>Ga0214919_10002684_pt1 | contig 27654 bp, 22 predicted proteins | sample LL1503_MetaG_FD_177994 | JGI IMG/M metagenome (GOLD analysis project Ga0214919, IMG submission 177994) | Freshwater microbial communities from Lake Lanier, Atlanta, Georgia, United States - LL-1503 | ecosystem: Environmental > Aquatic > Freshwater > Lake | place: USA: Georgia | collected...
ACCATGCTCTTGCAAGGCGAGGGCTTGACCAAGGACGCCGGCGCCGCACGCAAATGGTTTGAATCAGCAGCCGTGCAAGGCCATAGTTATGCGCAATTTCAACTCGGTCTGCTGTTGGCGCAAGGCAAGGAAATGAGTGGTGATGCTGAACTGGCTGCCAAGTGGTACCACAAGGCGGCCGACCAAGGCGACGCGCCAGCCCAGTACAACTTGGGCCTGATGTACGCACATGGCCAGGGCATTGCCCCAGACTTGTCGCTGGCCATGTCCTACTTCAAACTGGCGGCCGAGCAAGGCCACGGCGATGCCCATTACAACCTTGCAGTGCTGTGCGCGCAGGGCCAAAGCCAAGCCCTGGGTGCGGCGGACGAGCCGTCTCTTGATGACGAGGATGCGGAGGCACCCGGCCCGATGGCCCAGGCCCTGGTCCATTACCGTACGGCGGCCGCGCTGGGCCATGTGCAAGCGCAGTACAACCTGGGCACGCTGAGTGCCAACGGCTATGGCCTGGCGCAGGACTACGCTGAAGCCTTGCAGTGGTACCAGATGGCGGCCGAACGCGGACTGCCACAAGCGCAATTTCAAGTTGGCCTGATGTACCAGCTGGGTCAAGGGGTCACGCAAAACAATACCCAGGCCCGTCAGTGGATGCATCTTGCAGCTGACCAAGGCCATGCCCGAGCCCAATGCAATCTGGGCGCTATGTACAGCCAAGGCCAAGGCGTCACGCAAGACTTCACGCTGGCACGGCAGTGGTACCAACTCGCAGCCGATCAGGGCGATACGCTGGCGCGCTACAACTTAGGCGTCTTATACGGACAAGGCCAGGGCGGCCCGCAAGATCTCGCCAAGGCCTATGCCTATTTCGCCTTGGCCGCCGAAGAAAACCATGCGTTAGCCCAATTTAATCAAGGCGTGGCGCTCGCGCTGGGCCAGGGTGTAGAACAAAATCTCGAGGCTGCCGCTCGCTGCTGGCAGGGGGCAGCTGACCAAGGCGTCAGTGAGGCTTTGTTCAATCTGGCGGTTTTGGTATCCAACCAGGACCCGGCAGATGCGCGTGTGCTGTCGCTATACCAAGCCAGTGCCGATCTGGAAAACGCCGCTGCCTTGCACAACCTCGGCGCTCTACACGCGACCGGCACCGCAGTGGCAAAAGACGAAGCCCAGGCGCTGCGCTTGTACCGTGCAGCCGCAAAACGGGGCGATGTATCAGCCCAGTACGCCGCTGCGGTTTTACTTGCAGATGGTGAGCCGTCCTTGCGCGACCCCACTGCGGCCCTGGCCTACCTCGAACTGGCCGCTGCACAAGGGCATCCAGCAGCACAGGAGCGGCTGCAACTACAACAATCCGAGACTGGTCAAAGCACCCCAGACTACGCCCGCTTGGTCGAAAACTACCGTTTAGCCAGCGAAGGCGGCGACGCGGTTGCCGATTTCAATCTGGGCATTTTGTACGCTGGTGGCTTGGGTACTGCAGTGGATACAGCCAAGGCCCAAGCGCATTACCTGCGCGCGGCCAAAACAGGCATGGCGGTGGCCCAAAATAATCTGGCAGTCATGTTTTTGCAGTCGGAAACGCAGCCCGCGCCCGAAACTTTGGAACAAGCTGAGCATTGGTTTGGCCAGGCAGCCGATCAACGCTTTGGACTATCGCTGCTGAATCTGGCACAAATCCACCTGCATCAGGGCCAAAACCAATCCGGCATGAACCTGCTGCAACAGGCGGCACAACAAGGGCTGGCTAAAGCGCAATTTAATCTCGGGTGGCACCTGGCCTTTGGCGACACACAAGGGCGCAGCCTTACCCAAGCCCTGCCGTGGCTGCACCAAGCTGCCGAACAAGGCGATTGCGATGCGCTTTACACACTGGGTCGTATGCAGTTTTTCGGCCAAGGGCTGAACGCCGATGCCGCGCAGGCGTTATCTTGGTATCAGCGCGCCGCAGTTTTGGGCGATTGCGCGGCGCAATTCAACCTGGGCTCGATGTACGCCAATGCGCAGGGCACGCCACAAGACTATGCACAAGCCCTGCGCTGGTATCAGGCAGCGGCCGGACAAGCCCCCGCGCCTGCCCTACCGCACAATGCACCCAAAACCCTAGCCCTGCCTGCCAGCGCGCCGCAAGCATTGCCTGAGGCCGATAGCGAAGACGTGCTGAGGCGGGCAGCATGAGCCCGTCCACGACTACAAAATGTCAGCGAAAGCACGCCAAACGTGCTCAAGATTTACCCATCCGTGCCGACTCTTGAAGGGTCTATCTACAAGGATTTAGCATGCAGCACCTTAAACTTATTGCCATTGCCCTGCTCAGCATCGTGCTTAGCGCGTGCCAAACCGCGCCGCTACAAAAATTGATGAGTAGCATTTCGCTCGATGAGACCCCAGAGGCGAAAGTGGTCGAAAAATCGGCCGACACTCCCCCATCGATGATTAAAGTGCCCAGTGAGCTTTTGGTACCTAATTTGCCTTTGGTGGAAAAGCGCGAAAGCTTGACTGCCACGGGCTACGCCGTCATCAGCGTTCAAAACCACCGTACCCCGGCGCAACAGCGCTTAATGGCTATCCGAGCTGCCAAGCTGGACGCCTACCGCTCCCTGGCTGAGCAGGTGTATGGCCTGCGCCTGGACGCCACCGCCACGGTGGCCGATATGGTGGTCCAAAACGACACCTTCCGCAGCAAAGTGGAGGGTGTGATCTATGGCGCGACCTTGGTCAGTATCACCCCAACCGGTGACGACACCTATGAAACCACGCTGTCGCTGGACAAGAGCACGGTGCAGGACTTACGCATGCTGTATTTGAGCCAGCTCACGGCCAAAAGCAAATAAATGTCGGAGCCCCTACGCGCATGAAACACTGTCACATCCTGCCACTGGCCTTGCTATTGGGCACAGCAGGATGGAGTGCGTCGGCACAAACGCTCAGCTTAGAGGACAAACTGACCGCAATTCGCAAAAGCCTGGTCGAGGTGGCCCTAGAAGGGCCCACCAAAATCACCTCGACGCAATGGATCGACGGGAAGGGTGCCCTGCAAGAAAGCAGTAGTTTTCGTTCGGGTGTTGAAGTAAGGGGCGTGCGCGTAATCTCCTATGGCACCAACGAGCAGGGTGAGGCCACCGCCAAGTTGCAATGGGAAGATCCCAAAAGCAGCAAAGGCCAGAAAAGTGCGGCAGACCAGAAAAAACCCGAATCCGCCTGCAAACCCATACCCGGTGGGCGGCTGCAGCACATGATCGGGCTACAGTGGGACATCAGCCCGCGGTTCGCTTCCGATGAACTGCCCCTGGTGGAAGAATTGCGCAGCAAGTGGTCGGCGCAAATTGCGAGCACGGGCGCAGCCGGCAGCCTGTGGCGCGTTGCCGATATGCCGCAAAGCGCAAAACGCAGCAGCTACGAACAAGCTCTTTTAGGCTCCGGCCTAGACGATTTGCCCTGGCGATTGGAAATTTCTGTCAAGCCATTCCCAAAACCCGAATCGGGATTATTGGATCGGGTTGGCGGCAGTGCTACAGCTAACCGTGATGCATCTGTAGTCAGTGAGCGCAGTCAACAGCGCTACCTATGGCCACCGGCCATGCCACTGACGTTTCCGCTTGATTTGGAGATTCGCCTGTATGCGCGCAATCAAAGCAAACCATTGCTTCAAGCCAATAACAAAGTCACTGTGCAGGCGCAGGATATCAATTGGGGGATGCAGCAATTAAGCACTGACTCACGCACTTTGGTCCTGGAACAAGCTGAAAACTGGTCATTGGAGTTATTCAAAACCTTGGTGTGCCTGCCGGTAGCCGGCGAAGTGACGCAAGCGCATGGCAAGCAATTTCGCATCAATCTGGGCGCATCGTCGGGCCTGCGGGTTGGCGACAACTTCCTACTAGCCGATACGGGCACAGTGCCGCAGCGCATTTTGGAAGCAGGCAACGCCGGACAAACCGTGATGGCCAAAGTTCACTATGTGGGCCCCCACTACGCCCAGTTGGTGCCCAGCGCCGGGCCCGGTGAAAAAGTGCAAGCCCGCTGGGCCGCCTGGTCGGCCGACGAGGGACGCTAGTGCGCAACCCTTCATGCTAAGCTTTACGCTTCACTGCCATGGTCTACCCACTTAACTTTATGCCCTACGGCGTCAAAATGCTGGCCGCCTTGGCCTGCTTCTGCGCGCTTCTTGGCCTTCCAAGGCTTGCCCATGCGGCCAGTGAGCCTGCAAAGAGTGCAGCCGCCAGCGCCCCGGCATCAGCATCCACCTACAAACCTAAGCCTGGCGAAACCTTGGACCAAGTGATTGCGAAAACCATGGCCAAAAGCCCGCTCAGCAACGCCTTGCTGCGCCAGGCCTTCATCGATCAAAACCCCCAGGCCATCGTGCCGGGCAAAACACCCACGCTACGCAAAGGCGCCACACTGCAGGTGCCCGATCACGACCGTTTGTTGCGCAACGTCCTTGCCAGCGTTACGCCGGTGGCCGCCCCGACCGAAGCCCAGCCGCAAGTGGCGCCCTCCTCGCCGGAAGATCGCAAGCGCTGGGTCCAATTCCCGTGATACCTGTTAGCGATGCGTCGCCGCAGACGGTACGCATCAACCCGCTCTTCCCGCAAGGCGCAGCATCGCCTACCTTGATTGAAGCGGTCACCGCGCGAGCCTTAAGCCTGCGTGATGGTCAGGTCGTGCAAGCGATGGTGCAATCGCGCGGCGATGAAATGGTGCTGATGCTGCGCGGGCGGCAAATTGGCATTGCCAACGCCCCGGGCTGGGAAATCGGGCAGCGGCTCAGCTTCAAAACCCAAGCCAATCCCGACGGCAGCATCAACTTGGTCCCCGTCACTGGCAAGGCAAGCGCCTACAGCAACCCGGGCCTGCCCAAGCTGATTGAAGGTCAAACCCGTCCCGATCCCAACCCTGCGGCACCCAACCGAAATCCCAACCCACTTGCTAGGCCAGGACAAGAGCAAGCGCCGCCCGGTCTGGCGCCGCCGCCGACACCTGCCAGCAGCGCGGTGGTGGCCGTGCAAAACATCCAGGCCAGTGCATTGGCAGGTCTTGCCTGGACCCCGACCAGCAGCACGGCGACGAAGTTCTCTCGTATTGGCAGCTTGGTCTACCGCGACCCGGGCATGGGTGATGTACGCGAGCTGCTCAAAGCCGGCGGACTCGATGCCCTCTTGGCGAAAGTGACCAATCAACCCGAGGTGCAGAGCCAGTTACAGACGCAACTACAAAACATGCGCTTGGTAATGCAAAAGCTCAATCCGGAAGAAATCAGTGCTGCTTTGCGTGCAGCCATCGGTTCGGAAACCAGCCTGCCCCGGATCCGCAACCCTGCACCCAATGACCTCAAACCCTTGTTGCACAAACTACTGGCTTTGATGGACGACAAAACCCAAGAGGACACGGATAACATTCACCAGGTCAAACGGGCCCTTGCAGACCTGGATGCGGCCCAGCTCTCCGCAGTACAAGCACAACACATGGGGGCGATGTCTATGTCGGTGGTGCTGCCCTTTGCGGACCATGCGCCGGTCGAACTGGCCTTCGAACGCAAACGCAGCGCCGAGGACGAGGAGGCGCATTACACCGTCAATATGCACTCCAACAGCCGCGACTACGGCGAATTGTGGTTGCAAGCAGACTTGATGGCAGGTGACAGTGTGTCTGTATCCATGTGGGCTGTTCGTCCTGCGGTGATCGACTTCGCGCGTCAGGGACGAGAGGAGTTAGGCAAGACTTTGGGCGAAGCGGGCCTGACACTGCGGACATTTACCGCGCATCTGGGCGCCCGCCCGCCGCCGGAACCTCAGATCGAACCCATGGCATTGCCCGGTGAAGTACTGGACTTGCGGGCATGAAGCTGATTAAAAAAGCCATTGCGCTGGAATACGGTAAAAACCGTGCGCCCGTGGTCACCGCCAAGGGTGAAGAGGAAGCGGCGCTGGAAATGATCGCTCAGGCGCGCGAATACGGCGTGTATGTGACCGAGGATCCCAAACTTTTAGCCCTCCTCAGCCGATTGAAAGTGGACCAGGAAATCCCACCCGAACTGTTTACCGCGGTCTCGGTGATTCTGTCCTGGGTCTATTGGCTTAGAGGCATGCGCCCGGGCGATGAAAGCACTACGCCTGGCACGGGTGCAGAAAGCCAGGGACCCCAAGGTATGCCCACCGAAGCAGCCGCCATGTTTGACGAACTGTCCAGTGGTCTAGATGGATTGGACGGATTTGCAAGCCCAGGCGCACCCTGAAGGGCGAAAACCAAAATCAGGCGTCGCTATAGCCTGTATTGCGTGAGAAGCGGGAAATATGGCCGAGGCGGTCATACACCTCGACCGAACTGCTGGGATCCTCTAAGCGCAGACTTTGCAAAGTACCGCGAATGGCTTCGAGTTTGCGCTCCATAAGTACCGCATTACGGCGATGGGCGTCACGGCAGGCCAACATGATCTCGCGGAAACCCTGCCACTGCGGCAGCGTCTGCACCTCATGCGCCGGAGGTGCCAGACGGGTCAATTCGGTTAATAACTCGTTTTTTATCGGCTGAAGTTGCTCGAATTGGTCAAGATCCTGAACGCGTAAAGCATCAAACTCCGACTCTAGGATTTCGGCCAGTTGACGCGCGAGCTCGTTGGCTTGTTCAGTTGGTTCGGTCAATGCACGCCCTCAAAGAAGGATAAAGCGCCCGATCACTGCGCGATTAGGTTTTCCAAGGCCATAAAACTCTCGGCAATACGCCGGGGATTGAGTGGGTACTGGCCATTTTGAATGGCTTGGCGGATGGAATCCACCTTGGCACGGTCAAATTCGGGCTCTTTTTTCAGACGCTCGGTGATTTTCTTGAACCCTGGCACCTCAGCGCCCCGGTCTACAGCAGCGGAGCGGCTCGCAGCGATCTCCACTTCCGAGCTAGGTGCGGTCGAGACCGCTCCCGCAAAACCACCCGCCTTGGCCGCAGCCTTCTCCAGCGCCTTGCGGGGGGACAAATCAGTCTGCACCGGGCGTGAATTGTTTGAAATCGGATCAGTCATAGTTGGCTCACTTCATGTATGGAAGTCATTTACGGGGCTTCTCTCACAGGTGAATCGGACGCAGAAAATAAAACTTTAGGGCTTTTTCAAATTTATTTTCAAAAACCACGTGCGGTGCCGGTTCCGGTCACCACTCCTGTAATGATTCGGCCCGACTCCGGATTTTTTAAGCGGATTTGTTCACCCATTTTGCCATCCTGCAAAGCCTCCACACGCGCACTGATGGCAAAACCGCCACTTTGGCCTATGGTTAGTATCACCGCTTGGCCCTGTTTTACCAGGGTGGCGCGCCGCACATCATGGCTGCGTAGGGGCACACCGGCCTGCATATCGCGCACCATTTCGCCGTATTCCAGGTCTTTTATCGACACGACCGCCTGCAAATCAACCCCAGGGGCTGCAATTTCCTGCTCTTCGAGCATCTCCGGCGTCAAAGCGGTTCCAGTGCGCAAAAGCTGCTTTCCCACCACTACTTTGCGTAGGGCGGGCAGCACGCTCGCCGCTGGCGCTTTGGGAATGGCTGGCGCTATCACAACCGGAGCACTGGCGGGTGTAGCCGACGCAGTTGACTTAGGTGGCGTAGTAGCGGACGTAACTGGCGTAGGCGGCGCAGCACCTAGCGTAACTCCGGGCTTCAATATCAACCGCAGATACAACTGCCAGTAAGGAGTACCCAAACAGCGTACCCGTACCGTCTCGCGGGTCGCAAACGGAGCGTCCATGACCAAAGGGCGATCGCAGCTCTGCAGCTGTACCCGGGCATCCAGAGGGGCAAAGCTGAACTGATCGGTCCCGAGCCGGTAGCTTTGCTGGACCCACTGACCCACCTCGGCCAACAATTTGTCTTGCACGGGCGCGGGGGTTTCCGACTGCGCCAAACTCGAAAAACATTGCAGTGACAGTGCCATCAGGGCCAAGCCGCGTAACAGGCGTAACAAGGCCTGCGCTGGGAGCACTTCTTTCAACCAATGGCACAGCAATTGCATAGATAGTTTAAGAAGTGTTGGATTTGCGACAGTTTGCGACATTTAGCACTTGTCCGCAAGAAAAGTGCCACCGACATAACCCTTGAACCACAGTAGCCGCCCGAACTATTGACATTTTCAACCTGGATTTCACCGCACCATGCTTGAACGAAACGCTCTTATTCCCAACCCGGGTGTAGCTGGCGCGAAGACGTCCGGCGTAATCCGGACTACTAGCAGCGCCTACGCAGGGCGCGGCGCGATCTCTAATGGCTTTACGCAGGCCTTGGAGCAGGCGCAAGGCGGTCCCGGCGTTAAGGTCGCGTCCGGCGATACGCTGATCGGCATGATCCGCGACTACGCCCGGTCAAAGGGGCAATCCTTTAATGCCGGGCAGGAATTCCAGTTAGCCCAACAAGTTGCCAGCGCCAACGGTATTGGCAATGCCAACCGCATCTTCGTGGGCCAGAAGATTGATTTATCCCTGATCGATCGTGAAATGGCGTCCCCAGGGGGTGCCATCTTGGCCAAAGCCCCTGCCGCCGCAACCCCTGTCGCTGCGGATACGCTCGCTACACCCGCTACGCCGACCGCAGCCACGCCAGTTTTACAAAATATGGTGCGTCTGCAAACGCCCGCCCAGATGGGTATGAACAGGGCAGTCAAAGCGCCCCGCCAGGTCGGCGCGCTGGTTCCGGCCTCCTTTACGGCCAGCGCGGATCAGCCCCATCCGGTCTTAACCAAAACGCTGGACCGCGCCGTTACCAAGGGCTTTATCCCACCTGCTGAAAAAACCGCGGTCTACGACAAGATTTTGGACATGGCCAATAACCATGGCTTCGCACCGGATGATTTTGCGCGCATGACCCTCATGGAGAGTGACGGCATGAACCCACGTGCCAGCAACCAGCGCTGCCACGGCATCATCCAATTTTGCGATGGCCCTGCACGCGGCGCCGCCTCCGCCGGCTACGCAGCGAACCCCAAAGCTATTTTGGACTTGAGCGTGCACACGCAACTCGGCCTGGTGGACAAGTACTTTGACGACGTGGGACTGAAAAACCAAGGGCCGGCTGGTCTGGAGGATCTGTATCTATCCGTCCTCAATCCAGCATCGCGCATGGAAAACAAGTCAGATGCCCCGCTCAACATTCCGGGGCCGCAGGCGCGCAGCTTGCATGTGGGCAACGATAGCTCCGCGCCCATTACGCGGCAATCTTTGCGTCAAGGATTGTTGCAAAACGCGGCATTCCGTCTGGGCCATATGCTGCCTCAAAGCCTTCGGGTTCAAGCGCAGCGGGCACAGCAATACGTTGAAGCCACCCTTCCTTGATGCCTCGCGCATCAAAAGCAAAGCTCATCCAAAGCAAGGGCTCCTTCAGGGCAGCCGACACGCTTAGATAGCCGACACCGGTGTCGGTATTGGAATCACCTTCAGCAATGCAGCGCCCAGCGATGGCGCGGTAAATCACAGTAAAGCGGCAAACCTTTGCCGCTCAAAACCGCCGCGCAACCAGGCTCTTGCGACAGGCCGTGCGGACAAGCAGAGAGAAAGCGGCAAACCTTGAATGGCACGAAGTTTGCAAGTAACCATTCAATACGGCATGCCTTCGCACTTTCAGTGTCGGCATTCCGGCGAAAAACTTTAATGCAATGGAGCATGCGGTATGAACTTTATTGACAAAGCCTTCAGCCTCAACGAGAAATCGTTGAACGCGCGCGCTCAGCGCATGGAAGTGCTGTCTCGCAATATCGCCAATGCTGACACGCCGCATTTCAAAGCCCAGGACATCGACTTTAAAAGCGTGATGAAGAGCGCCAGCGAAGGCACCGTGCTCGCCACTAACGCCATGCACATAACTGAAGGCCCGGACCAAACCACTGACGGACTCAAATACCGGATCCCATTCAACGTTTCGTTCGACGGAAACACAGTGGAATTGCCGGTGGAACAGGCCAAATTCGGTCAGTACGCCGCCGACTACCAGACGACTTTGAGTATTTTGGAAAACCGCATCAGCGGCATTCGCAAAGCATTGCGCGGAGAATAAATATGGCACTGGACAACATCTTTGGTATCGCAGGCTCCGCGCTCAACGCGCAAACCGCGCGCATGAACGCCACTGCGTCCAACCTGGCCAATGCCGGGGCGGTCGCCGGTTCCGAGGCAGGTGCCTTTCGCGCCAAGCGCACGGTGTTCAAAACCATCATGGAACAGCAACTGAACTCGCCTGAAATCAATAAGGGCGGAGTGAAGGTGGCCGGCATCATGGACGACCCCAAACCCATTTCTCGCATGTCCGACCCGGGCAACCCGGCGGCAGACAAGGACGGCTATGTTTACCTGGCGAACGTCAACGAAATGACCGAGATGGTGGAGATGATGGCCTCCGCCCGCTCCTACCAAAACAACGTCGAAGTGGTGAACACCGCACGCCAGCTCACGCTGCGCACGCTGGACATCATTAAAAACTGATTAACCCACTGAGACCAAGATGGCCAACCTCAACCTGCTTAACACCTCCGCTGCGACCGACAGCGCCTGGGCCTCTGCGGTGCCAAATAGCATCCGCACCACATCGCAAGACGCGCAGGCCAAGCTCAGTGCCCAGACCGGCCAGGGTGCCATGGGCCAAAAAGATTTTCTAACGCTGTTTACGACCCAGCTGAAAAACCAAGATCCACTGGACCCGGTGAAAAACGAGGCCTTTGTAGCCCAGCTGGCGCAGTTCTCGCAGTTGGAAGCGACCACCAATATGTCCAATTCGTTGGGTAACTTTGTCAACAGCATGTCCAGCAGCCAGATGCTCAGTGGCGCCAATCTGATCGGTAAAAAAGTATCGGTGGCCGATGGCCCCGCGCAGTTGACCAGCGGCCAGCCGGTGCAAGGCGTGATTAGCCTGCCCGATGGAGCCAGCGGCATCACTATGAATGTGTACGACACCAAGGGTATCTTGGTCAGCACAGTAACTGCCGGCCCGCAAACGGCCGGTGATATGACCTGGGCCTGGGATGGCAAAGACCAGGCCGGGAACCCCTTGCCCGATGGCATCTACAGCTTCAAAGCCACGGCCGTGAGTAACGGCGCGCAAATTACCCCGACCGTCAGCACCATGGCCAGCGTGATTGGCGTCAGCCAACAACCTGACAAAACTGTATTGCTGCAATTTAACGGCGGAAAAACCATGAAGCTAGCAGACGCTCTGCGCATCTACGGCTAAGTCAAGAACGAATAACTCACCAAATAACCCTAGCAACACCCGGAGAACCTAACCATGTCTTTTTATACCTCGCTAACCGGACTGAACGCCGCCACCGCCATGTTGGGCGTGACCGCTAACAACATCTCCAACGTGGGTACCACAGGTTTCAAGCGATCACGCGCTGACTTCGGTGACATTTTTGCTACCTCACCGCTGCAGAAATCATCCAGTACCGTTGGTCAGGGTGTGTCGCTGAAGCAAGTTAGTCAGGAGTTCAGCCAGGGTAATATTTCTTTCTCGTCCAACGCGCTGGACTTGGCTATTACCGGTGACGGCTTCTTCCCGCTGCGCTCTGCGGACGGTTTGACAGATACCTATACCCGTAACGGATCCTTCTCGCTGAACGAACAGTTCAACGTGGTGAACTCGGCAGGCCAGCGCTTGATGGCGGCGACAGTGGACTCGACCGGTAGTGCGAACGTGAATGATCGCGTGGTGCTGACCATCCCGCAAAAAACATCCGGCGAAGCCAAACAAACCTCTTTGGTGTCCTTGGGCCTGAACTTCCCTGCGGATGCGGCCGTTATCAACGTGCCCTTCAACCGTACCAACCCATCTAGCTACAACAAGTCCACCGCCTTTACCGTTTATGACAATGGTGGTAACGGATACCTAGCCACGATTTACTACGCAAAAACCCAAAATGCGAACCAAAGCAGCCCGTTCAACAAATGGCAAACCTATGTGTATGTGGGTGAAGACCAGGTGTCTGCCGCGCTGGCCCAGTCGACCGATATCAACGGTGATTTGCAATACGTGAACCAATACGGGCAGATCAAGTCCTACAAGGAAGTCAAGGACGAGCTGACTACGGCCAAAACCCAACTGATTTCGTTGGACGAATTGACCGACAAGCGCATCTCGGCACCAGCTGCTGTTACGGGCGTTGCCTCGCAAGTGGATCTCTCTGGTGGTGATAACACTTTCAAGAAAATTGTGGAGAACTCACAGCTTGATCTGAGCAACCTGTTTACGGTAAACGTCGATGGATCGACACAGCCAGTGACCGTAGATTTGAGCTACCTCAAGGACTCCACGAAAACACTTAACGGAACTGCGATCGCTGCTGAAGCGACCAAATTTTTGAATCGCAAATTCGGTGACGAGACAACTTTCAACTTCACCTCAACGACAGCGCTTTTTGCCAACCCCGATACCAATTTGTCGATTACTAATTCGCGCATTGGAAGCGACATTAAAGTCCCCATCACACTCGCTGGGTTCCAGGACCCTGCGAACGTGTCGGTAGAAGAATTGCAAAATATTTTCCAAACTCAGGTGGACAACTCGGTGCTAGGCGGTCATGCGCGTCAGCGTATCGACTTAAGCGGTTCAGTCACGACTCCCTTGCCGCCGAGCACGATTACTGCCGCCACGTTTTTCGGCTTTCAACTTCCCTCAGAATTAGGCCAGACGTTGGGGGACACGGCACCACAAACGGCGAAGAAAATCATAGACAACAAAGCTGATATTCTGGTCAGACCCGATGTAATTGCCCGAGGTATCAAAGATATTTCGCTGGGTACCGACGGACAATCGGTAGTGCTGGAATACAACCAGTTTCCTAGAACCTTTTTCACCGTAGCCGGAACGACGAAATCAGGCGAAGAGCCTGTGCGCTTTCAAGATGTGAAGCTTGAAGGCTCTAAGGCAGGTGACTCTGCGGCGAAGAATGCTTTACTTATCATCGCAAACAAAGCTGAAATTCTAGCGGCGAACCCTACATCATCTACTTCTATGAAGTCGAGGGGAATTACGGATATTCAGCTCGATCCCACCGATCCGGATGGTACGACTCTGATGTTTGTATACGACCAATCGAAAATTGTCGCCATTGATAGCTTTGCACCAACTATCACGACAAAAGACAATGAAGCTTGCGGAGAAATTATGACGGACGTATTGGATTGGCACCCTAAGGCCAGTTCCAAGATTACCGGCACATTAACTGCAGATTCCACTACTACCGCCAGATTTATGGGCGTAGCGCTGACAAAACAATTAGCGGATCCGCTTTCAAATCCACCAATGCTCGCCACGACTACATCGGCCGGTCTTGTCGCAGAAATAGTTCGAAACAAGACAGCCATCTTAGCTGGGGCTTTTGCACAAGCGCGCAATATTACCGATATCGAAGTAGATCCGCGAGACAATTCCAAGGTGTTGTTTACGTACGCCAATGCCACGCCCGAGTCCCGCGACTTTGACCCGTCCGCTACGCTATATGAAGGGATCAATGATGACTTCAGTTTTCCTTCTTATTCTATTGATAATGGGAATAATAATACTACCTATGTTGAAGGATATACGCGTGCAAATTACAATACCGATTCCGCCGCAACAATCAAATTGCCTAAAGGACTTTCATCGGCCGATGTAAATCTCAATTTCCTAGGCGTCTCCATACCTTATGTGGCATCCGTAGCTGCAAATCTAACCGCGGTCCCACCGGTAGTCGGCGTTGTAGGTACAGATTCGGCGGCGAAATTGGCAGCGGCCATCGTCGCAAAATTTGCTGACAACGATCCTGCTGCCTTAGCATACAAACAAATACATCACATCACTTCAGTGACCATCGCCTCCGGCGATCCCACCAAAATACGCATCGTATTTGCTGAGAAGACACCAGCAACTACAGGTTCAAATCCTACTTCTGCTACCTATTTCAGCCGTGAGGCTGGTTTGGATGACGATTTAGTTGTAAACACTACAAATAATCGTACAGTGGTCTCGACTTTCGCCAAGGTAACAGACTACCAGCCCGGCCCGGGCCCCACGGATAACATCATCAACGTGAAGTTTAAAGACGGCCAGGGAACCCCGGACTTACTGCCGGCAGATCTGGTGGGTGGAGGCATCACAGCAGGTACACCGTTGCTGCTTAACGCAAACCTGGCCAAATCTCCGATGAAGGTTGTCTACGATTACAACACCCAGGGTTTCAAAATTACCGACACCACGAATGCAGGCGCCAACATCATCACCATCGCTGCCGGTATTAGTAGAGAGGTAGCCGGGCAGTATTTGCCCACCAACACCATTTTGAACTTGTCCTCAACGCCAAAAACCTTGGACGGGAATGGCCTGTCAGGGCTCAAGATGTTGCCCAATAACAAAAACCCGCTGCGTTCGAAAACCGATCAGCGCTACGGCATGGCCGTAACTTACGACGCGGTGAGTAAGACTTTTAGCGTGAAGTCCGGAACAACAGGAGACTACTCCTCTATTGCCATCACCGCTGTGAGCAACGATGGTACCAAGCTAATGGGACTTAAGCCCGTTGAAATCGCCAAGTCCGCTGTGGCACTACGAGGCATTAGCTCGCTGCCTGCGGTAGCCGTCGGCAAACCGCCTACCGTTAACGTGACCAATAACTTTAACGTCGACGAGACCAATAACAGCTTTGTGGTCACGGTGGACGGTATCAAGGGTACAGTGCGGATTCCACCGAGCTCGACCTATTCGCTGGAATCCTTTATGCGGGAATTGCAGCGCGGTATCAATAACTTGGCCAGCGATGAGCCGGATCCTAGAGACCCCGAACTGGCGTCCCCTGCTACTGTCAATGGCGTGAAAGTGACCTTTGACTACACCAATAACCGATTTGTGTTCACCACCGGAACCTCGGGCTCGGATTCCTTCATCAAGATCTCTGGCGATACCGCCTGGGGCCTGGATCAGGTGGAAGCCGGTCGCGGAGCGACATCAACCTGGATCAAGCCTTCGCAGCACTACGACGTGGTCAGCGGTGCCCCACAGGCCAAGTACATTGACAAAGACGGCAAAGAAACTACCAACGGTGACGGCTTTACTGGGCTGCCAGCCTGGTCGCCCATTTACCTGGATAAAGGCGAGCTGACCTTTAACACGGCCGGTAAGCTTTACTCCCCTATCAAAGGTACCCAGCTCGAGACGGTGTATCTGGCAGGTGGTAAGGGTGCTTTGACGATTAACGTGAACTACGCTGCATCGACTCAGTACACCTCACCCTTTGCGGTGCTCTCACAATCACAGGACGGCGCACCAGAAGGTTCGCTGGTGGGTGTGACCATCGGAAACGACGGTTTGGTGAGCGCCTCGTTCTCCAACGGTACGCAAAAGTCGCTGGCCAAGATTCTCTTGACCAACTTCTCCAGCCCGTCCGGTTTGCGCCAGATTGGTGACTCCAGCTTCTTGGCTTCTGCCGCTTCGGGCAAACCTATTCTGGGTACTGCCGGTAGCGCAGGCTTCGGAACGCTGCGTGCTGGTGCAACCGAAAGGGCGAACGTGGACTTGACGCAGGAATTGGTGGACTTGATTACCGCTCAGCGTAACTTCCAGGCCAATGCCAAAGCGATTGAGACCAGCTCGACCATGACGTCAGCGATTATTAATCTGCGTTCCTAAGCCCTAGGTCATTGAAATCGTAAGGAGCCTGAACCATGGATCGTTTAGCCTTTAACGCGGTGGCCGCCATCAATGAGCAGCGCGTGGCGCGTCAGATGTCGACCAACGAAATGGCCAACGCCACAACCGTGGGCTTTAAGCGCAGTTTTGAGTCATCGGTTCGGGCGATTGAGGTGGACGGCCCAGGTTTGAAAACCCGCTTTCAGCCGCAATCCTTCACCGAGGATTTCATCAGCATGAAGGCTGGACCCGTCATGGTGACAGGGAACGATCTGGACATATCTTTGAGCGCGCATAGCGTGTTGGGCGTCACGGCCCCGGACGGCACATTGGCCTTTACCCGACGCGGGGATTTACGGGTTAACGCCGCCGGTGCGCTGGAAACCGGCAACGGCAATGTGGTGCGCTCTCAAAGCGGCGGTGCCTTGACCGTACCGCTAGGCGTCAAGGTCACGATTAACTCAGATGGCTCGGTCTACGGCATTGACCCGGCGCAAGCCGGCACCGTACAACCGGTATTAATTGCCAACCTACTTTTGCGCGACGCCAGTACAACGCCTTTGCAACGACGCGAAGACGGATTATTTGCGGTAGCTGGCGCGCCTAAGGGCCAGGACATCACCCCCGGGCCCATCACCCCCGGACTGACTTCGGGCGCTTTAGAGGGCAGCAACGTCAACGCCATCAGTGTGATGGTCAAGATGATGGACCAAGCGCGCTCGTTTGAGCAGCAAGTGAACATGATCAAGGAAAGTAAAACCTGCGATGAATCGGGCGCGACCATGATGAAGGCCAGTTGACGGTTTTATCTGGCCTGAACATTGCTTGTTAGCACATAGTCATTTAATTTTCCAAGGAGCGCACCATGGACGCATCAATGTGGGTGGCCAAAACCGGCCTAGACGCCCAGCAGACACGTATGAACGTGATCTCGAACAACCTGGCCAATGTCAATACCACCGGCTTCAAGCGCGACCGTGCCGTCTTCGAAGACCTGCTGTACCAAAACATCCGCCAGGCTGGCGGCCAAACCAGCACCAACACCCAGGCACCCACCGGTCTGATGCTGGGTACCGGCGTGCGCATTGTGGCTACCGAAAAGCTCAATGTGCAGGGCAATATGATCAACAGCCAGAACCCGCTGGACGTAGCGATTTCGGGTGAAGGACATTTCCAGGTGACTCAACCTGACGGCAGCACCGCCTACACGCGTGACGGTGGATTCAAGGTATCGGCCACCGGGCAACTGGTGACCTCCAGCGGTTCACTGCTGTCCCCTGCCCTTACGATTCCTCCAAATGCACAGACCATCACCATTGGCCGCGATGGAACTGTCTCTGTCGAGCTCAATACTGGAGGACAAGCCGTGTTGGGGCAAATTCAAATTGCACGTTTTCTGAACCCGGCTGGTTTGACACCCGTCGGTCAGAACCTGATGAAACAGACGCCTGCCAGCGGTGCACCGACGGTAGGCGCACCGGGAACGGGCGGCGCCGGTAACCTTATGCAAGGCACTTTGGAAGCCTCCAACGTCAACGTGGTGGAGGAGATGGTCAATATGATCGAAACCCAGCGCGCTTATGAAATCAACTCCAAGGCGATTTCTGCGGTCGACGGCATGCTCAAGTACATCAACCAGAACATGTAATCCCCTAGTAGGCCTCAAAGCCCCGACGGCCTCTGCATGCAGAGGCCGTTTTGCATGGGCAATGGCAAGCAAAGCGACAGTTGCACTGGCATATTTATTGCGAACCATGGCAATATCTTGCCGGTTGTCCGGAAACACGACAGGCAAGGCGAAATTTTCAATTCCCGCCACCCTATTTATTTTCGGAGAACTGCGATGTCCACCCCCACATTGATCCGGCGCATAGCCCTGATACAGCTGGTGGCTAGCCTGGGCGCCTGCTCGGTGATTCCGCCGCAGCCGATGACGCATTCCGATGGGTTCAAACCCGTCTACCCGGTGGCCGACGCGCAGCCCAAGGAGGCTACAGGCTCCATCTTTAACAGCCAGCGCAGCGAGGCCTTTTTTGGCGTGGGACGCAGCTATGTAGTGGGCGACCTGGTGTCCGTGCTGCTGGCCGAAAACACAAGCGCCAACCGCTCCCAAAACGCCACCTTGAAGAAGACCTCGGGCGCTAAAGTTAGCTCGAAAGGTCTGCTCAATATCTTCGGCGAGTTAGGTCCGGAATTGGGTAGCACGGTCACTAACGACGGTTCAGGCCAAGCCAACCAAGAACAGTCGTTAACGGGCTCGGTAACAGTCTCGGTCGTAGAAATCATGCCCAATGGCAATCTGGTGTTGCGCGGCGAAAAACAAGTGGCCTTGTCCGAGGGCAGCGAGCTGATCCAAGTCTCGGGCATCGTGCGCCCGGAGGATATTGCGCCCAATAACACCGTGCTTTCACGCCGCCTGGCCAATGCCCAAATCAGCTACCGCGGTATCGGCGATGAGTCCGCTGCCAGCCGCGCCGGTTGGGGCACCAGCGCCATCCTCAAATTCATGCCTTTCTAAGGTCAGCATACCCACGCAGGAAGCACCATGAAACACCTACTCCGATTCCTCTGCCTAGCCGCCATTTGGGCGCTTTGCCTTTCCACGGCGCAAGCCGACCGCATCAAAGACCTGACCAGCATGGCCGCGATGCGTGGCAACCAGTTGATTGGCTACGGCTTGGTGGTAGGCCTGCAGGGTACGGGTGACAAAAAAGCTACTTTTACCAGCCAGAGCATGAAAACCTTGCTCAACCGCATGGGCCTGAATCAGGACAATGACATCGATAAGTTCACCAACGCCATTGCCAGTGGCAGCGATGAGTTGGCCAATGTAGCGGCGGTCATGATTACTGCAGACTTGCCCGGTATGTCCAAACCAGGCCAGCGCATCGACATCAATGTGTCCGCTATTGGAGCCGCCAGCAGCCTGCGCGGCGGTAACCTTTTGCTGACCAGCCTGCGTGGCGTGGACGGGCAAATTTATGCACTCGCTCAAGGCGCGCTCACCTCAACCGGCATTGACGCGGGCGGGGCAGGCTCCAAAGTATCGGTGGGGGTGACCACCTCGGCGCGTATTCCTGGAGGCGCTACGGTGGAGCGTGCGGTGCCCAACTCCTTTGACAAATCGGACAACGTGCTGCTGAACTTGCGCGAAAGCGACTTCACCACGGCCAACAGCATCATGCAGGCGATCAACACCAAGTTTGGTGCCGATGTGGCCAATGCCTTAGATGGCGTTTCCATCGTGGTGCGGGCGCCCATGGATATAAGCCAACGGGTGTCTTTCATGAGCATGATCGAGAACATCGACGTGCAGCCGGGCGAGCCTCCAGCACGCGTCGTAGTCAATGCGCGCACTGGCACTGTGGTAATCAGCCGCAACGTAAAAGTGACCGCAGCAGCAGTTACCCACGGAACGATCACCGTTTCGGTGTCTATGACCAATGAAGTTTCCCAGCCCGGTGCATTTTCAAGCGGCACCACCAAGGACGTGCAAAACGCCGAGATCAAAGTGGGCGAGCCCAATAAGCCGATGTTCCTGTTCCAGCCCGGGGTAGACCTGCGCCAAATCGTGGATGCGGTCAATCAGGTAGGCGCCACGCCCTCGGCTTTGATCGCGATTTTGGAAGCCCTAAAAAGTTCGGGCAGCCTACGCGCCGAATTGTTGGTCATTTAAACCCGAGTCTCCCGCCATGGACCCGCTTTCGAACGCCCTCCCCCCCTCGGCTGCCGCCATGACCGGGTCTTACCTGGATTTTGGTGGTCTGGGCAAGCTCAAGGGTCAGGCGCGTACTGACTCCAAGGCGGCGACGCGTGAGACGGCGCAGCAGTTTGAGGCCATGTTCTTGCAGATGATGATGAAGTCCATGCGCGACGCCATCCCCAAAAGCGGCATGAACGAGTCACAGGCAGAAGAGACCTTCCAGGGCATGTTTGATAAAGAGGTCTCCATCGCGATGTCCAAGCGCAATTCTTTGGGGCTTGCCGATATGCTGGTCAAGCACATGCCCGATGCCAACGGACAACCCAGCACCGCGCAAATGCTGGAGGCGCGCAAGCCCAAGGCCATGCCAATGCAGCCAGCGCCCGCAGCCGCTATGCCCTTGCAAGCGGCAGCGCCCACCTTGGCGCCCCTGCCAAAGCCACAAGGCGCCATGGCACTGACGGGCAACTCCGCAGCCTCGCCAAGCGGTATTAGCGTGCACGACAGCGCAGCCCCTGACGGAGCCAAACCATGACGGACATGACCGGCATTGCCGGAAACGCAGTCTCGGTCTACCAGCAGGCGCTGACCACCGTCAGTAACAACATCGCCAACGTTTCGACGGACGGCTATTCGCGTCAGGACGTCTCCCTCTCAGCATTACCGGTTACCAAGTATGGCGCCGCCTTTCTAGGCTCAGGCGTCGGCTTAGACCGAATCAAGCGCCAATACGACGCCTTCGTCGAATCCAATTTACGCAACACCACCAGCGATCTGGAGGCCCAAGGCCCCATGGTGAACTATGCGAACCGGGTGGTAGATGTGATGGGCAGCTCCACCATGGGCTTGAATACAGCCTTAGACGCGTTTTTCGCGTCCGCACGCAATCTCTCAGGAGACCCCGCGTCCACCGTTTTGCGTAGCTGCTTTCTCCGCGACTCACAGGGGGTGGCAGACCGCTTTGGTCAGCTTTCCTCGCAGCTCGATTTAGTACAACAGCAAACGCAACAGGATTTGGATAGCTCGGTCAAACAAATCAATACACTGACTGATCAAATTGCCAAAGTAAATATCCAATTGGCTAAGCAAAAGTTTGAGACCGCGCAGCCACCAGATTTGCTCGATCAGCGTGATTTATTACTAAAACAGCTGTCCGTTTTCGCACGTATCAACACCCGGTTTGAACCAAATGGTATCGTTACCGTAAGCGCAGGGCCAACCATTAATGCGGACGTATTAGTGGACAATCAAAAGTCTTACATGATCGAAGCCAATTACGATTCGGCGTCGACGGAAAAGGTGGCTTTGACCCTGGATCCTTACGGAAAAGCCAGCACGCTGAGCAGGATAACCAGTGGATCACTTGCAGGTATTTTGGCCTTCCGATCGCAAGTGCTGGGAGGCTCGCGCACTGCCTTGGATGGTCTTGCACAAACCTTTGCCAATGAAGTGAACACCATCCACCAAGAGGGCGTTGACGGTTACGGCAATGCGGGGCAGGCGCTTTTTACTTTTGATTCCAAAATTCCTAATTTGGCTGGCGGTATGCAGGTCACTTTCGATGACCCTCTGATGATCGCCGCAGGCGCCCAATTTAGGGTCGTCGAGGGGGCAGAAAACCCCAGTGGCACTAATGCCAGGGTCAACTATGAACTGAGTCCGGCAACGCTACCAGGCCAGATTGGTGCCGCAACGCCAATTGGGCCGCCGGCACTGCAAACCGTATTACTCAACAACGCAAGCTTGGGCATCGGAAAGCAAATAAATGTCAGTTCGAGTCTTGGCGTGACTAGCGTGGCCGCAGTGAACCTCGGCATGCAGGATGTCAGTTTGTACTTGGACAATATGCAGCCTGGCCAGCAACTGCAAATCTACACCCGTGACGGAAGACATTTGTTGGGTTCAAGTGATATCAGTGCGCTTGCCGAAGAGAACCTAGTCAACAAGGAAAATGGCTTTGCGCAGGGCGCCACGCTGAGCGATGCTTATTTAAACCAATCAGGCATTTCCGCCGATGGCACAGTCCGCGGCTATAAGGGCATGGATGTGTTCTACGGCGCTCAGGCGAGTGTTCCTGCAGAACCCATCTTTGACAGCAACGATGCGGTGAGCGGGTACAACTATCTGCCGGCGGTATTAAGCGGAACCCGCATCGCCACGCTGACGAAGAATACGATGCCGCCCGCACCCAACGGATTCTTTCCGGAAGGTTCATTTACGCTCAATGGTCATGCACTAGGGGATCTAGTACCCCCCAGTAATGGCAGTGCGCTGCAATCATCAACCATCGTAAATTGGATTAAGCAATCCACCGAGCTGACAGGTATAACGGCCAAGGCAAGCAATGTCATTGTGATCAAACCGCAAGATATACGGTATGGCATGCCACTTTACATCCAAGGGCTAGCAGTACAAACCGCGCGAGTGGACACCATCGCCGCGCTCGCGAAGGCAATAAACCAAGCGAATGCCGGCGTAGAGGCCACCGTCAATGCCACAGGTGAAATGAATATAACCAACAAGGTTAAATCAAACGATATATCTTTAAATGTCAACCAACTGCCCTTGAGCAGTGGCGCAAATAGTTTGCCGCTATTTATAAAGGATGGCAGCGCTTGGAAAGAGATCTCAACCGCATCGATCAACACTCCCGAACAATTAGTTGTGGCCATCAACGGTGCCAACGCCGGAGTCCAGGCGCGTTTGAGTGGTTTTGATCTCATTATTAGTAGAACGGCCAGCCGAGCGGGGGAGGACATCAGCATTTCAACCGAGGCTAGTGATACCCCACAGGCTAGCGCTCTGACATTTTTGGGTATACCCCCAAGAACCTTCAAAGTAGCTAAGGCTGGGGACGACATTAGTGTTTCTGCAACGCTTTCTGATAGTCCTGGGGTTACCTCCATCACCGCATTGGGCATCAGCTCCACCACCTTTCATGGCAAAGTGGATTTAATTAAGCCAGCAGTCGACGCGGTCACGATTAACACCTCAAGCATAGATCTAGGCACCAACCCAAGTGGGACGCAAAATACCAAGGGTTTGATGATCAATGGACAGACCATTGATTTGAAAAATGTGCGCATCCCTGCCTTGCCCATTCCACCAGCTGCGTCCGCGACGGCGCAAGTAAAGGAAGCATATAACCAGGCACGGGCCGCCGCGATGCCAAGCTATCGACTGGCAATGATTGCCATTGCCAAAGCCATTAATGACAAGGTAGACACGACCCAGGTAACAGCACGACTGAGCGATGACAGCGGGAATCTTATCCTAGGCAGCATAGCGAACGACACAAATCCAAAAATACGCATTACGGGGAATATTGCCACGGAAAGTGACGGCAGCCCGATCGTTGCAAAGAAGGACCCTCTCTCGCATATAGCTGAAACTGTGTCCAACAAGGGACAAGACAGCGTCAAAAACGCTGAAGACCAATACACCTATCAGGATAATGCGTTTGGAATAGGGAATGGATCATGGCCGGCAGAGCCCATCAACACCGTGACCATTAAGAGGGACCAGCTTAGCTTCGACAAACCTCTTTACATCAAGGATGCGGGTCTCTGGAAAAAAGTGACCATGTACTCCGTTGTGACTTTGGAGGATATGGCCAACAACATCAGCGCTAGCGGTGCGGGTGTCATTGCGACCGTCAACGCCCTGGGTGATTTAGAAATCAGAAACGACGAACAGCACCGCGGCCAGGACATTCGCACTTCGGCCATTGCCTCGGATGCAACCGGAACCTCGTTGGTCACGGCCTTGGGCCAAATTGCTACGACCTTCAGGGTTAAACATGACTTCAAGCCCTCTGGGCCGATTCAATTAGGCTTTGGCGCGGGCTCTCCCACGCAATTGGCACAAATGGGCTTTCGCACAGGCGCATTTGTAACCGGTGAAGTCAAGGACGACCTCTTGATCTTTGTGACCGGACCCGGCAACGCCGCCGTAGCGGCAACCTACGCGGGTCAACAGGCCGATGCCAAGCAAAATTTGCGCGCTCAAACCTTGGATGTTAAATTTTTCCAGGATCCAGCCAAGTACAACGGCGCGCTTTACTACACCATCGCCTCCACAGACCTATCAAAACCAGCGCAAGGGCCCACCGTGGTGGCCGAGCGCGTGTTCGATCCAGAACAACTTAACCCAGGCGTGAGCTTTCAAGGGCTGAACATTTCGTTTACGGGAGTCCCCAAAGCTAATGACGTCTACAAGTTAGACGGTAACAAAGACGGCCTGGGCAATAACGACAATTTACTCGTCATTTCAGCACTGGAAACTAAGGCCGTCGTAGGCAGTAAAACGCTAACGAACTCCTATATTGATCAGGTCAACGAGATGGGCAATATCGCCAGGCAAGCAGCGATTTCACAAACCGCCCTGAAAGTTGTCAACGAGCAGGCGATTAAGTCGCGCGACGAAATTTCTGGCGTGAGCCTGGACAAAGAAGCCGCAGATCTGATTCGCTACCAGCAAGCCTACCAGGCATCCGCCAAGGTACTACAGATCGCTAGCCAATTATTCGAAGCCGTGCTGCGCGTGTAAGCAGTCAAGGAAAAACCATCATGCAAGTATCCACCAGCTACCTTTTTGACCGCGCTAGCAAGCAAATGGTCAATATACAAAATGACTTGGCTAAATCACAACAAGAGATTGCAGCGCAAAAGCAGGTGCTCAACCCTAGCGATGCACCCAATCAGGCAGCGAGTATCACTCGCTTTAAATCAGTGATCGCTCGGCAAGAAACTTACACCAACACCTTGGGTCAGTTGCAAGCCCGGCTGGATGCGGAAAGCGCTAACCTGACCACTGCCAGCGATGTATTAATACGAATTAAAGAATTGGCTATTCAGGCCAGTAACGGAACCCAGGGGACTGTCAGCCGCAAAGCGATTTCCACGGAAATGAAAGGCCTACGCGATCAACTACTGAGCCTATCCAACAGTACAGACGCTAGTGGGAATTACATCTTTTCCGGTAGTAAAGTCCATACAAAAGCGTTCACGCAGGACTCGAAGGGCCACATCGAATACACCGGTGACCAGACGCGGATGCATGTGGCGGTGGGTGAGCAGCGCACCTTGCCCCTGAACCGGCCCGGAACCAATGCCTTCGTCCGGGTGGTACGGACCAACCCGGATCAATCAGAGCAAGGTATCGGATTTTTCCACGCCATTGACGATTTGATTCATGGTGTGGATAACGGAATCACCAGTGAAATGCAACGCGGTTTGACAGAAATGAACACACTGCACACGGGCGTGGTGATGGCACAAGCCGATGTCGGCACCGACATGAAGGTGGTGGAGCAACAAGGCGCGGTAGTAGACGATACCAAATTGAGCCTGAAGCTGGCGCTCTCCAATGTTGAGGACCTAGACATGACCACGGCCGTGACGAATATGCAAAAGCTTATGCTTTCGCTGGAAGCGGCACAAGCCACTTTTGCGAAGACTTCGCAAATGTCGCTCTTTAAGTTCCTCGGCTAAGCACGATTCAAGTTTTCCATTTTTATGCCGATAACCGGACAATAAAGAGAAACCATGGTCACCTCCGTATCATCATCCTCGACGTCGACGACAGGGTCGAATGCGACGACGAGCACATCTGGATCAAGCACGACCAGCACAAGTACCAGCTCGACAAGTGCCACAAGCGCCAAGGCAGGGATCATCAACAAGCTGGGGAGTGGATCCGGAATTGACGTAACTTCGCTCGCGCAGAGCTTGGTAGACGCCGAAAAAGTGCCTCGCACGGAAGCGATCAACAAAAATATTTCCAAGAATCAGGCCGTCATTTCCGGCTTTTCTGCGGTCAAGTATGCGCTGACCAATGTGCAGGCAGCGTTTGACGATCTGAAAGATAAAAGTGACTTCTTGTCTATCAAGGCGAGTACCAATCAAGCCAATGTTTTCACACCTACTGCTACCAGCAGCGCAGCACCAGCCAACCATTCGATATTGGTAACTCAACTTGCGCAAGAGCAAAGAAGCGGGTCGACGCAAAGCTACACGGCAACCGATCAGGCAATTGCCAATCTTGGCAACATTTATATCAATGGTGACACAAGTAGCCCCATTGTCGTTGGTACGGCAACGCCGGCTGGTGTAATTGATGCCATCAATAAATCAGACAAAGGGCTCACCGCTCAATTGGTGAATACCGGTAACGGTTATAAAGTAATGGTGACGGGCGCGACGGGAAAAGCAAATTCTTTCACTATCAGTACCGATGCTGCAGGGCTGGATTTTGGCGGAATTTCCCCCTCCAAGCCCCAAATTAGCCAATCCTCGCAAACTTTTGCAACGGGCGAAACGGCCATTGCTGCGAGCGCGATCACTTTGACCTTTAATGGTGATTCGGCGCACCCGATTGTGGTAGACCCGCCTACCCCAAACAACTTCGTAACGGCTATCACCAACGCCAACATTGGCCTTCAGGCTACCTACTTTGGGGGAAAGCTCTCCGTAAGGAGCGCCTCAGGAAGCGCCAATGCCTTCAGTCTGTACACGGATAACGGCAGCGTGCTGGATTTCGTAGAAAAGCAGACTGCCCAAGACGTTTCGATGACGACAACCTTGCAAGAGGCTAAAAACGCCTTGCTGCAGGTGGATGGCATTCCCGTCAAAAGTAGCAGTAATGCGGTGAGCGACGTCATAGATGGTGTCACGCTAAATTTGGTGGGCACCAACGCCACTACGATTAACGGGGTGGCGCAGGCCACTGGAAGTCCGGCAACCTTAACTCTGACAAATGATGTGAGCGTTGCAAAAAGCAAGCTAATGGCATTGGTCACTGCCTATAACGATGCCAATAGCTTGCTAAACGAGGTAACAAACTCTAAGTCAACGCTGGCCACCTACGGCGGTACATTGGCTAACAGTTCAACAGTACGTGGATTGCGCGATCAGTTACGCACCATGGTAACCGGGACATCTTCTACGGCAGGCGGTACAAGCGGCACCGGGCCCGCACATAGTTTGTCTGCGCTTCGCGATATCGGCATTGAAATTGACAAGGCTGGCAATCTAAAGGCCAATTCAGTCACTATGGATTTGGCGCTGAATTTCAAGTTTAATGATACGGTTACCCTACTCTCAGGTAATCAAGAAGACCAAAAAGCTTTTGACACCACCCCGTCCGGCTTGGCAGGTGATGCCAGCAAACTGCTGGTCACCATGCTGGGAGCCAGCGGTTCACTGACTACAGAAACCACTAACGCGAATACCAGAATTACCAAATTCCAGGATGATCTCACGGCGCTCAATGACCGTATGGAGCACTTATTGACACGCTACCAAAAGCAGTTTGCCGCCATGGATAGCATGGTGGGTCAGTCTAAGGCCACGCAAACCAGCCTGACCGGTACCTTCGCCGGAATGATGGCGATGTACACCAATAAATAAGCAGTTTTGAAGAATATTTCAGGAAACCCCTAAAGTTTCCCGATTTGATGCCGATTTCCCCTTTGTACGGGGGGTTTGTGTACCTAGAGTTGCGTCCCCCTTCCCTTTTCCGGCGCGCCGGATTGATCGAAAGGACGGAATCTCATGACATCAGACATCCAAAATATCGCAGGCGCCAAAGCCCCAGGGCAAGCTAAAGCAGCAGGTGCGACAGTGGCTGCGCCGCACGCAACTGCCAAAGCCGAGGTCCCTGTGCAGCCCAAACTAGAAGTACCCAAGTCACCAGAAATAAAATTCGACCCCAACAAAGTTCGCGAGAACTTGAGCGCGGCCATCGGCATGCTCAACAAGCAAATGGAGACAACCAAGCGCGGATTGGGCTTTTCATATGACGAATCAAAGAAGATGGCCGTCGTTAAAGTCACTGACGCTGCTAGTGGTGAAGTGGTGCGACAAATTCCTACTGAGCAAATTCTGAAAATGGCTCATCAAATCGATGCCTATAAAGGCATGCTTTACAACAAAGTTGCGTAAAAAGAATAGAAACTACTAAAGTTTTTAATCTTGCAGTCGATGCTTTGAATAACAGAAAGAAAAACCTTTTTGTGACGGTAGTTAAAGAGGATTCTCTCTCTACCTTGTTTGACAAGTTTGATTTATCTACCGTTATATTTTTGGAGAATTTTTATGCCAGTTATTAACACTAATACGAATGCAGCCTACGCTCAAGACGCGCTCAAGGTCAATTCCAAGGTCATGAGCAGCGCCATGCAGCAGCTTGCTACGGGCAGCCGTATCAACCAAGCGCGTGACGATGCCGCAGGCCTGTCCATCGGCCAAAACATGACCTCCCAGGTACGTGGCCTGAACCAGGCGGTGCGCAACGTCAACGACGGCATCAACCTGCTGCCAACTG
>Ga0214919_10002685_pt1 | contig 27649 bp, 25 predicted proteins | sample LL1503_MetaG_FD_177994 | JGI IMG/M metagenome (GOLD analysis project Ga0214919, IMG submission 177994) | Freshwater microbial communities from Lake Lanier, Atlanta, Georgia, United States - LL-1503 | ecosystem: Environmental > Aquatic > Freshwater > Lake | place: USA: Georgia | collected...
AAAAAGCTGCCTGTGCCAGAAATACGAGAATAAATGGTCATTCGATAGCGGCCGGGTTGGCTGAATTTTCGGCAAGCCCTTGTGCATTCAACAAAGGGGCTGCGTGTGCAATTCGAGCAGCAACGCGACCAAGCAGTTGATGTCTGGCAGCATCATACGCTCGGTTCAAGGCGACGCCGAACGCCAGTTCATCGGCCGAACCATGGCTTTTGAAAACCAAGCCGCGCAATCCCAATAGCGCAGCGCCGTTGTAACGGCGATGGTCGACTCTATTTTTAAACGAATTTAGAACAGGATAAGCAAAGATAGCCGCAGTTTTGGTGAATATGTTGCGAGAAAACTCAGATTTCAGAAATCCACCCATCATGGTGGCCAAGCCTTCACTGGCCTTCAAGGCCACATTGCCAACAAAACCATCGCACACCACAATATCGACAGTTCCCTTGAAAATATCGTTTCCTTCGACATTGCCATAAAAATTCAAATCGCCGGAGTTAGCAGCAGATCGCAGCAGTTCACCAGTTTTTTTGATGATTTCGTTGCCTTTAATGGCTTCTTCGCCAATGTTCAAAAGGCCAACACTGGGGCTTTCATTGTCTTGCAAGACAGAAACCAAGGCCGATCCCATGACAGCAAACTGCAAAAGATGCTCGGGTGAGCAATCGACATTGGCACCCAAATCCAGCATGGTGGTACCACCACCTTTGAAATTGGGCATTTGGCCCGCAATGGCAGGCCGATCAATGCCATCCATGGTTTTAAGAACATACCGCGCAATGGCCATCAAGGCACCTGTATTTCCAGCCGACACGGCAGCATCGGCCTCGCCCGCCTTCACCAACTCGATGGCGACACGCATGGATGAGTCTTTTTTCCTGCGCAGGGCCACCTCTACAGAGTCGTCCATCCCAACCACCTCAGTGGCTTCAATGATGACAGCGCGTTTGTGCTGGAATGAAGCCAGTGCATCTGCTTGGCCGACCAATTGCAATCGCGCATTAGGGTGCGTGTCTAGGAAATGACGGCAAGCGGGCAGCGTGACCTTGGGTCCGTGGTCTCCCCCCATGCAATCTATAGCAAGGGTGAAAAATTCTTTGGATGACATGTTGTCAACAGACACAAATACAAAGGCCCGAGGCTACCTTGAATGTAGCATCGGGCCTGTATTTCAAGCGTCAATTAAGCTTCTGACTTGTTCTTCAGAACTTGGCGACCACGGTAAAAACCGTTGGGGCTGATGTGGTGACGCAAATGAGTTTCGCCGGTTGTCGGCTCGACAGCGATACCAGGCACATTCAGCGCATTGTGCGAACGGTGCATGCCACGCTTAGAAGGTGACTTTTTATTTTGTTGAACAGCCATGATGGCTCCTTGGATGCGTTGTAAGCAGCGTTGTTGAAGATCAGGACAGGTGTCCTTTTCTGGCCAAGCGCAAAAAGCGCAACGCGGCTTAGGGTTAAACAGTGAATGAACTAACGCGCCCTCACAGGCACGAAGCCGCTGATTATAGCCCAAACTTTTAACCCAAACCAGCGCATTAATTTGGTTTATTCTTCAATTGCGCCAATGCAGCAAAAGGCTTGGGTCTTGCCTCCAAAGCCTCTTCAAAGGCTTCATCGACGGCCGACATTGGCACCAAATTGGGGCATTTTTCATGTTTGGGCACAAGGGGTGCAGACATGATGAGCTCGTCTTCAATGAGTTCCAAAACGTTCAATTCAGGTGCCAAAACCAGCAAATCCTCCTCGGATTCGTCGTCTTCTGCTTCTGCCGTCGCTTCATCCGAGACAAATCGAAAGGCGGCGTTGGCTTTCACAGCCAATTTAACCGGCCCCATGCACCTTTGGCACTGCATGGGCAAATCTACCTCGGCTTCCAGATACATCCAAATTTGAGGATCGCCACCCGAAACGGGCACCAACTTAGCTTGGATGCCCCATGAAACATGGGCCAACTCCCCTGAATCTTGCAAAGAGGACTCAACAGGGCTTAAGGCCAATTCAGCCAATCTGCCAAACTGGGTCAGACTCAGTTGCCCTTGCAAACTGAGCCCCTCTCTTGCAAATGCCTTGACATTAAGGCGATTCAAATCAAATTTTTTATCCATGCCTTCAGTGTAAGAGAATTGAGGCATGTCCAAAGACAAACAACAACCCATCTTGGCCTCTTCTGGCCGCCCTCTGATCTTGGGCTCGACCTCTCGTTACCGCAAGGAATTGCTGACTCGACTGCGAATTCCTTTTGAAACTGCGGCGCCAGATGTGGATGAAACGCCACACAGCAACGAATCACCCAAAGACTTGGCACTCAGATTGGCGCTGGCCAAGGCTCGCGCCGTAGCGCTCAGATACCCAGAGGCCGTCGTGATTGGCTCTGACCAAGTTGCCGACCTAGAAGGGACCCCCCTAGGCAAACCTGGCAACCACACCAACGCCATCTTGCAACTGCAGCGCATGCGCGGCAAAACGGTTATTTTTCAAACAGCAGTTTCAGTTGTGTGTATTGCCACTGGTTATGAACGAACCGATTTGGCTGAAGTGAAAGTGAGGTTTCGCAACTTAAGCGACGCTGAAATTGAAGCTTATTTGCGGGCCGAAGAACCTTACGACTGCGCAGGCAGCGCCAAAAGCGAAGGCCTGGGCATTGCGCTTTTGGATGCAATTGACAACGACGACCCTAGCGCCTTGATCGGGTTGCCACTGATCAGAACATGTCAAATGCTTCGAGAAGCAGGTGTGAAATTGTGATGACACAAGCACAGCGCCAATTTGGCAAACTTTTTTTAGTGCCAGCCCCGCTTGACTTTGGTTGCGACGAAGACATTGATCTGCAACAAGTGATGCCCATGGGAACCCTTTCAGCAGCCGCCAACATCACTCACTGGATTTGCGAGAACGCCAAGACCACTCGCGCCTATCTCAAACGAATCGATGCATGCACCCCTTTGAAAACCAGCATCCAAACACAAACCATTGTCGAGTTGCCAAGACAAGTGCATAAGAAAGGCGATCACCTGGGCAGCTTTGATGCCAAGCCCCTATTGGCAACTGCGCTGGGGGGTGAGGACATGGGCTTGGTAAGCGAAGCTGGCATGCCGGCCGTCGCCGATCCTGGTAGCTCAGTGGTTCGTGCAGCGCACGAACTTGGCATTCAAGTGATACCCCTGATTGGGCCTGTTTCAATGCTATTGGCATTGGCCAGCAGCGGCCTGAACGGACAAAATTTTGCGTTTGTAGGGTACCTGCCGCAGGAGCCCCAAGATCGCGCCCGAAGAATTAAAGAGCTAGAACAATGCGCTTTGAAATCAGGTCAAACTCAACTCTTTATAGAAACGCCTTATCGCAACGCGGCACTTTGGTCTTCACTTGTTCAAACTTTGCAGCCGGGTAGCCGACTGGCGTTTAGCAGCGGTTTGACATTGACGACGGCGGTCAATCAAAGTTCGACAACGCAACAGTGGCGGAAGTTGCCCTTAGGACAAATGCCTGAAGGTCTGAACAATCAGACGCCAGCCGTTTTTGCGATTGGCGCTTAAGTGGCCCATTCAACAAAGCCGTCACTTGAAGCTGTTCGTAAATCGATCAGCGAATGACGGTACTTGAGCGCATGGCTTTCCATGCGCCTTCACCCATGGCTGCGCCAAAGCGCTTTACCAAACGCTCGGCCACATTGTCTTGGCGTGAATAGTCAACCAGGTCTTCTGCTTTCACAACATCACGCGCCACTTGGTCGATGCTGGCCAATTCATCGGCCAAACCCAACTCAACCGCTTGCTGACCCGTCCAAAATAAACCACTGAACATGCCTGGCGTTTCTTTCAAACGATCGCCACGACCTTTTTTAACCACCGCAATGAACTGCGAGTGAATGTCGTTCAGCATGAACTGCGCATGTTTACGCTGCGCCTCGGTCTGCGGGCTAAAGGGGTCTAAAAATCCCTTGTTTTCACCCGCCGTCATGAGCCGTCTTTCGACACCGAGTTTGTCCATCAAGCCGGTAAAACCAAAGCCATCCATGAGCACACCAATGCTGCCCACAATGCTGGCTTTGTTGACATAAATTTTGTCAGTTGCCGCAGCGATGTAATAGGCCGCCGATGCACATGACTCTTCAACCACGGCGTAAATAGGCTTTTGATGAAGTGCTTTGAGTCGAACGATTTCATCGTTGATGATGCCGGCCTGAACGGGACTGCCACCAGGAGAGTTGATCAGCAAGATCAAGGCTTGGGAGCCCGAGTCTTCCAAGGCGGCGCGCATTGCAGCCACCACATTTTCCGCACTGGCATCTGCGCCATCGGCAATTTCACCTTTGATATTGACCAGCGCGGTATGCGGCTTTGTGATGCTGGTAGAAGTTGGGTTGTGTGAAAACACCAGCCACAACACCGCCAACCAAAACAACAACCAGCCTAGCCTCAGACCCACTTTCCATCGACGCGAGGCTTGTTGCTCTTTCAAATTGGACTGAACCAAATCTGACAAAATCTGACGCTCCCAATGAGCCTCAGCGCTTTGAACGGAAGACTGTGCAGATGGACCCAAGGAAGCCTGACGATCCATGGTCTGCTTGGGTGGAATCGATGATTCGGGATTTTCAGAACTCATGTGAACTCAAAAGGTTTTAAATTGAAATCAGTATGCCAGTGAACCACACCGCCTTGCTCTGACAAGGTGATTGGAATCAAACCGCCATTGCAAGGGCCACCCGCGCAGGCACCAGAATCAGGACGGTACAACGCACCATGTGTCGCACAAATGAGAAATTGTCCACTTGCATCGAAAAATCGGTTGGGTTGAAAATCCATTTCCATGGCCACATGGCTGCAACGGTTCAAGTAAGCATGCGCCACCCCCTTGAAACGGATGGCAAAGGCTCTGCAGGTTTGGCCGCCATACAGCACATCAAAAGGAACAGCCAAGCCCCCATCGCTCAGGTCATTTGAATGGCACAAAGCAATCACGGACTTATCAAGCATTTTCAATCAGCCATTGGCGAAGTTCAGACACAGAATGTGCGATGAACTTCGGCTTCAAATCGTGGAAAACAGAAGGCTCGTGAGCGCCATAACTGACCCCGACGCTGGCACATCCCGCGTTCAAAGCCATTTGTAAATCATGCGTGGTATCGCCAATCATCAGAGTGCGCTCAGCCTCCACACCAAATTCCCGCATCAACTCATTCAGCATGATGGGGCTGGGTTTGCCAGCAGTTTCGTCTGCTGTGCGAGAGCCATCAAACACAGCTTTTAAGTCAACGTCATGCAAGGCTTCGTTCAAACCTTTGCGGCTCTTGCCTGTGGCCACCGTTAACCAATGGTGCCGCAATTTCAACTCTGCCAACATGGGCAAGACACCGTCAAAAAGAACAATGTCGTTTTGGTGCGCCGTGTAGTGGTGGCGATAGCGCTGTCCAAGTTCTGGGTATTTTTCAACAGAGACATCCGGGGCAGCGTGCGCCAGTGCTTGCATCAATCCCAACCCGATGACATAAGACGCGGCTTCTTTGCTGGGCTCTTGCCCGCCGACATCGACCACAGCACGCTGAATGCAACGCGTGATGATGGCGGTGGAATCAAACAGCGTGCCATCCCAATCGAAGGCGATCAGATCAAACTGACGGGGACGGGGGTTTGAGTTTGGCATGATTGACATACAGTTGCAGTTCAGAAGGTAGGTTTGATTTCAACTCGACTCTCTTGCCGGTAGCAGGGTGCGAAAACTGCAGGCGCCAGGCGTGCAAGAACATGCGCTTTAGGCCTTGTTTTTGAAGCGCTTTGTTCCATTCAAAATCACCATATTTATCGTCACCGGCAATGGGGTGCCCTTGAGATGCCAAGTGCACCCTAATTTGATGGGTTCGACCTGTCTTGATGGTGACCTCTAGCAAGGTGCAACCCACCAAGCGCTCTGCCACTTTCACCAAGGTGATGGACCGCATGCCATCGGGGTCCTCGTTGGATGTGATCTTCACACGACGCTCGCCATCTGGCAAAAGGAATTTGTGCAGCGCGCTGTCAATGACCTTTAACTTTTCGGGCCAGCTGCCCTGCACCAGAGCAAGGTAGGTTTTACCTGTTTCTCTTTCTCTGAATTGGTCTTGAAGGTGCTTGAGGGCACTTCTTTTTTTGGCCACCAACAAAATGCCACTGGTTTCACGGTCCAGTCGGTGTACCAATTCGAGCAGTTTCGCCAAGGGCCTGGCCTGTCTCAGCTGTTCAATCACCCCAAAACTCACGCCTGAGCCCCCATGCACGGCGACACCCGCCGGTTTGTCGATGGCCATCAAAGCGTCGTCTTCTAACAACAGGGGGAATTCTCGGCCCGGCGCTGGTCTGGCCGCCTTTTCTGCGACTTTGTCCGAAATTCTGACGGGCGGTAGCCGAACAACATCACCCGTCTCAATGCGTGTATCTGCCGAGGCACGCCCCTTGTTCACTCGAACTTCACCACTTCGAATGATTCGATAAACGTGTGTTTTGGGGACGCCTTTCAAATGCCGAATGAGGAAATTGTCCAAGCGTTGGCCGGCCGACTCCTCGTCCACCGTGAGCCATTTGACCTCAACGGCTGGATATGTGGCCGCAGAAATGTCTGAATGTGTGGCTTGAGGCCCTATAATGCGATTCACCGGCGCTGTGCTGTAAGTGGTTGATTTGAATGGAAATGAATTCCTGATGACAGGAGTTTAGTTCACTCTCCACCAACAAGCGCCGTAAGTTCGATGCCGCCATGAGCGAAATCTGCAGACTGAAGGCCAGGGCCAACAGTGGCAGAAGACTTTTTGGTTGGACCGATGCTTTGAAACCCAGATACGGAATATTTTTATTCAGCAGCTTTTCAGCTACTGTACGGATTGAATCGAAATGAGTGTGTTGTTTGGATCTTTGCTGTCTTTCTTGCAGTGGCTGTTTGCGCTACTCGAGACACCATCGCCTTCACGTGCTCACAGCCTCGAGTCTTCCACGCGCCCTTTTCCACATTCCAGCGACAAATTTGCGCCCATGAATGTCGGAATCTTTTGGCAATTCCCTTCGTTTCGAACGTCAGTCTCGGCACCGTTGGCTCCTTGAGAGCTGGTTGTTAAACAGGTGATCCAACCCCAACGCTACATTTGGCGGGGATGGTTTTGCTGACATATTGAAAAAGAAGGGACGCATCATGAAACGGATGCTGATCAACGCCACGCAGCCTGAAGAGCGCCGCTTGGCCATCGTCGATGGACAAAAACTCCTCGACTACGAAATTGAAATTGAAGGCCGCGAACAACGCAAAGGCAACATCTACAAAGCGGTTGTCACGCGTGTCGAACCCTCTCTTGAAGCCTGCTTCGTCGACTACGGCGAAGAGCGCCACGGCTTCTTGCCTTTCAAAGAAATCTCCCGCCAATACTTCGCCGAAGGCGTTCCAGTCAGCCAAGCTCGCATCAACGATGTGATTCGGGAAGGGCAAGAGCTTTTGATCCAAGTGGAAAAAGAAGAACGTGGCAACAAGGGCGCCGCCCTCACCACCTTCATCAGTTTGGCCGGACGCTATGTGGTCCTCATGCCCAACAACCCACGCGGTGGTGGCGTCAGCCGACGCATTGAAGGCGACGACCGTGCTGAACTTAAAGAAGCCATGGATCAGTTGGAGTATCCCAAAGGGATGTCCATCATTGCCCGCACCGCAGGCATTGGTCGCAGCGCGCCCGAATTGCAATGGGACTTGAACTATTTGCTCAAGTTGTGGACCGCCATTGACGGCGCCACGCAAGGTGCCAAAGGCGCCTTCCTGATTTACCAAGAGTCCAGCTTGGTCATTCGTGCCATTCGCGATTACTTCAACAGTGACATCGGCGATATCCTGATCGACACCGACGACATCTACGATCAAGCTCAGCAGTTCATGAGCCATGTCATGCCCGAGTTTGCACCCCGTGTGAAGCGTTACCGCGACGATGCGCCGTTGTTCAGTCGTTTCCAAATTGAGCACCAAATTGAATCGGCCTATGCACGCACGGTGCAATTGCCATCTGGCGGCGCCATCGTCATTGACCACACCGAGGCCTTGGTTTCGGTTGACGTCAACTCTGCACGCGCCATCAAAGGCGGCGACATTGAAGAAACCGCAACCCGCACCAACCTTGAAGCGGCCGACGAAGTGGCCCGCCAAATGCGCTTGCGCGATTTGGGTGGCTTGATCGTCATTGACTTCATCGACATGGAAGAGTCGCGCAACCGCCGTGATGTCGAAAACCGTCTGCGCGATGCCTTGCGTCAAGACCGGGCACGTGTTCAGTTTGGCTCTATCAGCAAGTTTGGTCTCTTAGAAATGAGTCGCCAACGCTTGAAGCCAGCGCTTGCTGAAGGCTCTTCTATTCCATGCCCTCGTTGCGGCGGCTCTGGCCACGTGCGCGACACGGAGAGCTCGGCATTGCAAATTTTGCGCATCATCCAAGAAGAGTCCATGAAGGACAACACGGCCGCTGTGCACGCACAAGTGCCTGTGGAAGTGGCCTCTTTCTTGTTGAACGAAAAGCGCCCAGAAATTGCGAAGATTGAATTGAAACAGCGCATCAATGTGTTGCTGGTTCCCAATAAATCTTTGGAAACACCTCACTACAAGCTAGAGCGTTTGAAGCACGACGACCCTCGCTTGGACAATATTGAAGCCAGCTACACCATGGCTGAAGTGGTGGAAGATCCCACCACCGTCACACGCCGCTCACAAGAGCCCACCAACCGTCAAACACCCGTTATAAAAGGCGTGTTGCCTGACGCACCTGCGCCAGCATCATTGCCCAAGGCTGAATCTACAAAGCCAGCTCCAACGCAAGCCCATCAAGCGGCTGCGAAAGCTGAAAGCACAGGTGGTTTCTTTGGTTGGCTCAAGCGCTTGTTTGGCGGTACGACACAAGCCAAGGAAGAGCCAGCCACAAATGTGGGCAAGCGTGGCGAACGCACACCGAAAGATGGCGAGCGCAATGATCGCGGTGAACGCAACGGCGATCGTCGGGGTGGGCGCGGTGGCCGTGGCGGTCGTCGTGGCGAGCGCAATGATCGCGGTGAACGCACTGAAGGCGCAACCGAGCGCAATGACAACACCGAAACACGCGCTCCGCGCGAAAATGGCGGCAACCGCCGAGGTACAGAACGCAGCGATCGCAATGGTCCACGTGGTGAAAGAACTGAGCGCGGCGAACGCCGTGAAAGCGCCAACCCCAATGGCAACCATGCCGTCGACATCCAAAATGTCAATGCTCAAGCCACTGATTCAAGCCAAGCAGACACACGCAATGAAGCACGCGCAGAAAGAGCCCCACGCGGAGAAGGCAGACGCGAGCGCGGCGAAGGCCGCAGGGAACGTGGTGAGCGTGGTGAGCGTCGCAACAACGAAAATACGCGCCAAAACAGCGGCTCTGAAAACACAGAAAATCTCGGGCCAGCCCAAGCTGAGTTGAACTACAACAATGACAGCCAGCCCAATGGCTCTTCCGAGTCAAGTTCTCTAGGTGAAGAGCGTCAAGATTCTGCAAATGGAACGCCAGAACGCAGAGAACGTCGCTCCCGCGATCGTTATGGCCGCGATCGCAGAGAACGCAACACCAACGGCGACGGCAACAACTTCGAAAATTTACAAACTGAACAAGCTTCGCAAGAAGTGCAGGCCCAAGAAGAGGCACCTGTGGCCCGCTCTTACTTTGACCGTGCCGCAAGCACCGCTGCACCCGTGAACTCAACAGCCAAAGCAGAGCCAATTGCATCCGCAGCGCCTGTCACAGTACCAGCCCCCACGCCAATTGCGGCACCAGCTGCAGGCTTGCCCAAGGTTCAAGCCTACGAATTGCCCATGGCGAGCCTGGTCCAAGTCGCAGAAGGCTCAGGTCTGCAGTGGGTCAACTCTGATCCAGAAAAAATTGCACAAGTTCAAGCTGCCATTGCGGCCGAACCCAAAGCCGTGCATGCCCCTCGTGTTCGACCGCCTGCAGTGGTTGTTGACGATGGCCCTTTGGTCTTGGTGGAAACTCGCAAAGACTTAAGCGACATGAAACTGCCTTTCTAAGGGCAGCAAGTGGCCAAAAGATGCACAGAACCTGAGGTTTTTGCTTCTGCCAAAAAGGGACCTGAGGGTCCCTTTTTTTATTCCATTGCCGCTTTCTTTAGTGCCGCTACAGCCGCCGGCAAATCTTCACGTTGTTCGGCAAGCTCTGCCAATGAGCGCCATGCCTGTCTGCGTATAACAGGATCTACTAGCGCGGGTGCGGCTTGTGAAAGAAGTAACTGAGCCTTTCCCCACAACTGCCTTTTTTGACACAGGCGTCCGGCTAAAAATTGCAAAAGAGGTTCACGTGGATTGCTTTTTTGAGCCGACTCAATGAGCGCCAACCAATCACGCTCTTCGCTTGTATCTTGTCCTGTGAAGCTTTTTTCTATTGCCTGTGTCAACTTCAATTGTTGCGCATTGGACAAGGTATGAGGGCTTGCTTGCCACCTGACCCAAATCGGCTTTAACCAAGCCCTCATCACAACCGGCTCTCCCTTGAGGCTTAGCCAATGCTGCGCGGCTTGAATGGCCAGATCGGGTGATAACCGCTGCGCCTCACCTAAACGGGCCCAAAGACGCTGCATTTGTCCTAACTCATGCGTTTTTGCAATCAATTCAAAAACCAAACTGCGAATCATGCTCTCGGCAGCTTCTGAAGCAAACGCGCGATGCTTGATCAGCAACAGCGCGGCGTCTAAAGCCTGCGATGATTCGCCCGCCAAGCGCGCAGCCTTCAATCGCAATCGCATGGCCAATGTCCGGCGTGATGCACCGAGTGGCAATCGATCTAACCAAAGCAAACTCTCTGAAGCATCTCTGTCATCCAGCGCCCATCGAGCGGCGCGCAGCATGCTACCTTCCATCAGCGATTGACGCAGATTGGCAAAGCCGCCAGCTGGCTCTTGCAAGGCCTGGTCCAAATGGGACTGACGTGTGGCTTTGTCATGCAATGCATGGGCAGACTCAGCCGCCAAGATGTGAGCGACACAACGCAAGGCGCCTGCATACTCCAATATTTCACCACCATCGGACAAAGACTTTTCTCTGACAAGCACCAGCTCGGCAGATTTGCGCGCGCGCAAAAATCTGCCTTCCATAAACTGAGCCATGGCGTCTAGCAAGGCTCCATGTGCCGCACGTTCCTTTTGTTGCAGGCGCCAGCGCTTGGCTTGCCGAGGCAATTCAAACAAGGCAGTGAGTGCCCGTTGCGCCCAATGCAAGGTCAATAAAATCATGACCAGCCCAAACAAAACCAAATTCAGGGAGAGATCAACGCGGTAGGGAGTCCAGAAAATGGCAACCGTGCCGACGTTGTTTGAAGCCAGCAAGGCAGTGGCCACAGCCACCGCAAACAAACTCACAAGCCAAAGTGCTGCACGCATGCCGTTTTACTTTCCAGAGGAGGCTGTGGCCAATGCAGCCATCGTGCCATCAAGTCTTGGAATGGCATTGCCTTTGCTTAATGCTTGCGCTTTTTCTAACAATTGCAATGCATGTTGTGTTTTGCGAGCGCCTGGGTCGAAATATTTCTTCAAAACCGCGGCGACAGCCAGCATGTCTGCGCGGGCTGCATCGTTTTGTCTGGCCAACAAACCCAGTCTTGCATTGAGCAATTTGAGTTTCAAATTCTCACGCAGAAAAAATCCTTGCTCAGGGGCCAAGAGCGCTGCCTCAGGACTGTCGATGCGACTCACCCGAAGTAAGCCACGCGCTTCGAGCATGAAACGGTCATACACGAAACTCCACCAAGCTGAATTCTGTGGGGTGGTCGGATTTGGATCAGCTGACTTGGAGGGCGTCAATGACGATCGGTTCATTTCATTGGCCAAGGGCAACTCATCGGCCAATGCCACAATTTCGTCCAACACCAGCAACATGCCGGGCAGGTCTGTGATTTGAACTGATTTGACAAGCTCAAGGTCGCGGTCAATGGCTCGTTGAATGCCAATCAAGCGCGGATTAGATGCTCTTTGAAGGCGCGATTGGGCGGTTTTGAGAACACCCAACAAAGGCTCCAAGCTGCTGGTCAATTGAGCCTGCTGTTGGGCCAGCCGCAAAGAAGATTCAATGTCCAAAATCAAGTTTTCATCACGTGAACGCGACAAAGTTTGAATCAACTCCTCCAGTTGAGCCCGCTGTAAGCTGGCCTCGCCCAAACGAGATTCAACCAAGGCCATTCGGGAAGCACTGTCTTTCACGCTGTCTTGTGCTTGCTTGGCCCAAGCTTTGGCTTCCAGAGATTGTTGACCTGCATCGGCACTTTGCCTTGCCAGTTGGCCTTGAATGCGCGAAAGTTTTTCCCAAAGCAGGCCACTGAAAAGAATTGCCGCGACAGCCAACAGCAAAGGCAACCAAAATATCAAAGGCCGTTTTTGCGCCCTTGTGCCCTGCACCGATGTGGTCGCAGGCTGGACTGTGGGTTCCTTGGAATTTTCAGTGCTCATGCCAAGGATTTTATAGATGCCTGCAATGAACTGAGCCCTGGTGGGGCAATAGCAACAGCGCCCCAACCCATTTTTTGGGCTAAGTCAGCCATTCTGGGATGTGTGACAGTGGCTTTGGCCATTGACCAATTGGCCAGTGGGCATTGAGCGACAAGCGTTTGAAGGGCCGCTGAACTGCTAAACACCCAGATGGCGCCATCAGCAATGAATTGTTGAACTTGGGTCTTTTGAGCCTCTGTCAATTGGGTGGGGGTGCGTTGATAGGCCGCAATGGCAGAAACATTGGCGTGCGCTTTTCCAAGTTCTAAGGCCAGCCAATCTCGTCCCGCTGTCGCTCCCGACTCATCAGCACCGCGGACAAACAGCACATTCATGTCTTGAACCACCTGGGAGGCCACAACATCCCACAGAGCCTCTGAATCGAGTTGTTTTGACTGCGATGCAGGTTGATCAATTTGGCTGTCAGAGATACCGCATTGCGCCAAAGCGGCCGCTGTGCCCGGACCCGTGCACCATGCACGCGCCACCCGAAAGTGCTCAACCCAATCGGGTTGATGGCGAAGTGCATGCGCCAAAAATCGAACGGCATTGGCACTGACAAACATGACCGCTTGACTCCGTTTTAAAAGCACCAAAGCATCTAACGCAGCTTGTGTGGTTAAAAACTCAGACAGTTCGAGCAATGGAAATTGAATGGTTTTAAAACCTGCTTCATTCAATGACTGAACCCAAGCGCTTGCATCTTGCGCAGGCCGTGTGACCACAACTTGCGTCATGGCCTTTTGGCGAGATTCATCAGTGGGCACCGCCGCGCCTTAGCTCTGCCGCCACTTGAGTCCCTAAGCTTTCAGCCTGTTCAAGACTGCCTACATCGCCAACAGTTTGAGCCGTGACCAAGGTGCTTGCGCCCTCTGGGTCACCCCATGCTGCACGCAGACTCAATGTGGCGCCAGACAAAGTGGCATGCGCCGCCAAAGGCATGGAGCAACTGCCGCCCATGGCGCGGCTGACGGCACGCTCTGCCGCCACGGCCAACCAAGATGTTGAATGGGCCAAGGGCTTCAAGGCATCGATCAAGTCGGCTCGGCCAGTACAAATTTCAATGCCCAAGGCACCCTGCCCTGCCGCCGGTAACATTTGGTCGGTGTCAAAGACATGGCGAATTCGATGGGACAATTCCAAGCGTTTCAAACCCGCTGCAGCCAAAATAATGCCGGCATAGTGACCCTCGTCCAGTTTGCGCAAGCGCGTGTCTAAATTGCCACGCAAAGGCTCAATTTTCAAATCAGGGCGCAGTGCTCTGAGCAAAACGGTTCGGCGAAGGCTGGACGTGCCCACCACGGCTCCTTGCGGCAAGTCCATCAATGTGGCGTATGGGCCAGACACCCACGCATCACGGGGGTCTTCTCGTTCCATGACGCAGGCCAACTCGAAGCCCTCTGGCATGTCCATGGGAACGTCCTTGAGGGAGTGCACTGCGATGTCGGCCCGGCCCTCTGAAAGCGCTACTTCCAACTCCTTCACAAAGAGGCCTTTTCCGCCCACTTTGCTTAAGCTTCGATCCAAGATTTGGTCGCCCAGTGTGGTCATGCCAAGAAGCCGCACTGTGTGACCGCGAGACTGAAGAATGGCCTGGACATGCTCGGCTTGCCATAAGGCTAAACGGCTTTCACGCGTGGCGATGACGATGGGGCGCTGTAAATTGGAGGGCATAAGGGATTTCAAGCAGTGACTTGTTCGTAATTTTTCAATTTAATCAAATGCTAGCACGACAAAAGACCTGTTAAGTTGGCCGCAGGCGTCACAAGCCCCGCAAACCGATAAAATCTGCAAATGTCTAAAAACCAATTCGATCAAAAGTCCAAAGCCTGGTCGGCCCTGTTTTCCGAGCCCATGAGCGACCTGGTCAAGCGCTATACCTCTAGCGTGGATTTCGACAAGCGACTTTGGCAATCGGACATTCAGGGTAGCCTGGCTCACGCTGAAATGCTGTCGGCTCAACAAATCATCAGCACCCAAGATCTGGCCGACATTCAGCGCGGCATGGCGCAGATTACCGACGAAATTATCAAGGGTCAGTTTGACTGGAAACTGGACCTTGAAGACGTACACCTCAACATCGAAGCACGCCTCACTCACATTGTGGGAGATGCAGGCAAACGTCTGCACACAGGCCGAAGCCGCAATGACCAAGTGGCCACCGATGTGCGCTTGTGGTTGGTCCACGAAATAGACCTCATCAGCGAACTTTTAATCGATCTCCAAAAATCATTGATTGAAGTGGCTGAGCGCAATGTAGAAGTCATCTTGCCAGGCTTCACGCATTTGCAAGTGGCGCAACCCGTGAGCTTTGCGCATCATCTGTTGGCTTATGTCGAAATGTTTGCGCGTGATGCTGAACGCATGGCCGATGTGCGTCGCCGCACCAACCGCCTGCCCTTGGGTTCTGCGGCATTGGCTGGAACCACTTATCCGCTTGACCGCGAACGCGTGGCTCGCAATTTGGGTATGGTCGATGAGCAGGGCCAAGCTTGTGTGTGCCAAAACAGCCTGGATGGCGTCAGCGACCGCGACTTTGCCATTGAATTCACAGCAGCGGCTTCACTGTGCATGGTGCACATCAGCCGCTTGAGCGAAGAGCTGATTTTATGGATGAGCCAAAACTTTGGCTTCGTGAAAATTGCCGACCGTTTCACCACAGGCAGCTCCATCATGCCGCAGAAAAAAAACCCCGACGTACCCGAATTGGCACGTGGTAAAACAGGCCGTGTGGTAGGGCACCTCGTGGGACTCATCACGCTGATGAAGGGCCAGCCGCTGGCCTACAACAAAGACAATCAAGAGGACAAAGAACCTTTGTTCGACACCGTGGACACGCTGAAAGACACCTTGCGAATCTTCAGCGAAATGATCGGTGGACAATTGAATCCACAAACAGACCAAAAAGAAGGCGGCATCAGCGTCAATGCTGAAGCCATGGAAGCTGCCACCAAAAAAGGCTACGCCACAGCCACCGATTTGGCCGATTATTTGGTGAAGAAGGGGCTGCCCTTTCGCGATGCGCATGAGGTGGTTGCACATGCTGTCAAAACAGCGCAAACGCAAAAACTGGACTTGAGCGAACTCCCCCTGACCACTCTGCAGCAGTTCAACCCTGGCATCCAATCGGATGTATTCGAATGTCTCAGCTTGGTGGGGTCCTTGAATGCCCGGAATACTTTAGGTGGCACTGCGCCAGACCAAGTCAGGCAACAAATTGCGCGCCATCATGCGCGTTTGGGATTTTAAATAGAGGTCGAGATGGAAACCAATCAAATTGAACAAGCTGCGGTATCGCCCTATGCCGCAGGTCTGAACTGGTCTGCTGATTTGCACACAGGCGATGGCCGCATGGACCACACACACGAAGAGTTTGTGACCATGCTCAACGCCTTGTTGCTCACGCCACAAACTGACCAACTGAATTTGTACCGTGAATTTTTAAATCACACCGTTGAACATTTCGCTCAAGAAGACCGATGGATGTTGGCTACTGGATTTACCGCAGACAACTGTCATGCAGGCCAGCACGCCACCATTTTGGAAACCATGCGCGCGGTAGAAACCCACTATGTGCAAGGCGACCTAGAAATCATTTCTCGCATGGCACAGGCCTTGGTGGAATGGTTTCCGCAACACGCCGCATCGATGGACGCTGGCTTGGCCCTGCATTTGAAATCCGTGAACTTTGACAGCGACACAGAAACTTTGGTCGATCCCTCCGTTATCAAAAACGTCACCATGTCAGGCTGCGGCAGCGTCAGCTGTAGCTAATCAGCTTGAATGCCGAGCCTATTGAGTACAACTGCAAGAATTGGAAATCAAAGATGTCCGTGATCACCACCATTGAAGAGTTACGTGTTTTGGCTCAAAAACGTGTTCCGCGCATGTTTTACGACTACGCTGACAGCGGCTCCTGGACTGAAAGCACTTACCGCGCTAACGAAAGCGATTTCCAAAAAATCAAATTGCGCCAACGCGTTGCAGTCAACATGGAAGGCCGCAGCACCGGCACCACCATGATTGGCCAAAATGTGGCCATGCCGGTCGCCATTGCGCCCACAGGCCTTACAGGCATGCAACACGCCGACGGGGAAATTTTGGCCGCTCGGGCTGCCAAAAAATTTGGCATTCCCTTCACGCTTTCAACCATGAGCATTTGCTCCATTGAAGATGTTTCCAAAGGCACGGATGGCCACCCCTTCTGGTTTCAGTTGTATGTCATGCGAGATCGAGATTTCATTGAGCGCCTGATTGAGCGTGCACGTGCTGCCAATTGCTCAGCCTTGGTCATTACCTTGGATTTGCAGATTTTGGGTCAACGTCACAAAGACTTGAAAAATGGTTTATCAGCACCCCCCAAGCTGACCATTCCCAACATCATCAACATTGCGACCAAACCGCGCTGGGCTTTGGGCATGTTGGGCACATCGCGCCGCGAGTTTGGCAACATTGTGGGACACGTCAGAGGCGTTGAGAACATGGGTTCACTTTCAGCTTGGACAGCTCAACAGTTTGATCCGCGCCTCAACTGGGGTGATGTGGAGTGGATCAAGAAACGCTGGGGCGGCAAGATCATTTTGAAGGGTATTCAAGATGTTGAAGATGCTCGCCTGGCTGTTGAAAGTGGTGCCGATGCCATGATTGTGAGCAACCACGGCGGCCGTCAACTTGACGGCGCTCAAAGCAGCATTGAAGCCTTGCCCGCTATTGTGGATGCCGTGGGCAAACAGATTGAAGTACACATGGACGGCGGCATTCGCAGCGGTCAAGATGTGTTGAAGGCTCGTGCATTGGGCGCACAAGGCACGTACATTGGGCGCGCCTTTTTGTATGGCCTTGGCGCCATGGGCCAGCCTGGTGTCGAAAAAGCACTGCAAATCATTCACAATGAATTGGACTTGACCATGGCCTTTTGCGGCCGCACGCAAATGGACACGGTTGACAAGAGCATTTTGTTACCAGGCACTTTTCCCCAATAAAGTGCCTCTCATTGCTTTGAGTTTGTGACTGACATCAAAGCACCGTCATCGCCGCTTACACGGCGCATTGCCCACCTTGACATGGACGCTTTTTATGCGTCCGTCGAGTTGTTGCGTTACCCCCAACTCAAAGGCCTGCCCGTGGTCATCGGCGGTGGCAGACGCAAAGAAGATGACTTGCTGGGGCGATTGCGCTTAGCCCATCCAGACTTTGAGTGGTCTGCCGACAATTTGTCTGAAATACCCTTGGATTTTTTCCCGCGCATTGAGGGCTATACCGGCCGCGGCGTCATCACCACGGCCACCTATGCGGCCAGGCAATTTGGCATTGGCTCGGCCATGGGGCTCATGAAAGCCGCCAAACTTTGCCCTCAAGCCATTTTGTTGCCAGTGGATTTCGATCAATACAGACACTACTCGAAAGTCTTCAAAGGCATCATCACGGAAATTGCCCCGCTCATGGAAGACCGCGGCGTCGATGAGGTCTACATTGATTTCACAAAGGTGCCTGGCGGCCAGCGTGAGGGCGGCAGGGTGTTGGCTCGCTTGATTCAAAAATGCATCTTAGAAGCCACTGGCCTGACCTGCTCTGTGGGCGTTGCACCCAACAAACTGATTGCCAAAATGGCCAGTGAGTTCAACAAACCGAATGGCATCTCCATCGTCCATGAAGAAGACTTGAAAACGGCCATCTGGCCTCTGAGTTGCCGCAAGATCAATGGCGTGGGCCCAAAGGCCGATGAAAAACTCAAACGACATGGCATTGAGACCATTGGCCAATTGGCAGTTTGTGATCTTCAGTGGCTGCAATCGCACTTTGGCAAAGTCTACGGCGCGTGGTTGCACGAGGCGGCTTGGGGCCGTGACGACCGACCGATCAGCACCGAAAGCGAGCCTGTCAGCATCAGCCGTGAAACCACTTTCGAAACCGACTTGCATGCTGTGCGAGACAAGGAAGAATTGGGCAAGGTGTTTACCAGGCTTTGCCAACAATTGGCCACCGACTTAAAGCGCAAGGGTTACGACGGCAAAACCATCGGCATCAAGCTGCGATATGACAATTTCAAAAGTGTGACACGCGATCAAACCCTCACCTTTTACACACAAGATGCCAAAGAGATTCGGAAGTTTGCGGGCCTGTGTTTAAAGCGAGTGGATTTGTCGCGCAAACTCAGATTACTAGGGGTACGCGTTGGGTCTTTGGTCAAACACGGGACAGCACCCGAGCCCAACGCAAGCTACAGTTTGCAACAATCTCCAAACACCGAACTCAACGAGGCCAGCCCCGATGGACAAACTCAATTGCTTTTCTTTGACGACGAATGACCATGTTGCACATTTGGTGCTGAACAAGCCCGAGTCGTTCAACACCATGCATCCCACATTTTGGCGTGAGCTGGATACGGTGCTGCACCAATTGAACGATGCTGGTCAGGCAAGGGCCTTGGTCATCTCTAGCACTGGCAAACATTTTTCTGCGGGCATGGCCCTGGAAACTTTCTCTGGCGCCATCTCCATGGACGCAGACAGCGCTGAGGGCCGTGCGGCCATCTACGACTCACTCACCGACATGCAGTCCACCTTCACACTGCTTGAGAGCATGCGCGTGCCTGTCATTGTTGCCATTCAGGGGGGGTGTATTGGCGGTGCGGTCGACATGGTCACGGCTTGCTGCATTCGCTATGCCACGCAAGACGCATTTTTCTGCATTCAAGAAATTAACATTGGCATGGTGGCCGACGTGGGTACTTTGCAACGCTTGCCCAAATTGCTGCCCATGGGCTTGGTCAAAGAATTGGCCTATACCGGCCGCCGTTTGAGTGCCGAGAATGCTTTGAAACACGGCCTAGTGACTCAGGTGTTTGAGACCCAAGAGGCTTTGGTAGCAGGTGCGCTGGCATGTGCCAAAGAAATGGTCAACAAACCACCCGTGGCCATTTGGGGTACCAAACAAGCCCTCAACTATGCTCGCGATCACAGCGTAGAAGACAGTCTGCGCCAAATGGGTTGGTTGCAAGGCGCCATTTGGAGCAACCCGCATATCCGTGAAGCCATTTCGGCCGCCAAAGAAAAAAGACCTGCCAAGTTCCCGCCACTTGCGCCGCTCAAAGGCTTTAAGACGCTGGGCTAAAGCAAGCTGGCGGTGACCTCAGATCATTGACGCGCGGTGCGAATGTTTTGAGGCGGCGTTTGGGGGTGACTGGTGCGCCAAGGATTGATGTCCAAGCCACCGCGCCTGGTATAGCGCGCATAAACTGACAACTTCAAAGGTTTGCACCGCGTCCAAATGTCCATGAAGATGCGCTCCACGCATTGCTCGTGAAACTCAATGTGATTTCGAAAGCTCACAATGTATTGCAGCAAGCCAGCCTGATCAATTTGATCGCCCGTGTATGAAATTTGAACACTTCCCCAATCGGGCTGACCCGTCACCAAACAATTGCTTTTGAGCAAGTGACTCACGAATGTTTCAGTCACGGGGGCTTCATCGTGTTGCGCCTTGAGCAATTCTGGCGCAGGCTGATAGTGTATGCACTCAATGTCCATGCGGTCCAAATTGAGGCCATCCAATTCATGCACGGGCTCTTTGTCAAAATCTTCGGGCAGAATGATTTTGACACCACAGCGCGCCAGAATTTTTCCGCCATGCCAAAGTGCTGCGTCTAAATCTTCTCGCATGCAATCACGCACGGCTTGCGCATCGACAAATTGCGTAGCATTGAAACTGTTCAAGTAAAGCTTGAAAGATTTACTTTCAATGATGTGCGTGCTTTCCGCCGGCACCATCATGTGCGCAATGGCCACCTGAGGTTTGCCTTTCAGATTGAGCCAAGAAAGTTCAAACGCTGTCCACAAATCTGCGCCAAAGAAAATAGGCGAACCTAGAATGCCCAACTCTTCGCGCTTGACAGCGCGCGGAATAGGAAACAACAAAGACGCATCGTATTGATCAACATAGGCGCTGCTTTTGCCCAACTCTGATTGCTCTGGCAGGTTCATAACGCACCCTTTTCGCGTCGACGGAAAACCCAACGATTGGCATCAGACTCAGAGGCCGCATAGGCATAGCCTTCCAAATTAAACTCTTTTAACTTTTCTGGATTTTGAATGTGTTTTTGAATGGCATACCGCGCCAGCAAACCTCGCGCGCGCTTGGCAAAGAAACTGATGACTTTGTACTTGCCGCCTTTGTATTCTTCAAACACGCATTCAATGACTCTTGCCTTCAAAACCTTTTGATCAACCGCCTTGAAATACTCTTGCGACGCTAAATTGACGACGACCGGCGCTTTGTCTTTCACCAATTGCACGTTGAGATGCTGCGCAATGCTCGCGCCCCAAAATTGGTACAAATTTTTGCCGCGCACGTTGGTCAGAGCTGTTCCCATTTCCAAGCGATAGGGCTGCATCCAATCCAGGGGACGCAACACGCCATACAAGCCACTCAGAATACAAACGTGGTCTTGCGCCCACTCAAGGTCTTTGGGCTTCAAAGATTTGGCTTCTAAGCCGTCATAGACGTCGCCGTTGAATGCCAATACCGCTTGTTTTGAGTTTTTAGCCGTGAATTTAGGGCGCCACGCTTCATATCTGGCCACATTCAGGCCGGCCAAGTTGTCACTCAAATCCATGAGTTCAGAAATTTGCGCTGGCGTTTTATGTTTCAATACCTCTATCAACTCGGCAGATTGCGAGACGAATTGGGGCAAGGTATGAGGTACTCCCTCAGCCGGAGAGTCGTAATCCAACGATTTAGCAGGAGACAATAGAAGCAACATGTGCAAAATCCTTTAATGCCTTAATTATCTTGCAGGTGACAGTACTTTGCAGGCAAAGGCATTAGCCTCAAATTGTGTCTATTTTCATCGCAAAACATTCAAGACCGCCAACTCAAAGCCAACCATCATGAGTCTTCTTTTTTCCGAATATCAGCTGCCCGCACCCAAAGGCCCCCTCCATTTAGCCAATCGCATCGTGATTGCACCCATGTGCCAGTATTCGGCCGATCATGGCAAAGCCACCGATTGGCATTTGGCACACTGGACTTCTTTGCTCAACAGTGGTGCTGGCTTGGTTATTCTAGAAGCCACCGCCGTGACCGAAGAAGGCCGCATCAGCCCGGGTTGTTTGGGTTTGTGGAATGACGCTACGGCCGCAGCTTTGCAGGACAAATTAAGTCGGGCTCGAAAACTTGCACCTCACGTGCCCGTTGCCATTCAAATTAGCCACGCAGGCCGCAAAGCTTCCAGCGCTGCCCCTTGGCATGGTGGCCAACTGCTGGATTCGGCACATGGCGGCTGGCAAGCTTTTGCACCGAGTGCCTTGCCACATCTGACCACCGAATTGCCACCGACAGAATTGGACGCTGCAGGGCTTGAGCACATCAAAAATGCCTTCGTCAAAACAGCCGAGCGTGCGCAAGACATGGGCATCGAAATGGTTGAACTCCATGCAGCTCACGGTTATTTGCTGCATCAATTTCTATCGCCTATTTCAAACAAAAGAACCGATGCCTATGGGGGTTCTTTTGAAAACCGCACACGATTTATTCGAGAAATTTTTGACGCCGTGCGGGCTAAGTTCAATGGTGTTTTAGGCATTCGTCTTTCAGCCACCGATTGGGTCGAAGACGGCTGGAACCCTGAAGAGACAGCCGACTTGTCTGTGCGCCTTCAAAGCGCAGGCGCTAACTTTGTCCATATCTCCTCCGGCGGAGTTGCCGCTCAACAAAAAATTGCAATCGGTCCTGAATACCAAGTGCCTTTTGCCAAAACAATCAAAGACAAATCCGGTCTGCCCACCATTGCAGTCGGCTTGATTACGCAAGCTCAGCAAGCCGAGGCTATTTTGCAGCGCGGCGATGCTCACCTCATTGCCTTTGCCAGAGCCTTCTTGTTCAACCCTCGTTGGGCATGGCAAGCGGCCGCCGAATTGGGAGGGTTGGTCCAAGCCAGCGAGCAATACTGGCGCTGCTTACCCCGAGAAGCACAATCGGTTTTTGGCAACGTCAAAGTTGGAATGCGTTAAAACCATGAACACGCCCGCCTTTCAAGACGTTCAATTGACCCATGGCTATGAGTTCACTCAAGGCACTGGTTACTCACTGCCCGAATATGCTTTTGTGACGCCGCCAGAGTTGGTACAAAACAAAACTTTGCGACATGCGGTGGTCATTGTGGGGGGCGGCATCTCAGGTCTGACTTTGGCTTGTGCCTTGGCCAACTTGGGCATCAAAGCCGTCCTGCTGGACGAAGACAACACCGTCGGTGTCAAAGGCGCCTCCTCGCGCGGTATTTGTTACACCCAAAAATCACTGGAAATTTTTCACAAGCTGGGCGTGTTTGATCGCATTGCCAAAAAAGGGATTCAGTGGAGTGTGGGCCGTACTTTTGCGGGTGATGATGAGGTCTACAACTTCGACCTCAAGCAGCAAAGCAATTTCAGTCTTTCAGAGCAACCTGCCTTCATCAACATCCAACAGTTCTACATTGAAGGCTACTTGGTAGAGCGAATTCAAGAACTGGGCTCTGTCGATTTGCGCTGGCAATCACGCGTCACAGCCTTCAAGCAAAACAAAGACTTTGCAACACTCAGCGTTGAAACACCCGAGAGCACTTACCAACTTCAAGCCGAACATGTGATCGATGCCACGGGATCGCATACCCCGTTTCACGCCTGGACTGGCGTCGGTATGGAAAGCACAAAAGGCGATGACCGTTGGTGCATTGCCGATGTGCGCTTTGACACGCACCCCCCCACCGAGCGCCACACCTGGATTGAAGCGCCCTTCAATGAAAACCGTGCCGTTTGGCAGCATCTGATGGCCGACGATGTCTGGCGCATTGACTACCAAATGGAACCCAACGCCGATGCTGCCTATATCAGCCGTGAAGACGTGGTGCGCGAGCGCTTAGAGCGTCAATTTGGCAAGAAGGTCAAGGTTGACATTGTGTGGGTGGGCCCTTATGCCTACAAGAGCCAGTGCCTGAACACCTTGCGCATGGGTCGCGTGTTTTTCATGGGCGACACGGCCAAAATTGTGAACCCCTTTGGCGCGCGGGGTGGCAACACCGGCGTGGCCGATGCGGATAATTTGGCTTGGAAATTGGCAGCGGTACTGCGCGGCCATGCCGGCGAAGCACTGCTTGAAAGTTACAACGATGAGCGGCTTGAGGCTGCGCAAGAAAACGTGAAAGTCACCAGACGCACTGCGCGATTTTTAAGGCCTGCGGATGGCGTGGAGCGCGCCTTTCGAAAAGCCACCATCAGTTTGGCCAAGCAGTTTCCTTTTGCACGTTCCCTGATCAACACTGGGCGCATGGCCGTTGCCAATACTTACCGCGGCTCAAGGGTCTGCGGCGAGAACGGTGGCACTTCGGTTCAAAACGTCAAAATTCAATGGCGTCCTGGCAAATCGGGGGCGCTGAACGATCTGCTTCAATGGGCAGATGGGCGCTTGCTTATTTTGGTTTTTGGTTCACAAACCAAAGCATCCTTAAAACGACTGCAAGAACTGAGCGCCTCAGGTCTGCCTGTTCGATGCGTACAAGTTCTTGCCAAAGGCGACAGCGCACAAGCACGTGAGCACATTTGGGACAAGCAAGCGCATTTGAAAAGTGCTTGCGGTGTGTTGCCTGCAGGCACTTGGGCCGTGATTCGACCCGATGGTTATTTGGCAGACACCGGCCGGGGTGTGAACGGCGATTTGATTGCTGCTGTGGCCACCTCTTTGTGCCTTTGATTCAATTCGGACTCACCATGATGAAAACAGAACTGAACTTGCAAGACGCCGATGGCTTTTATGAACAATTGCTGAATGCGCACGAAGGTTTGAGCTCAGAACAATCAGAGCAGCTCAACATGCGGCTTATTTTGCTGTTGGCCAATCAGGTGGGGGACGCGTCAGTCCTTCAAGATTGCATTGAATCAGCCAAGAACTGAAGCAGTTCCTGCTTTGAACCTCGAAAACCAGGTGCTAGCCCAGTAAAATCATGGCTTTAGTCCATTCTTGACATCGCCTCTAGGCAATCTCAACCAACTTAGCCCATGAGCAACGAGACCACCCCCGCCATCCTGCAACCCGGCCTTGAAAGCCTGTCCAAGTCTTTTGAGCCTGCCGCCCTCGAAGCCCATTGGGGTCCTGAGTGGGAAAAGCGTGGCTATGGCGTCGCAGGGCATCGCGGCACTCAGGCGCCTCAAGCAGACGCGCCCAACTTCGCCATCCAGTTGCCGCCTCCCAACGTCACAGGCACCCTTCACATGGGCCATGCGTTCAACCAAACCATCATGGACAGCCTCACACGCTACCACCGCATGAGGGGCTACAACACCGCTTGGATTCCAGGCACAGACCACGCCGGCATTGCCACACAAATTGTGGTGGAGCGTCAGTTGCAAGGCCAAGGCATCAGCCGCCACGACATGGGCCCTACGCCCTCTGAAGCACGCAAAAACTTTGTGGCCAAAGTGTGGGAATGGAAAGAGCAATCGGGCAACACCATCACCGAGCAAATGCGCCGCATGGGCGACAGCGTGGATTGGACGCGCGAGTACTTCACCATGGACGACAAGTTGTCCAAAGTGGTGTCCGAGACCTTTGTGAAACTTTACGAGCAAGGCCTCATTTACCGCGGCAAGCGTTTGGTGAGCTGGGATCCTGTGCTGCAAAGTGCGGTGTCCGATTTGGAGGTTGAAAACATCGAAGCCGATGGCAAAATGCACTACATCTTGTACCCGTTTGCCGATGGGCCTCAACTCATTGATGGCGTGATGCAAAAAGGCATGACCATTGCCACCACCCGTCCGGAAACCATGCTGGCCGATGGCGCGTTGGCCGTTCACCCCGAAGACGAACGCTACAAAAATTTGGTGGGCAAAAAAGTGAATTTGCCGTTGTGCGATCGCCAAATCCCCATCATTGCAGACGACTTTGTTGACCGTGAATTTGGCTCCGGTTGCGTGAAGATCACAGGCGCACACGATGCCAACGACTACGCATGTTCCATGCGTCACAACTTGCCCCTTATCACCATCTTCACATTGACGGCCGCTGTGAATGAAAACGGCCCCAAAGCCTACCAAGGCATGGACCGCTTTGTAGCCCGCAAGGCCGTGATCAAAGACTTGGAAGCTCAAGGATTGCTGATTGAAATCAAGCCGCACAAACTGATGCTGCCCATTTGTGCACGCACCGGTCAAGTGGTGGAGCCCATGCTGACAGACCAATGGTTTGTGGCGGTCAACAAGATCAGCCCGCAAGACCCCGCTGGCAAAAGCATTGCACAAAAAGCCATTGATGCCGTGCACACCGGTCAAGTGAGTTTTGTCCCCGAAAACTGGGTCAATACATACGACCAGTGGATGAACAACATTCAAGATTGGTGTATTTCACGCCAGCTTTGGTGGGGCCATCAAATTCCCGCTTGGTACGACGAAGAAGGCCATGTGTATGTGGCCAAGTCAGAGGCTGAGGCACAAGCGCAAGCCGATGCCAAAGGCCCCGGCAAAAAACTCAAGCGCGATGAAGACGTGCTAGACACCTGGTACTCCTCTGCGCTGGTACCCTTCTCCACCATGGGTTGGCCCGAGGCCGTCCCCGCTTCAGGCACCAAGAAAACTCAAGACTACGACTTGTACTTACCTTCATCGGTATTGGTCACAGGCTACGACATCATCTTCTTCTGGGTGGCTCGAATGATCATGATGACCACGCACTTTACGGGTCGCGTGCCATTCAAACACGTTTACATCCACGGCTTGGTGCGCGATGCCCAAGGCAAGAAGATGAGCAAGTCAGAAGGCAATGTGCTTGACCCTGTGGACCTGATTGACGGCATTTCTTTAGAGCCTTTGCTGGAGAAACGTTCACAAGGTTTGCGCAAGCCCGAGACTGCACCGCAAGTGCGCAAGAACACGCAAAAAGAATTTCCCGAGGGCATTCCCGCCTACGGTGCTGACGCGCTTCGCTTTACTTTTGCAGCCTTGGCGTCATTAGGCCGCAGCATCAACTTTGACAGCAAGCGCTGCGAAGGCTATCGCAACTTCTGCAACAAACTGTGGAACGCCACACGCTTTGTCTTGATGAACTGCGAAGGCCAAGATTGTGGCCTGAAGGAACACACCAAAGCCGAGTGCGCTGTGGGTGGCCCAGCCCATGGCTACATGAACTTCAGCCAAGCAGATCGTTGGATTTCTTCCAAAATTCAGCGTGTGGAAGCCGATGTGGCCAAGGGCTTTGCCGAGTACCGCCTGGACAACGTAGCCAACGTCATTTATGACTTTGTCTGGAACGAGTTCTGCGATTGGTATTTGGAAATTGCCAAGGTTCAAATCAACACGGGCGATGCATCACAGCAGCGCGCTACACGTCGCACACTCATTCGCACCTTAGAAACCATTTTGCGATTGGTTCACCCCATCACGCCCTTTATTTCCGAAGAATTGTGGCAAAAAGTGGCGCCTGTAGCGGGCCGTTCAGGCCCTTCGGTCAGCATCGCTGCCTACCCTGTTTCACAGCCCGAACGCATTGACGCGCCAGCCGAAGCCCATGTGGCCAAGCTGAAAACCTTGGTTGATGCATGTCGCAACTTGCGCGGTGAGATGAGCGTCTCACCTGCCACCAAGTTACCTTTGTATGTGCTGGGCGATTCGGACTTCATGAAAGCTGCAGGCCCTGTGCTGCAAGCTTTGGCCAAGTTGAACGAAGTCAAGGTGTTTGACGACGAAGCAGCGTGGACAAAGGCAGCAGAAGCCGCGCCCGTTGCCGTGGTGGGCGAAGCGCGCTTGTGCTTGTTCATGGAGGTCGATGTAGCGGCAGAAAAGATTCGCCTCAGCAAAGAGGTGGCTCGCTTAGAAGGCGAAATTGGCAAGGCCAATGGCAAGCTGAGCAACGAGGCCTTTGTTGCCAAAGCACCGCCCGCCGTGATTGACCAAGAGCGCAAACGCGTTGCAGATTTTGAAGCCACTTTGAGCAAAATGAAGGCTCAACTTTTGCAGTTGGAAGCAACACCTTCAAAATCTTGACATACATGCGTCACCCGATTGTGGTATTTTGGTCATTTATTGAGTTGAACTTAAAAAGAAACTTCAAATGAGCGCACAACCCAGCATTAGAAAAGCAGTGTTCCCTGTGGCCGGATTGGGAACCAGATTCCTGCCT
>Ga0214919_10002686_pt1 | contig 27649 bp, 31 predicted proteins | sample LL1503_MetaG_FD_177994 | JGI IMG/M metagenome (GOLD analysis project Ga0214919, IMG submission 177994) | Freshwater microbial communities from Lake Lanier, Atlanta, Georgia, United States - LL-1503 | ecosystem: Environmental > Aquatic > Freshwater > Lake | place: USA: Georgia | collected...
ATTCACCAACAGAAGCGCCGGAACCATTTTGAGATTCGGTGGTAGAGTCGCCTGTTTGCCGTTCTCTAAAAGGACTATAATTTGGTTCGTTTTAGGATTTCGACTTCTCTGGTCGATGCAAATACACGACAGCGATTCGACGATTCCGCCTTTCACAAGAAATTCCAGTATTTTTTTGCTATGTTTACAATAATTCGAGTAGTATAAAATGTCCATTCCGTTTATATTTTGAAAAAACATAAAAATATAAACTATTTAACGCTTTATAGAGTGACCGCGCACATACTGTGTAGGAGACGGTTCTGGATGTAGAAAACTCCATATCCAACAAGAGCCATCAGCGCGCTAATGTAGAACGACACACCCCTGGGTTTAGAGACAGCCATGCTCGCGAAAACGGTAATCGCAATCACCAACCAAACGAATCCGAGGACAGACAAGTAATAGAAAAGGACACAGTAGTCCTTAGGAAGAGGTCCAAACAGCTTATCGGCTAACTGATTCATTTTATATATTAAGGTAACATATTTTTATTATTTGTGCATAAAATAAAATGTATTAGAAATAAATTATACCTAAATACTATACGATGAACGATTCAGTGATATGGGATATGATTGATAAAATGTTCAAGGAGAACCCCGATAGTTTAGTTAGTCACCATCTAGAGTCGTATAATGATTTCTTCAAGAACGGTATTTTTCGCATTTTCAAGGAAAAGAACCCGGTGCGAATAAACTCGAACTTCGACCCAGAAATCGACGACTATAGAAATCAATGCCTCATGTATTTCGGAGGTAAAAATGGCGACAAACTATACTTTGGAAAACCAATCATATATGATGATAAGGAGAACTCTCACTATATGTTCCCGAACGAGGCGCGCCTACGCAATATGACATATGGAATGACGATTCACTATGATATCGAAGTGGAGTATATTGATATACTACGGTCGGGAGAACAACCATATGTAATTGGTGGAGGAGAACCCAAGGTTGATGAAATCGCTGAGGTTGAGAGCGACTACCAACCGAAGTATGCCTTTAAAAATTTCAAGGAAATGGGGGGCGATATGGCAGCGGTTGGTGGTGGACCCAAAAAGCAGGGTCGCGCGAAGCGTGTCCAGCACAAGTATAAAATCACGCCCGCCATGGCTACGGCTATGCGCGAAGCCACCGACAAATCCATGATTGCTCCCAACGTCCAGAGGAGAACCATTACATTGGAAAAGATATATCTCGGCAAATTTCCGATTATGCTGCAATCCGATTTCTGTATATTGAAAGGTCTCTCGCCTGAAGTGCGGTATACTATGGGGGAATGTAGGAACGACCCCGGCGGGTATTTTATCATCCAGGGCAAAGAGAAGACCGTAGTATGCCAAGAGAAATTCGCCGATAACATGTTGTATATACGCGAATATTACGATGAAGAGGTCGATGGCAAAATAATCGATACGGAGTTCTTATATTCGAGTGAAATACGTAGTGTTTCCGAGAACGTATCGAAGCCTGTGAGAACCCTATCCGTTAAAATCGTTGCACCCACTACCTCTTATACCAATCGTAACATTGTAGTGAATATTCCGAATGTGCGTAAACCCATTCCATTGTTCATCGTGTTCCGCGCTCTCGGCGTTTTGTCCGACAAGGCAATTATAGAGACATGTCTTCTGGATTTGGAAAAATATCAACATATGGTTGATTTGTTCATTCCGTCAGTTCATGACGCCGGTGGTATGCTGACTCAAACATTGGCACTTGAGTATATTGCGTCATTGACTAAGGGTAAGCGTTTGGAGCACGCGCTCGAAATCCTCGCTGATTACTTCCTACCCCATATTGGTGAGGTGAATTTCAGCGAGAAGGCGCTCTTCCTGGGACACATGGTGCAGCGTATGTTGTTTGTCTATAATGGCCTCGAAGAACCCACTGACCGCGACAATTTCAAGTATAAACGCATTGAGTTGGTAGGTTCTCTACTCTATGATTTATTTCGTGAATATTATTCCGACCAACAGAAGTCTATCCACTTACAATTCGACAAACGTCTGAATCTGAACAAGAGTATTTATGGGAAGGATTTACCGAGTCTGATTAGCACATTCCAAGGCGAGATATTCAAAGAGCGCCTTCTCGAGGACGGATTCAAACGCGCCTTCAAGGGTAACTGGGGTGCGCGTCCCAATACAAAACGCATCGGTATCGTGCAGGACCTGAATCGCTTATCATTCAATGGGTTCCTCAGTCATTTACGCAAGACGAATTTGCCGATGGATTCGGGGGCGAAGTTGGTAGGACCTCGTGTTCTCCATAATTCGCAGTGGGGATTCATCGACCCAATTGATACCCCCGATGGAGCCAATATTGGTCTTCACAAAACACTCGCTATTGCTACTCATGTGACGCGTGGTGGAACCGGGACTCGCGAGCCGATTATCAAATGGTTGCGCGAGAAGTGCAGTATGAAGTTACCTCTCGAATGTTCTCTCCGATTGTTGTCGGAACTCACCAAAGTCTTCGTGAATGGATGTTGGGGTGGTTCCGTCGAAGAGCCATTTGAGTGCATTGAGAAGATTAAGTTGTATAGGAGAAATGCACTTTTGCCTATTTACATGAGTGCGACGTTCGATATCAAAACGAACACTATATACATATACACTGATGATGGTAGAATGTGCCGCCCTATTTTCTATAAGGATAGCGTGACCGGCCAACTCTCATTCGAGAACAAGGAAGTAAGCAAACTACTGGAAGCGGGTGAATACACTTGGGATAATCTGATTCACGGATTCAATGCCAAACGCAATGATGCGAATGTCCATATCAACGAGCTATATGAACTATATGAAGGCGTGAATAAAGAAACGAACCCCGCGAAACTGGACCGATTCCTGAACAAAAAGGCGGTTATCGATTATATCGATAGTAGCGAAAGCGAGAACGCACTTATTGCGCTCAATGTAGAGGAGTTTCCCAAGAAGAATCACACGCATGTGGAGATTCATGAATCGCTCATGTATGGAACTATGTGCAATATGATTAACTTCTTGGAGAACAATCCGCCGAGTCGTAATTCGTTCTCTTGTGGCCAGAGCAGGCAGGCGTGTTCGTTATATCACACCAACTATTCGGTTCGTATGGACAAGACGGCGGTGGTTTTGAACAATGGACAACTACCACTCGTGAAAACTCGCTATATGGAACACATCAATCATGATGAAATGCCGTATGGTGAGAACGCGATAGTTGCGATTATGTGCTATAGTGGATATAACATGGAGGATTCGATTTTAATCAATGAGGGTGCCCTCAAGCGTGGGTTGTTCAATACGACGTATTATTCCACATACGAAACACACGAAGAGGTGAACGATTCAAACGATGGTAAATCGATGGACAAGTTCACGAATGTCGAAATGGAGTCCGATGTGGTGGGATTGAAAACCGGATACGACTATAGTAAACTGGACAAATATGGTATAATCCGCGAGGGCACCGAAGTTGACGACAAGACAGTGCTGATTGGTCTAGTTAACAATTCAGATGGGAAGAAAGTGGATGCGTCCAAGATGCCGAAGAAGGGACAGCTCGGTATTGTAGATAAGACGTTCATTACGGAGGGCGATGAGGGTGAGCGTATTGCAAAGGTTCGTATTCGCGAAGTTCGTATTCCTGACCAGGGAGATAAGATGGCGTCCAGGGCTGGGCAGAAGGGAACCGGCGGTCTAATCATAAAGGAGTGCGACATGCCATTCACCAAGGAGGGTATTCGTCCCGATTTGATTATTAACCCACACGCAATACCATCGCGAATGACTCTTGGGCATTTGATTGAGTGTATCATGGCCAAAGTGTGCGCCATGTTGGGCGGATTTGGTGATTGCACACCATTCATCAATAAGGGCACGAAAATCGGGGTGTTCGGTGAAACACTGACTCACATGGGATACCACTCAAGTGGAAATGAAATACTTTATAATGGTATGACGGGAGAACAATTGGAGAGCGAAATCTTCATTGGCCCTACGTATTATATGAGGTTGAAACACATGGTCAAAGATAAGATTAATTATCGCGCTAGGGGTCCTATGACGGCTCTTACGAAACAGCCGGTTAGTGGAAGGGCGAACGACGGGGGTTTACGTATTGGAGAAATGGAACGCGATTCGATTGCTTCCCATGGTATGGTGGATTTCTTGACCGAATCGATGATGGAGCGCGCTGATAAATACAAGATAGCGGTTTGTAATACGACAGGTCTATTCGCGATATACAATCCTGCCAAGAATCTGTTCTTGAGTCCTATGGCGGATGGACCGATTCGATTTGTGGGTTCTCTCGATGGAAAAGAAATGAACATAGAGAACACAACACACTTCGGTCGTGACTTCAGTATTATTTCGGTCCCTTATTCTTTGAAATTATTGATACAGGAATTACAGGCAATCAATGTGCAGATGCGTATTATTACCGAGGATAACATCGACCAGATGGAGAGCATGGCGTCGTCTAAGAACTTGGAGAACATAACTGGACTTTCGGATTTGAATGAAATTAAGAAGAGTTTTATGAAATTATCGAAGCGCGATTATAACGAAGAGTTTAATGGCGAACTGGATGAGACAGAAGTTAGTGCAGAATTGCCGATTGGATTCAAGCCGACCACTCCCGATTTCGCTACCCCCGATTATGGTAAGAAAGCGGAAGACGTTGGATGGGATGATTCTCCACTTTATGAACCAAAAACGCCTGAGTATGCGCCATCGTCGCCGACGTATCAACCATCATCACCGACGTATCAGCCATCATCACCGACGTATCAACCATCATCACCGACGTATCAGCCATCGTCACCGATGTATCAGCCTGATACGTCACCCAATGATGATTCGCCCGGTTACGCCCCCGAATATGAAGATAATTATGAAGAAAAATATAAAATGAGAATGGCTGAAGAATTTAAGATGGACGACCTTGTCAATTATCGTGGAAGCACAAACCCACAGCAGAAATGGAAAATCATAAAGATTGGAGCTAATCTGATAACACTACAAAGCACTGGTGACGACAAAGAAATAAAAATAGTCACCAAACTAGATATATATAAAGGACCGATTGAAGGAGGCACATCCATGCCCATTCCACAGCCACCGCCCCAGAACCAACCCCAATATCCAGGAGGATTAAACTATAATCCTGTAATATATATTGGGACACAACCAGAAATGGTAGGAGGAAGTAACACAACGGTAGTTGCCAACAATGACGTCGTTGAACCGGCACCTCCCGTCGCTGGTGGCGCAAGTGAAGCTCTTGCAGACAACTTCGGAGAGGTCGATTTTAACCACCTAGTAATACGAAAGGTCTAAAAATTGAAATAATTGTATGCCTATATAAATATACGCATATACTAGTATTATGTCATCCAATAACAGAGTTTTGCGAATTTATAAGTCGAGGACGACGGCCCTCCAACTGATGAAGACCCAAGGTTATAACATCACAGATTATTCCGAGTTTAGTATCAATGAAATCGACACGATGTATTCTAACAAGCAGCTGGATATGTTACTTACAAACGAGAACACTGGGCAGAAGACTTATATTAAATATTATTTGGATGCAAAGCAAATCCGGCCTGCAAACTTAGATGAAGTCATCGAGGATTTGTTTTTAGTCGAAACCATTCTCACGAAGAACGATAACCTAGTCATTATTGTTGATGGAGAACCCAACGAAACCATCGTGGCGAAGGTGAATTATTTGTATAACCATGATGGGATTTTCGTAGTGATTCATAATATTAGCCGTCTCCAGTTTAATATCCTAGAGCACGCTCTAGTTCCACCTGCCAAGGTATTGTCAGAAGGCGAGACGGGCGCAATTCTCAAGAAATATAATTTGAAGGACACGACCCAGCTACCCGAAATTAGTCGATTCGACCCACAGGCGCTGGCACTTTCGATGCGTCCGGGACAAGTCGGCGAATTCGAGCGCGATAGTTCGACTGCAATGAAATACAAATATTATCGCGCTTGTGTATAAGAAATATATAAATATACAATATATTGATGAACGACTTAAATCTAGACAAAATAAAGGTGAATTACGATAAGAAAGATTTTTTATATTACAAATACGCATATCAAGGCAATAAGGAATTGTATAATTGCACTACAGACCCTAATTCGAATAAAATTAGAGAAGGAACTGTCCTGCGCCAAACATGCGATGCATTCAACTTAACTGCAGGACCTTGCAGTAGAAAATTCACGCAAAATCTATGTACCAACAAAAAACTCGCCGACCAGATGTTACAGAAAACCGCAAATCATGCAGGCGCTGACGAATTATACAAAAATACTACCAGCAAATACAATCTAGAGCGACTCAACTTTTTTAATTTAGGCGTTGGAGTTATTGCGACTCTCGTATTCATATACAGGAACAAATAATTTCTCGTTTTACTCTATAAAAATGAGAATATTTTCAAATCGACAAATCATAATATTATTATTTATTATCATTTCCTTATTGATTGTCCTACGTAGAAAAAAATCAGAGGGTATGCAAGATTCCATCGCGGAAGACGGAACAATTACGCCAGGGTATGGGATAACCAGTAAAAATGGACAACATCGTCTCGAATTCGGCGTAAGTGGTGGTCTAAAAATAGTCAGTATGCCCGATTCTAATGGCGAAATAAAGACCGAATGGGTATATGACCCAGGCGAGAAATTCGTAACCCAACCCAAACTTAAATTTGATAGCGGCAACCTCTCTATATTGGATGACAAAGATAAGACGAGTTGGAGTAATGAGTTTAAATCTGATGATTCTGGATTCAAATTAATTATGGATGATGATGGCATATTAAAAATACGTAATAAAATGAATGTGATAGTTTGGCAGTTTCCGAAATCAGAAACAAAAATAAAAGAGGGTATGGCAAAAGTATCTGACTATTACGTTACCTTCAAATCCGATTATGATGCGAATATAAAAAATAAACGCGATGATTTGAATAGAAAGGTAGACACTCTCAAAAACTTACCAGACCAAAGCAAACGACAAAGGGATGCATCGACAATGCGATTTATACTATGGGTCACTTTAGCATCTTCCATGGCATTTTTCTTACTATATGGTTCATAATATATACATATATACTATATAATATGAAGTATTTTGAAGGATTCAATCAAACATTAAATCAGAAATTGATAGATGACACCATCGAACTAGGTGGGCGCGACCCAATCGACAAACTGATTCCATCAGAAACAACCAAACCTATATCAACTACACGTGATGCTCGCCAGGAAGATTTGGAAACGGTTATCATCCAGCAGAATATATTGTATACTGTAGCCACCTTGACCGCGGCTACGTTTTTAATTACCAGTATTGTTTTAGCCAATGGCCGATAAAAATATGGATAATCTATATAGATGTCCGACTTTATAAATCCAAGTGGTGTGGACGAGATTCTGCAGAATGAAGCCACGAATTTAGCCAATAAATTAAACAGTGTAAATAATACCATCGCCAGTGAAAAACGAATCATTCAATTGAATGACAGTTATAGTAAACGGATGGCGGCGTATACGAATATAGTCATGGTGTTTGTATTTGCGCTAGCGATTGCTATAGTAATGAAACTACTGAAAAACAATACGCTGTTTGTTCCCGATGCAGTGCTGTCAATAGTTTATATATTATTAATTTCATCATCTATCATTTATTCTATGTTTATATTGTCCGATATTGTGTCACGCGAAAAGAATGATTTCGATAAGCTGGACCTCCCGCCACCCAAAGCTGTATTAAAAAATTCTACTACTACCACTAGTGGTCCCACAGAATTAGACGTGACAACAGTTCTACCAGGCTACTGTATTGGGTCGAACTGCTGTAGTGTGAGTATGGCGACTATATGGGATAGCACTAGTCAAACGTGTAAGTCCGGATGCGCCCCAGGCACATATAAGGATTCTACGGGTGGGTGTGTGTCTTGTCCGATAGGTACGTCGAAGACTAGTAGCGATACATCTGCATGCACAAAATGCAATTCCACCCAATACACCGAATCCGCTGGAGCTACCTACTGTCTTCAGTGTCCCGCCAATAAAGTAGCAAATGCGACAGGTTCTGCGTGCATGGCTTAGAAAAAAGTATAAACATATATAAATGAAGAATTGTGGAAACAATACAGATTGTAAATTAATATATTCACTATATTCGAATATCAACAACGATTTAGAAAAACAGAATGCAAAACTGACTTCGGAACTACATAATTTAAATGCGGTGCATTCCACAGACTATCAAAAGTCGAATTATCAGAATTCGAACACGAACAATTATAAATACTATAATAGTATTTTATTTGGTAGTTATTATTTTTTGGTCCTGATTATCGCGTATATAACTTTCAATATGGAAGCCAGCCGTGCTATCAAGGCTCTTATAATGGTTGGATTTATCGCATACCCATTTACCATAAACAACCTAGAAATATTATTATATGAGTTAATGTTGTATATTTACGCTCTCGCTTTCGGAACCGTTTATATGAAACCGGAGCTATAAAAAATAAAAATTTATTTTTATATCTAAATAAATTTTTTTAGCACTTCGCAGCAGCACTTCGCAGTCGCATTACAAATCCTCTGCACTGATATCCGAGTCTTCTCCCATCGACACAATTGTAGTGTCGTCACGCTCATAACGAATTCGAACCCCGAGCCACCCACCACTATTTGCATTATACCTACCGAATCTCTTATCGAAATACTCGTGAACCTCTTTCGTGTTTGGCGAACCACCACGCCCATATGTCGACGTAAACCAAATATTGAATTCGTTGGTCGCCTCGGTCTTGGTGAGTTTGCCAGTTGTGTCCACCATAACCTTGTCGCGGATGAACTCGGCAATGTGGTCTTGTCCCTCCTTGTATTTCAGACTAGAATCGTCCACAATCTTGCACGCGTCGACGCGTCCCTGTGTCTCGAATACAATTTCGACCAACATCGCCAGAAGAACCTCGCGCCATTCGTGGAACTTCTCTTTGATGGTAGGGTCCTTCTTATACTGATACGGTTTTTCCGCATCACCCTCTACCGGACTATCCGTGAACAAAGACTCGAAATCTACGACGGCCAAACGACGCCAAGTTCCATGATCCCTCGTCTTCACCTTCATGAAATTGTTCGAACAAACGACAATCTTACACTGTGGAACGAATGTTATCGGAGTGCTAAACAGATTACGACCTTTAATTGGCTCTACACCACTCGTCAGTTCCTTCATCGCGCCATCGTTGATTTCGTCGCCCGCCGACGGCTCCTGCATACAGAGGAATCTCACGCCTTTCACTGCCACAATATCCGGCGAAGCTTGACCCTGCTTCTGACGCGACTGCGTAATCAGCGATATCGGCGCAATCGCATAATAATCGCCCAAGCACTGCGACATCAAGTCCGACAAAACGGACTTGCCGTTCTCGCCATTACCGATATACAGATGTAGCTTCTGATTTAGATTGACACCGAGTAAGACAGACGCCAAATGCTGCCACATATATTTACGCAGCGTCTTGTTAGGGAATATCTTCTCGAAGAAGTCCTCGATTTCCGCAATCGTCTTTGCATCGCGTTTTCGGTCAATCTTAGTATAATTGATGTTAGTGCTCTTGGACAAATAGTCCTCCGCCCTACCCGCACGGAATACTCGATTCTTTATATCGATGACACCGTTCTTACAACACAGCAAATATGGATTACTATCCAGCAAATCCATGAAACTAATATCCGGGTCATAAAACATCTCGCGCGCCTCCTTCAAAATATGGTCCTTGTGGGTCGTCTGAGACAACTTACCGATGATTTCCAGAATCTTATTGGAGAGCCCCTCCCAGACCTTGAGTTTCTCCTCTGTCTGTGATGTATCATACAGCTTGCTCGAGAACTCGTCACACTTGAGACGATAACGTTCGCGTAACTGCTCGGAAATGTGCCGGCGAAGTGACGTCCCGCACTCATCCTCCATCCAGCGATGTTTCGAGAAACGATACCACTTGTCTGCCTTGAGCGCAGCACACGCGTAATTGTCCTTATACATCATATAGAGAATCTTGGCAATATCGGTGTCGCCGCATCCGATGTTCTTATCGCCCTTCGCAATACCGTTCAGAGACAAATGCTTAATCGACTGATTAATATAATAGTCGATGCTATTGTCATTGACTCTCCGAAATTCCTCCGGCGCAGCCTCCCTCGCCCAATATATAATCGAGCGCTTCGTCAATCCCTGATTATTGTTGGTGTCGAATCCCGCCCACTTATCATGCATGTCGTCTATACTATCGAGCTGGAATGTCGATGACTTTGCACTGAACGCGACCCACACAATGAAAAGACGCTGACTGATATTACAAAGCGCCCAACCAACACGCATCCACTTGAGATACGAACCCTCGCCATAATAATCGACGGTTAGAATCATAACCAGTTCATACGCCTCGCGTATATTATATTCGTCCGGTTTCAGCGACTCGAGTAGTTGCTCGACCATCGTAGCAATGTCGCTCTTGGTTCGGATGGTGACCGGCCCCGATACGATGGGTCCTTGTCCTTGCGTTTTACGGTATGCCGACGGACGCTTAGAATCCGCCAGCTTATTCTGGTCGTAAACTTGAATAAATTCGGCCTTGAAGAAGAACTGTGGATGTTCCGTGTAGCGCACAGACAGCTTCGGGAAATCGACCGCCCAGTTGAACTTCTTGACAGGAATCTTGACTTCCATGAATTCTCCATCCGTTGCGTCATATTCGTATTCGTAACATCGAGTCAACACATACTTATCATGGTCCGGTTTCTTCGACCCATACAGTTGCCAGTTCGTAGCACCGGAACAGATACCCTTGTCAAACACATCCTCCCAGCTATTCTTGAGTGGAAGGTCTCCCCACTCCTCCTCTATCTTCTCTATCACATGCTGTCGTATAAGTAGCTGCGTAACACGGTCAGCCGGAATTCCGATAATCATATGGATGCCGTCTTTCGTAATCTGTTTGTCCTCGAGACGATTTACGCTCGGCTTCTCGAAGATATAAATCGGAAATGGGCACTTATCGACGAATTGGAAGACTTTACCCTTCAAAACGTCTAAATATAATTGGATCATGCTTGCAATATGTTTGTCGCCATACTGTTTTTCTGTTACCTCATACGCATAGCGGAAATCACAATCGACCGTAATTGGCCCGCCCGTGTCGCGCTGTTTTTCTGTCAAAAATTCATCACCGTTTTTTGCAACAATATCCTTGTAGTAGTGTTGTAGAAAGGTTGGATACTCCTCGTCGGAAATATAGTATTTGCCACCAGTGATTCTGGTGTTGGTGGGCTGTCGGGGGTCATCCTTACCCAGCCAATGGGAGCCGATAAATTCCTGGTAGTTGGACGCGGGCTTATTTTTGGCGCGCTGGCTCATTTAGGTATATTAGTGTCCTATTTTTATATTGGAAAATAAAAGATTCAATTTTCCAACGGGTGTTTTCTGGTGTATTCATTTGGCTCGTTTTATGCTAACGCTTGGATTTTTTTTGGCATGTTAGTATATAACATGCCAAAAAAGAACCGCGTAACTCTAAAACGGAAGAAGGGAGGCATGCCGAAAAAATCAAGTAAATCTCCTCATGATGATGTTGATATTGTGACTCTTATTGAGATTATACAAGACAATATTAGTAGTGACCGTATTAATATTAGAGAACTAAATTCGAATATAAAAGCATTAGAACAATTGATATCTAATTCTGACGAATTGACGGATAACGAACGTATTATGTTAGAAAGCTTGATTGAATCTGGTTTAAAACACAAACATAAAAGTCTTTTTAAAGGTTTGCAGAGTAATAAAGAAGTTATGGATGCATATGCGAAAGAAAATAGCATTGTAAGCGAACACGAAGATGGATTTATTGGAACACGCAGAGAGTATCGCGATCACATAAATGAAATGACCAAGAGTGAAAAAAAGGCTAGTAAGATTGATGAAATCGACCGCGAAACAGAACGTTTGATGAATGAGGCGGAGAAGGAAGAAGAAGATGCTAGAAAAGCGAAAGCAAGTTGGGATGCATGGCACAAAAGGCAACAAATTAAAGAGGATGAAAAATTTGCGCTTGCGTTACCGCCGACACCAAAAAATCGTGTGAGTCGAAAGTTAAAAGACTCGATTACCGCAGCAGATACACTACTTGCTCACGCAGCAGATACACTACTTGCTCAAAAGTTAGCGGAGGAGGAAGAAGAAGATGCTAGAAAAGCAAAGGCAAGTTGGGATGCATGGCATGAACAGCAAAAAACAAAAAAACAAATTAAAGATGATGCAGAACTTGCTCTTAAGTTGCCACCGACACCACGTCAAAGTCGTGTGAGTCGAAAATTACAAAAATCGATTGAGTTAGACGAAAGATTAAACCAAATAGACACTGATGCGGCGATTGCTCGTGCGCTAGAAAGGGATGGTGGTAGAAGAAAAACTATGCGAAAGAAAGATAAAAACAAAAACAAACGCCGTAAGTAAAAAACTTATATTTCTAAATATATGTTTTTATCGATTTATCCGTCTTTTCCTATTTTTTACTGTCCTTTTGCTTTTGTTTTTGCGTCCACCCATTTGTGTTGGCACAATTAATGTTTCTTCTTCTTTTTCTTTTTCGCTACCATCCATAGGAGATGTTTTCTCTATTTTCGGTCTTTTATTTTTTACAGGCGAAGTTTGGTGTTTCGGTGATTCATTATTATCCGGCGACTGTGCAAACCATTTACCAAACGTATCCATTTGCTCATCGAACTTCCTTTGTTCAGCTTCGGTAAGGGGCTTAAACGAAACTGTCGGTGCAAGTGTCGATTCAGATATAGGTTTGGAAGTAAATGATTTCGCAAGCCTATTCGGAATGGGAGAAGGATAAATTGGAGATTCACTAAATTCAGTTGGATTTGGTAAAATCTTAACATGTTGTTTCTTGGTAGTTGATTGATTCTTTTTGCTGCGTTTTTTTTCAATTTCTGCTTTCATTGTCTTGGTATTAATCCATTTGCCAGGCGACATATACATTATCCAAAGATTATTTTCGCTTTGATTTTTTGTTCGATTTCTTATACTTACGACGAGTCTTCTTCTGTTTACGAAGAGTCTTCTTACGCTTACGATTCTTACGCTTCTTTTTTGAACCGCCCATACGGAGAAGATCTTGAGGCGCTCTTCCTGGTTGTGCGCCAAGCACTGCTTGGAAAGCAACCGGTACAATCCCGGTTAACATTCTCCACATAGCTTCTGTCATAGGAGAAGAAGGAGACTGTCCGCCAAATCCGGCGTTTTGCATACTTAATATAATCTGTATTAAGTCTTCAGGACTTATACCAATCGAATCAGCCCATTCTTTGATTTTATTCATATTATCAACTATAGTATCTACTTGACTACTTATATTATTTACTGCTTCTACTAACTGATTAAATGAATCATATCCTGCGGCTATACCATCAACTCCGACAGTATTACACCATTCGATTATCTTGCCAATTTTAGCTATAAATGCAAAAATTTTTTGACCTGCAGTAGTCATTCCTAGTAAAATTTTTAAAGTACGCCCGATTAAAACCAATGCTCCTTTTATAATAAATGCACATGTTGAAGATTGGAGATACAGAAACAATAATATTATCAATGATAATTTTGGCCACTTTATTGCAAACCCTAGACCTAATGCAAGTGCTTTTAGAATAAGATTTAATAAACGCAATAGTTTTCTCATAAAAAATCCACATACTCTATCAATTCCGCTATTCGCAATATCGCGTATCAAATCATTAAATTCTGTATCAATATCGTCAAGCAATCCCTTATGACTCGAAGGTACAATAACACGTAAACCGGATACTTCGATTATCTCTTCATCGGGAGCCGGAGCTGCTGATGCACCCATACCTCCGGGTGGTGGTAGCCCATCCATAGCCATAGCTGCGGGCGCACCCATACGTCCGGGCGGTGGTGGCGGCACAATCATACTTCCGGGTTGTGGCCCATCCATAGCCATAGCTGCGGTTTGTGGCCGAACAATTTGAAATCCTCCTGCTAATATCTCAGCTACAAGTAGGTTTTTCTGTGCTTCACTCAAGCCGTCCATCGCCGCCGCCTTGCGTTCACTCAAGCCGTCCATCGCCGCCGCCTCATCTCCATCCGGTACTGCTTCTACTTCCGCTTTTGCCGCTGCTTCTACTGCTGCTGCAGCAGCTTCTTCTGCTGCTGCTACTGCTGCTGCTGCTGCTGCAACATCAACATTTGGCGGAGGCATTTCGCCATCCTCTAGTTTTGTTAAAAACTCTGCTATTTCTTTCTCGGTAATCAAATCGTTATTTTTCTTCTGCGTATCAGTATTATCCCTTCTTCTACTTTTATTTTCAACCATATTCTTAAGAATTTTTGCTATTTCATCTGGCATATTATTGAGAGCCTTCTCCTCCTCCTCCTCCGAAATCTCATTACGCATTATACTGTTAAACCATTCAGTATTATTCATGTCTAATAAATCTCCTGCAGCTTCTAGACCTGATGCGGAAAGCTCCGACGCGTCTCGTCTAAGTAGAGGAAAATCACTTGGAGAGTGTTCGACCACAGATGAATCACTAGAAGAAGAAGACCCTCTAGACAGTAATCTGGACATATTATATTATATAATCATAAAATATTATTCAAAAATCATCTCAAATACCATATTTTCTAGTGAAAACTCACAAACAATTACTACCTAAATTATATCGTGTGACAAATATTTGCGCGGGGTCAAGTATACGTTTCATATCGACCAATTCTTCTAAAGACATTTTCGATAAACTAGTTATATAATCCTTCAGTTCCAATCCATACATAGGTATATTTAAATACTTAATATTGTCTGGGCAGTATTTGTCGAGCAAAGGCTTTACGGCTGCCGCCGCAGTGAACGGTTCTACAAATGCTATATATAAATAGTTGTTCGGATAATCCTGAATAATATATCTAGGATTACTTATTCCAATCCAAATTGATTCGGTTGATTTCATTAAACCTATTAACTCATCTATATATTTGTATGTATCATCACAAATCCTACACATATTATCATATTCGCGATAGCTATTTTTCAATTTATCTACGTAAACCCAACTGAAATCCTCGGTTGTAGTCTGCATATTTATTATTACAATATTAGTAAATTTTAAAATATCTTCGAAAACGGTTGTGGGATAATTAATATCATTCGAAAAATATGTGAAAATTACGCATAATAAATCATTATGCCTGCATTCGATACTATACATTATTGACACATTGCCGTCATAAGAAGTTGATAATATTTTCTTTACGAAATCGCTTATGCCCATCCCATTCATCTTTATAAATGCCTTGATACATTTAGGATTATTCGTATGTATCATTTCCACTTCAATTGATGTAATTATTCCGAACTCACCACCAATCATGGTGAGCGCCTGGAATTCCTTGCTATTCTTATTGGTCAGTGTTTTGTATTCGCCAACAGAATTTACATAATTAATTGTTCTAATATAATTACAACCATATCCGAATTGTGATGAGCACAAGCTAATTCCAGATACGCCAGACAATGAATTCACCCAAAACCCCATGCCAACCGTATTGCATTCGCCATACATACAGAAATAATCTGTAATGCTAGTATTAAACTGTTTAATTTCTCCAGCAATAACTCCTGCCTCCAACAAAACACGGTCTTCACCGACGCGCAAGATTTGCTTGAAGTTCGACACATCTATAATAATCAAATTGCCATCATCCGATTTTGGTTCTGGAAAATCTCGCATCATATATTTACTATGTCCACCACTAACTACAGTGATTCGCTTGTTCTCGACATTTGCGCGCTTCACTATTTTGATGACATCATCTACACAGGTTGGTAGAAAATTATGTTCCATATAAAATATTAATAATATTTTATATATTTATTCAAAAATCAGACCCAATCGACCTGCAAAGTTCCACTTTTTCCGGTAGAACAACACCGTCGTAAAACCGCGGATGAACATACAATCGAATATTTGGTTCGTCCATTCGCTTAACTACTTCGACTAAACTATTGATACGTCCTTGCGCCCCTGCATATTCCGTAGGTCGCGGTTTCTTCCTCGTTGGGTATCGAATCAGCCACTCCACTTGCATAGCGCGAACACTCGTCCAATCCAAACATGTCATTACCGCGATGAATTCCCATGGACCCTTGTTTTTAGTGGCAAATGCGCCACCCTTTATCTCGCCATTATGCTGGCGCAATCGATGTGTCAAATCCACAGTATATCCATTATAGGTTCTCCCGACCCCGGTTCGAACGTGTCGAGTCTGTCCTAAAATGTAGCAGTAATATCGTTTTTGCTTTTGTTGTTTTACTGTTTCTTCCACTACTACTCCTGTTTTACAAGTTCTTGCGTTGTGTCCGTCTTGTCTGCACTTACTACAGGGCATTTTACTATATTGTGATTTATTTTATCTAAAGCATACGCTTTATATGCTCCAATTGAATAAAACACAAATAACAGAACCTGTCCTAGAACCAATACAATGGAATAATCGCCTTTAATTGTATTCGCAAATATCATGGCGAAATATACCGACATAGAAACATACGCCATAAATTGATTCGTATTGGTCGATATATTATATAAAAACAGCGAGTGGGCAACTAGTGCTACGACATAATATAATCGCACGTTTCGCGTAATTATAAAAGTTGCTAATATGTATATTATGAATAATACATGAGCGAGTTGTCGTGTTCTCAGTTGTGTGCAATAATCTGTTTCGTCGCGAATTTCATTGAAATAATAAACAATAAATGCAAATAAACCTGTTACCAGAATTGTTAGATTCATGTTAAATTTTGATATTGCCATGTATCTGAATCGGTTTATAAAAATACATAAATATCCGAACAATGCAATGTAATTTGTTGTCTCCATTATAATAAAATATGATATTTTAATACAAAAATTGAAGTCTAAAAATGTTGTCAATACCATTATAAAATGGAGGTCGAATTATACGATGACTGTGTGAAATTCACAAATAATGTTAAGAGTTTTACTCTTCGTAATGGAGACCGCATCACGATTCCGGACGCGGGTATATTCAATTTACGTGCGGAAATTCACACAGAGGGATATTCCTATCAATTATGTATAGCCCCACGTGTAATCACCTACGACGCGCACTATATTGTCATTACTGGGAATGGTAATGATTTTGACGAGCGGAAGCGCGACTTTTTAGACGATTACAATCATTCGTTGCCTGCATTCCGAGCGTGGATAGAGGCGAATTTATGATGATTTAGAGCTATGCACATTTTTAATCGCGACTTCTTCGCGTATTTTATCATACGTGTTTGCGATTTTAATGATTAAATCATCATATGTTAATGATTTGTCATAATACCCCATATTAGGTCCTTCATTTTCTTTCCAATCATCTGCTGAATGAACACAATAATTATAATCATTTTGATAAATAGCAAAAACACAACCATATTGTGAAAATCCTGCTACAGATTTCCATACTATACCATTTCGCGTTATACAATTATCACTATTCATAATTAATAAACTCATCAACCATTCTTTAGTTGTTGTCTGCATATAATATAATTATACACTTACTTCTTTATATTATATGTAAAATGCAGATCGCTCTAATACGGAGACTTCTATTTTTTTGCTTCCATAGGAATCGACCATATAATGTTTTCATATAGTCTCGCTCGCATAGCCGATATGCGTGCTATATTCGAATCTATACTATCTGCTGTTCGAATTGCTTGTTCTTCTTGGTCTTCCGTCATTTTGGAATTCTGTAGTTGTTTGAGAATTCCTTCCAAGTCGGAAGTTAATTTGTCTAATTTCTTATCAGCATTCTGTAACAACTTTAACAAATTCGGAATAGTGGATGCCATCTATAATACACATAAACAAGGAGTATTTAGGTTCTTTTGTAAAATTGAAACTTAAAAATAAATGTCCTTATAAATTAAACACAACCTCCAAATGAAATTCTGTGCAAAATGCGATAACATGTATTACATCGGACTTGATGTGAATGACAATACGAAACTCACTTACTACTGCCGAAACTGCGGACACGTCGACGAAACTCTGACTGACGAAGGTGTTTGTGTTCTAGACACACAGTTCAAGAAGAGTCAGCAGCAGTCTTCGCACTTGGTTAACAAATACACCAAGTTGGACCCTACGCTTCCTCGAATCCGTAATGTGAAATGCCCAAATGCCATCTGCAAGACGAACGAACCTGGACATAAGGAGCCCGCCGAAGTCATCTACATGCGCTATGACAATGCCAACCTGAAATACATTTATATTTGCTCCACTTGCGACACTTCCTGGCAATCTGCTTGATAAAATTGAAATTGAAAATGAAATAATCAATTTAGAAATATAACCATCTAGTATATAAAATGTCAGACGCCGAACAAAAAGAAAACGAAAGACGTGGCGGCACCTATTATGGCGACGATAGTGAAGAAGACGATAGCGACGATGATGATGACGATGAGTTCACCGGTGGTGCCAAAAGGGGTGAGGATGACGATGACGATGAATTCGTTGACGAAGACGGTGACGTTGATGAAGATGCAGAAGAGAGAGATAGAGACGAAAACGAGGAACAAGATGAAGAAGTTGGTGTCATGCGACAGATTTCTGGTGAAGACGTAGACGAAGACGCCGACGATGATGATGACGATGAACTCAACGAAAACTACCTACAAAAGCTCGATAGCGATGTGAAACATAATATTATAGCGGAATATCATCCGGAGTTGAATGCTCATAGTATGGAGGAAGTTGAGGCGTCGTGCACGATTATTCGCGACGAGAAGGGCGCTATCATAGACCCGTTGCATCAGACTCTTCCGTTTGTGACTCGGTATGAAAAGGCGCGCGTCATCGGGGAGCGCGCGAAACAGATTAATTCGGGGGCGAAACCGTTTATCGAGATTGAACAATCTATGATAGACGGCTATTTGATTGCACTGAAGGAGTTCGAGCTCAAGAAGATACCGTTTATCATTCGCCGACCTCTGCCCAATGGCACGTCGGAGTATTGGCGATTGGCTGATTTAGAAATTATTGCGTAAGATATATATGTTTATATAAATATCTATAATTCTTTTTATTTTATGCAGCAAGCACGAATACATAAAATAGAGTATACCCCCATAGTTCCGTCTCCTCAGCGTTCCAACCATCCTTAGTCAAATCATAGTCTGGATTCTCTCTAAATTTTTCTCTTAAATCGCTCGGCATATCTGGCGGATATTCAATACCCGACCGTTGAAATACGCTATATTCTAATTCACAATTCGGGCACTTATCCTTCAGATATTCGACCATGTTCTCTCCAAATACACAATCTATGTTAACAACCGGTTTTTCGTCAGATTTTATTATTATATCGACAGTCCTATAGTATCGTTCAATTATGAAATACTTTCCTTCGCCATTAATATATAGTGTGCGTTCGCTAACATTATCTTCATATTTCGGTTTAACCAAATAAAGTTGCATAAATATATTATGATATAGGCTTTATACTATTATCGATTACCTTGATTTTATTATGAATTATATAGATTGCTGAAATAGTATTCAATGTGATTTCCAGAGATGAACGTATAACCATCGGCGTATCATCATTATGAATACTATAATAAATCCACATGCAGGATGATGTAATACTTAAAACACACATTACCAGCGACAAAGTCTTCGTGCTTTTATTATTATACAGCATCAGCATGAATACACCCCTCGATATAACCGATATTGACGTGGCTGTGTATGGTAATGTATCTAATCCATTGTCTTCCATATAAATATAAATATAAATCTAAAATTATGCTTATATATTTTTTACAATAAAAAATAGTTTCTTTGAAAGTCCAAAACTCTATGCACATTTATTTTTATATCTGAATCGGAAAGATTCAAATCGGCTGGAACATCAATATTCACATTTTTCTCTGGAATAGAGAGGAACAATTTAAACTCTTCTGGTAATAGATGCCGAATATTTTGAATTTCTACAATATGATGCGGACTATCATCATAATATTCAACTGCTTTTAATTTTACAATTATAGATGCCTTGTTATGTTGTCCACATATAATATTCTTGTCGGGTATAGTATCAACATCAATGCCTATAGCTCTTACACATTTAATAACATTATTTTGAGTTCGTCTAGAAGTGACGATGTATACATTGTGTTCTTTTTTCGAATAATAAATTGCTTTTTCTACATTTAATGTAAATATATTTGTCGGCATTTCATCACGGTCTATGTTATATTTTCTACTTCCAAAATCAATAGAATCCTCTTTTAAAATTGGCAGGTCTACGTGTTTATGCATTACACCATCTAAATCAAATACATAATTCATACTATTTTTATTTTTATATTGAGAATTTATATTTATATTATATATTTTTTAAAAATATTACAAGTAATAAAAAAATAAAACCATTGAATAAAAGTCTAGCCCTTTCGGAAATTCTTACCACAATCCAAACACGTAACGAATACGGACTCTGGCTCATCCGCTGACCGCACCTGCAATGTGTAATACGTGCATCTACGCGACCTGCACTTGGGCTTCGGGCAAATAAACATATCCGTCGATGCCTCGACATTCGAATTATACTTGTTGGCGTCGATGATATTCTTCTTCTCGAGTAGGGCGTTCCAACGCTCCGGTTTCATTTCCTGGTGTGTCATAAATACAAATGTCTGTGGCATGATTTCATTGGAAACCACCTGCTTGAACAATGCCTCGTTCTTCATATTCAAATAAATTGTCCGAAAATGGTCGATATACAACTGTGAGAATGACGGGTTCGACCACTTCTTAATAATCTTCTTCCGTCCCGCTTCCTGAATGGCATAATTATAGATGGCCTTCTCCGTGTTAATTCCTATAACTTCATCATTGAATTTGGCGACCAGCTTGTCGCTCACGTTCTTACGGAATTGTTCGGGGTTTGCTATGATTCTAGACATTTTATTGAAATATATAAAGAGATGTGTTTATATTTCAATTTTTCAGATATAATCCTCCTCCTCCAATTCGGTGGTGCAATCGAGGTATGTCGGCTCTAGAGATGACGCCTTGTTACGAACGGCCTTTGGCTTGATTGCTAGTTTCTTCGCGGCCTTCGGTTTCTTCTTTTTCGACTTACTGGATACCACATCATCATCTTCTGACGTTTCGACCTCTTCCTCTTCTTCTTCCTCCTCTTCCTCTTCTTCTTCCTCATCGTCATCCACTACAAAATCGTCCTTCAGATAACCCGCCTTCGTCAGCGCGGCACCATCCAAGTCATCCTCATCTTCCTCCGAATCTTCGTCGCCAAGTTCATCGAATCCACCATACAATTGGTCGTATACACGACCCCACTCCGCCGCCGTAATATCACCATCCTTATTTACAATTGCGCACTTTCCAAAATACAACTCGGTATCGACGGGCGGCGGAAATTCATACTTGTTCTCCTGACCAGCTCGGCCGGTGAGCTTTCCATATAGTGTGACGTCATATTCCTTAGTTCCAACAGTAACAGCCCAACTCGTCTGGGCATCCGTAAGCTTTAGTCCAGTCTTCTTCGTAAATTCCGTCTCTGACATAGATTTCAGAGTGACATCCTTTAGCGTTCCACTCGATTCGACGATGACAATTGCCGGCATAACTAATATATCATAATGGGAATGTTTATATTGATTTGAAAATAATAAATGCATAGTCGGCGTAAATTTTGCAAAATACTTATATTAATTTTTTATATATGTGGGGCATCATTCAAACAATCATCATTTCCATAATAATAATAGTAGCGGTTCATTACTCTTATCAATATTTGAGAGACACTCTTACACCGAGAAAAACGAAGGATGTGGTTGGGTTTCAGAAACAGAAATTCGATGAAATCATCTCTGAACTACAACAAGCAAAGTTGAATGCCGTTGTCGAAGCCGATACAGAAGCAGAATTACTCGAGTTTGCTAACGAGCAGATAAATAATATTTCCAAACCGACATAAAAACACTGCGCCGTATTTATATATGACCATGTTATCGCAGCACCAAAATGACTTGTTGAAACAGCGATTCCCGACTTTTGAACTTTCTTATGAAACGATTATACATAAGAATGTTCCCGATAATTATAATTTAGCGTTGGCCATTCCGAATGGTAGAAAATCATATGTATGGTTTTCATTTTCCAAGGATACGGACGTGGCATATTTATTGGACCTCGATAAGGATAAGCGGATTGTGAAATCCAGTATTCTTCCTATTACATTTGACGCGACTCTTTCTTTAGGGACGATTCTCTATGGGGTGTTTTTATCTGAAACAAATGCATTTATCATCGAGGATATACATTATTTTAAGGGAATTACAATGCAGCATCTGACAATGGGTGAGAAGCTGCATTATATTAAGACACTATTGGATACGCCTACGACGGGTATCAAGTTCGCCTTACCGATTCTATGGTATAACGATGCGAAAGAGCCGGAGAAATTACAAGAGGACACCATTCCGTATCCGGTGCATCACATTCAGTATCGTGCATTGTCTCATATTGTCCCATTCTTGAATTATACTATAGTGCGCAAGCCGATGGTGGAGAAGGAATCTGCCAAGGTATATATTCGACCCATGTCGAATGTGGTTCCGGATTTCAACAAACCTCAATACAAACAGACTACAGTGTTCCAAGTAACTGCTGATATACAGTTCGATATTTATCATTTGCATGCATATGGTAAGAATAGCGCGCCGGCGTATTACAATACCGCGTATATTCCCAATTACAAAACCAGTGTTTTAATGAATGACTTGTTTCGTAATATTAAGGAGAATCGTAATTTGGACTACATTGAGGAGAGTGACGACGAGGCGGATTTCGAAGATGTTCGCGAGGACCGGTTTGTAGATTTGAAGAAAACGTTGCATATGGAGTGTGTGTTTAATCATAAATTTAAGCGCTGGACGCCGATGCGTGTAGTAAAGGGACCATGCAAAGTCGTTCATATTAGTCAATTGGCTAGATAAAATTGATTTTAATGTTTTGCCTTTAATAAAACAGAGACAGAGACAAAGACAAATGAACACGTTTATCCACATTCCATCGCACGATGACGCTAAGGGCTTTCGCCCCGGGAAGGGCGAACACCTCGGCCTCGAGGGAAAGGCCTGTAAGGTATATTTCAAGAACGCGGGTGTCTGGGCCTATTTCATCTTCACAAACGAGACCGAGACCACGTTCGGTGGCATTCGTCTACGCCAAGACGAGGCAGACCATACCAAGTTTTACATCACCGACGAAAAGAACAAGTGGGACGGGGCAATTCAGAGCGATAGTAATCTTACCAAGGCATCCCGTATGTTGTATGTTCTCAACTAAAAATCTATAGCTACTATATAATATAAACAATGTCTTCGATTCTTGGACAGTATACACCGGCGCACCTGGATAAATCACCCTGGATGTTCGGTTCTACGAAGGTTGGAGGGCGCCGTAAGGGTGGAAAGTCGAGACGCCGTAATAAAAGTGTCAAGAATATAACTCGCAAGCGTAGGCCGAGGATTTACAACAAACAGAAAGTGAAACAAACAGAAACAAAACAAATAGATCAAACGATTTAGATATATGTGTATAAAATAATACACATATGTTGATTGCCTTGTTGATACCATGCACCTCGCGTAATCGCGATACTTGGCAGGATATTCGCGACACATACTTATACAAGTTATCTTTGATGACTTTTTTTTTGACACAAGACAGAGAACATAAATATACTGTGTATATTGGATATGACGCAGATGACCGTATATTCGCTACTACACAAAGCCATAATGTTATTAACAACTATAGTAAAGGCTTCCCAAATGTCACATTCCAATTTATCCGATATGAGAACATTCGCCGGGGTCATTTGACGAAGATGTGGAATATTCTATACAAACAGGCTTTCGATGATGGTTGTGATTATTTTTATCAGTGCGGTGACGATATCGCATTCAAGACGACGGGTTGGGTGAATGACAGTATCCAGACCATGAAGCGTAATAACGACATTGGTATCACTGGTCCAGTCAATAACAACGCCGCAATTATGACACAAGTCTTCTTTTCACGTAAACACATGGAAATCTTCGGTTGGTTATTTCCCGAGGAAATAATGAATTGGTGTTGTGACGACTGGTATAATATAGTATATAAACCAAATCATTTTTATCCGCTGATGCAGCATTATTGTTCGAACGAGGGTGGCATTCCTCGTTATGATATCAACGGCGACCCGAGTTTCATAAAGAATCGTCTCACTGCCATGACCAACGTCTCACGTTTACGGGAGAACACTACACAGCTAGCGAATATACATAAAGGCCTTATACAGCGATATATTACTAGAGTCCCACGCTTATCGTTTATACAGCCGCCATTTACTTTGTCTCAAAAACTCCTGGATAAGAATAAAAATGTAACCAAAGAGAATTTTGAAATGGTCGTGGCGAGATACGACGAAGATATTAGCTGGACCAACAATTACGCAAAGTTTCGCACGGTCTATAATAAGGGTTCGACCGCGGTAGACTACGACTTTATTCCGCTACAGAACAAAGGACATTTGGCCGATACCATATTGCGCCATATCATTGATAATTACGATAAACTGGCGGATGTCACCTTTTTCACTCATGGTTCAATTAATTACCGCCCCGACCAGATTATCCTAGAGAACGGTAAGTGGGATGAATTCATAACTACCGATGAAAATGCACTGGTGTATATTCGTCGAACGGACCTACCCAAGGATGATGAGCGTTTCTATGAATATCCCGAGACAACAGGCGAAGTTTATAGGAGACTATTCGAACGGGAATATATACCCAATTTCGAATGGGCTTGTGGTAAATGGATTAGTGCTGGTAGAAACCAATTGCGGAGGTGTCCTAAGGCGTTTTATCAAAAGATGTTGGATTTTGTTCTCGAAGATTGTAATGATTCGCAACTGACGTATAGAACGCGGGGTATTTTTATTGAGCGGTTCATTATTCATGCGATGAATAGCGCATAATAATATTTTTTATTTTCTAAATAATTAGCAAATAAAATCACTTGGTATACGAATGCACCCAGTTGCCCCATATAGTTTGACTTGGAAACTGTAGTCCCCATAACTTACTATCATCACGACTGACTATTTTTTCTGAGTATTTTTGAGCATCTAGTTCCCTAGCGGTCAAAATGCGACCATGACGCGCCTCATATTGAGATCGCACTGCTGCATTATACCCATGGTCATTACAATCATAACCGCCTTCGGGTTTAACGGTAGTCTCTGAATCGCTTTCGCTTTCGTTTTCTTCCGTTTCAGTTTCGTTTTCACCTTGTTCCGTTTCACTTTCGCTTTCGCTTTGTTGAGCTTCACTTTGTTCCGTCTCGTAGTAATCATCCAACTTTCTCTTTTTTTGGTCAATGTTATTATAATCGACAACCAACAAAATCAGAATGTCCTGTTCTTTTCTCGGCAAATCAGATGTGATGATTTTGCGAATCAATGAAGTATTCATTTTCTATTTGGTCGGTGCAAATTCTTTATATTGTTTTTTACCTATCAAATGTAATTTCACATTTGCTACAGTATTTGTTATCTGGCGAATTATTGTGTTCGCAATTACCAAGAAAAAATATATTTATTGAATTAAGAATCCGGGTTTTATCATTCATATTTATTGTTTGAGACGCCTTCACGTAATGCTTTATGCTCAATAGGTCATTCAGGTTAAGAATCTGGGTTTTATCATTCATATCTATTGTTTGAGACGCCTTCACGTATTTCTTAATACTCGATATCTCATTTAACTCCATTTATATGTTATCTAAACGAATGACCTCTCTATTTTGTTTTTACTATAAATAACTGAAATCAGTCATATAAAATGTGCGAAATCATATTATTCCAGCAATTTGTGCTATACACATTCCGTTGATACCATTCATAGCATGCCTCTGACATTTCACACCATTTCTCTTCGCTTATTTCGCCGATTTTTTTACGAACATCATCTGGACCCGATACACGTAGAAAATGCTTATATTCGACAAGAGGTTCCATATATGAATCCGTTGTTACGCCATCGGCGACAATTGGCACTGTTCCAAATGCCATCAACTCCACTTCGCGATGGCATTTTGACCCATATCCACGGAGGCACAAACCATACTTGGCTGTCCTCAGCTTCATCAAGTATTCTTCGTGCGTAAACTTATGCTCGCTACCCTTGGTGCAATGATACTCCTCAATTACGCCGTCCCACTGTATTGTTTTATCATTTCGAAACTTCTCTTGGGTAGGGTTCTCATAATTTCCTATAAAAATGGATTCGACGGTGCGGTCTTCATATAGCAAAATACCATTCCGTTTTAGAATCTTCTCAAGGAGCATGGGTTTTCTAGGCCAAAAAATCCACGGTTTGGCATTAATTTCTCCTATTTTGATTTTTATTTTGTCCTTAACATCACCATTTCCCATAAGAATCAATGATGCGTTCTCCGCTTCGGCATCGAACCATTCGAGAGTCGGGCGGTCATACATCAATATGTTCGGCGTTAACCAACAGTGAATTGTCGTTTCGGAATATTGCACATCCACATCCTTGTTTTTCAATTTCATTAGAATAGGAAGTTCTCTATAACTATCGTTCTTATGTTTTCCCCAGCCGACCATCGGTTGTTTGGGCACCGTGAGAACCCACATTCGGTTAACCACTCGGAATATCACCGTTAATATTTTGTAGTTTTTCGCTATAATCAAATTGCGTATGACGATGTTATTGAAATCGTCGAATCGTCCATCATTAAAATGGGTGTGTATGAATTTGATGGGGCGACGTTTGTAATAAACTAGACCCGTCTCAGAGTTGGCGGAGAAATTATTCGCGATTTCCTCAGCGGTTTCGTTCGATAGTGTCAAGCGCCAGCATTGGATATTATAAGTTTCATCGAACTCAAAATGCGAGTATTTCGCTACCAAGTCTTCGATGGCCGCTTGGTCGAAATATCGTGAGGTTTCTGCGAATTTAATCCAATCTGCTGGGACATCCTTATTTTTCGTCCATAACATACCACCATTATAGTAACCCGTTTTGTCAATGAATTCCTGGCGTATAAATTGTGGTGATACGCCAAGGTCTTTCGTATCATCTATATCGCAAATCTCGCCGGTTATAATAATATCGCTATCTAATAGTAATGTATCGCGCTCCGTCTGCAATGCATACTCGATAACGCGTGCTTTCGTCATTTGGAATTCCGACCAACAATCGTGCTGCAACATCTCGCGTCGCCCCATTTCGCTGTATTTGTCCAATTCTACCAAAAAAACTATATTCAATCTCGGTTTCGGCGTCATTTCGCCAATATCCGTTTTCGTTTTCGAATCACATATAATATAAATAGTAGCATTTGGGT
>Ga0214919_10002687_pt1 | contig 27643 bp, 10 predicted proteins | sample LL1503_MetaG_FD_177994 | JGI IMG/M metagenome (GOLD analysis project Ga0214919, IMG submission 177994) | Freshwater microbial communities from Lake Lanier, Atlanta, Georgia, United States - LL-1503 | ecosystem: Environmental > Aquatic > Freshwater > Lake | place: USA: Georgia | collected...
AAGTTTGCTTTAGTAACTAAGATATTGCTTGTCGCTACTATGTAATTACTTGCATTCAAATCATTAAAGTTTGCTTTAGTAACTAAGATATTGCTTGTTGCGAATATATAGTTGCTACTATTACTATCATTTAGGTTTGCTTTTGCCACTAAGATATTGCTTGTTTCGAGCACATAATTACTACTATTACTATCATTAACATTTGCTTTAGTAACTAAGATATTGCTTGTCGCTACTATGTAATTACTTGCATTCAAATCATTAAAGTTTGCTTTAGTAACTAAGATATTACTTGTCGCTACAATGTAATTACTAGTATCATCTATAACATCTCTATTATTTTTCTTATAATTACCTACAATATGAACATCTCCATTATTAGCAATAGTGAAGACATTTGTAGTTAGATTTGAGGCTACTAATATAGCACTATTGCTATCCTTCTGTTGTATCATTAAAGCGATAGAATTAACATCCGCATTTACTACTTCCATTCTTTCAGTTGTATATACAATCGTTTCTAAGGTTGTGCTTTCACCTAGAACTATTAAGTTAGAATTAATAGTTAAATCACCATTCACTAAGAGATTATTATTATATTTATTGCTTACTATAAATTTGTTTATAGCACTAGGGTCTTCATAAATCATATCCGTTGTTAAATCAGTTATCCTCTTCGAGATAACATTGCTTGTCGCTACAATGTAATTACTAGCATTCAAATCATTGAAGTCTGCTTTTGCCACTAAGATATTGCTTGTAGCAAGAACATAATTGCTCGCATTCAAATCATTGAAATTTGCTTTGGCGATTAATATATTGCTAGTAGATTGCACATAATTGCTCGTATTTATTATGCGACCTATTAAGATATTGCTAGTAGATTGCACATAATTGCTTGTATTTATTATGCGACCTATTAAGATATTACTTGTTGCCAAAACATAATTGCACGTATTTATTACGCGACCAATCAATATATTACTTGTGCTATTTACGTAATTACTTGCATTCAAATCATTAAAATTTGCTTTGATTACTAAGATATTACTCGTGCTATTTATGTAGTTGCTGCTATTATAATCATTGAGGTCTGCTTTGGCTACTAAGATATTGCTAGTTTCTAATATATAGTTGCTCGCATTGAAATCATTAAGGTCTGCTTTGGCTATTAAGATATTGCTTGTTGCTACAATGTAATTACTTGTATTCAAATCATTGAAATTTGCTTTGGCTATTAAAATATTACTTGTATTTGAAATATAATTACTTGTATTCAAATCATTAAGGTTTGCTTTGGCTATCAAGATATTACTTGTAGATTGCACATAATTGCTTGTATTTATTATGCGACCTATTAAGATATTGCTTGTAGATTGCACATAATTGCTTGTATTCACATCATTAAAGTTCGCTTTAGCTATTAAGATATTACTTGTGCTATTTACATAATTGCACGTATTTATTATGCGACCTATTAAGATATTGCTAGTAGCCAGAACATAGTTGCTGCTATTACTATCATTTAAGTTAGCTTTGGCTATTAAGATATTACTTGTTTCTAATACATAGTTGCTGCTATTACTATCATTAAAATTCGCTTTGGCTACTAAGATATTACTTGTTGCTAATACATAATTGCAAGTATTTATTATGCGACCTATTAAGATATTGCTAGTAGCCAGAACATAGTTGCTGTTATTATTATCATTGAAGTTTGCTTTCGCAATTAAGATATTGCTAGTAGCCAAAACGTAATTACTAGTATCATCAATAACATCCCTATTATTTTTTTTGTAATTACCTGCAATATGAATGTCCCCATTATTTGCTACATTAAAGACATTCGTAGTTAGATTAGAAGCAACTAATATATCTCTAAAATTATCTTTTTGTTGTATCATTAAAGCACTAGAAGTATTATTTGCATTAACTACTTCCATCCTTTCAGTCGCATATACAATCGTTTCTAATGTGGTGCTTTCTCCAAGAACTATCAAATTAGAGTTAATAGTTAAATCTCCATTCACAAGCAGATTATTATTATATCTATTATTAACTATAAATTTGTTTGCAGCACTAGGGTCTTCATAAATCATATCCGTAGTTAAATCAGTAATCCTCTTTGAAATAGCATTGCTTGTCGCGAATACGTAGTTGCTCGCATTCAAATCATTGAGGTTTGCTTTGGTTATTAAGATATTGCTAGTTGTTAGCACATAATTGCTTGTATTTATTATGCGACCTATTAAGATATTGCTTGTGGTTCGCACATAATTGCTACTATTACTATCGTTAAGGGTTGCTCTTGATACTAAGATATTGCTTGTTGCTAATACATAGTTGCTGCTATTACTATCATTTAAGTCTGCTTTTTCTACTAATATATTACTTGTAGATTGCACATAGTTGTTCGTATTATCTATGCGGTCTGCTAATAGGTTGCTTGTATTATTTATGTAATTGCACGTATTTATTATACGACCGATTAAGATATTACTTGTAGATTGCGCGTAATTGCTGGTATTACTATCATTGAGGTTTGCTCTGGCAACTAAGATATTACTTGTAGATTGCACATAATTGCTCGTATTTATTATGCGACCTATTAAGATATTACTTGTTGCCAATACATAGTTGCTGCTATTACTATCATTAAAGCCTGCTTTAATTATTAAGATATTACTTGTTGCTAATACATAGTTGCTAGCGTTTGCATCATTAAGGTCTGCTTTAGCCACTAAAATATTGCTTGTATCTATTATGTAGTTGCACGTATTATCTATACGAATTGCTAATAAGTTGCTTGTGCTATCTATGTAATTGCTCGTATTTATTATGCGACCTATTAAGATATTACTTGTCGCAACTACATAATTGCTCGTATTGTTTATACGAACTGCTAATAAGTTGTTTATGCTATCTACGTAGTTGCTCGTATTTATTACGCGACCTATTAAGATATTGCTTGTTGCTAATACATAGTTGCTACTATTACTATCATTATAGTCTATTTTATCTGCTAAAATATTGCTTGTGATTAGCACGTAATTACTAGTATTTATTATGCGACCAATCAAAAGATTACTTGTAGTTCGCACATAGTTGCTACAATTACTATCATTAAGGTTTGCTCTTAATACTAAGATATTGCTTGTAGTTCGCACATAGTTGCTACTATTACTATCATTGAAGTTTGCTTTGGCTACTAAGATATTACTTGTGTCTAATAAAAGGTTGCTAACATTCAAATCATTAAAGTTCGCTTTTGCAACTAAAAGATTGCTTGTCTCAATCACGTAATTGCTAGAATTTAAATCATTAAAATCTGCTTTAGTTATTAAGATATTACTTGTTTCTAATATGTAATTACTTGCGTTTATATCATTAAATTTTGCTTTCGATATTAAGATATTGCTAGTAGCCAATACATAATTGCTAGTATCACGAATAACATCTCTATTATTTTTTTTATAATTACCTGCAATATTAATGTCCCCGTTATTTGCTACATTGAAGACATTCGTAGTTAGATTAGAAGCAACTAATATATCTCTAATGTTATCCTTTTGTTGTATCATTAAAGCACTCAAAGTATTATTGGCATTAACTATCTCAATTCTTTCAGTCGCATATACAATCGTTTCTAATGTGGTGCTTTCTCCAAGAACTATCAAGTTAGAATTAATAGTTAAATCTCCATTCACAAGCAGATTATTATTATATCTATTATTAACTATAAATTTGTTTATGGCATTAGGGTCTTCATAAATCATATCCGTAGTTAAATCAGTAATTCTCATTGAAATTGCATTGCTTGTATCTAATATGTAATTACTGGCATTCAAATCATTAACGTCTATTTTATCTGCTAAGAGATTGCTTGTGGTTAGCACATAATTGCACGTATTTATTATGCGACCTATTAAGATGTTGCTTGTAGCGCGCACAAAGTTGCTACTATTACTATCGTCGAGGTTTGCTTTTGCAACTAAGATATTGCTTGTTGCTAATACGTAATTGCTTGTATTTACTATGCGACCTATTAAGATATTGCTTGTAGAACGCACATAATTGCTGCTATTACTATCATTTAAGTCTGCTTTATTTGCTAAGATATTGCTTGTTATATTTACATAATTGCAAGTATTTATTATACGACCAATTAAGATATTACTTGTGCTATTTACGTAGTTGCTATTATTACTATCATTTAAGTCTGCTTTGGCTATTAAGATATTACTTGTTTTAAATACATAATTGCTTGCATTGGTATCAGTTGCAATTAATTGTATATTTAATGCAGTTATACTATAATTTATAACATTACTTGTTAATAGTTCTTGCTCATACAATCGATTACTAAGAATATTACTTGTCTCAAGAACATAATTGCTTGTGTTCATATCGTTAAAGTCTTCTTTAGCAACTAAAAGATTGCTTGTTTCAAATATATAGTTGCTAACATTCAAATCATTAAGGTCTGCTTTAGATACTAAAATATTGCTTGTAGCCATAACATAATTGCTACTATTTCTATCGTTAAGGTTTGTTCTAGATACTAAGATATTGCTTGTAGTTCGCACATAGTTGCTACTATTTAGGTTATTAAGGTTTGTTCTAGATACTAAGATATTACTTGTCTCCAATACGTAATTACTTCCATTCAAATCATTAAAGTCCGCTTTGGCTACCAAAAGATTGCTTGTCTCTAGCGCGTAATTACTTGCATTCAAATCATTAAAGTCTGCTTTGGCTACCAAAAGATTACTTGTCTCTAGCACGTAATTACTTGCATTCAAATCATTGAAGTCTGCTTTGGCTACTAAAAGGTTGCTTGTCTCAATAACGTAATTGCTAACATTCAAATCATTAAAGTCTGTTTTGGCTACTAAAAGATTGCTTGTGTCTAATACGTAATTACTTGCATTCAAATCATTAAAGTCCGCTTTGGTTATCAAGAGATTGCTTGTGTCTAATACGTAATTGCTAACATTCAAATCATTGAAGTCTGCTTTGGTTATCAAGAGATTGCTTGTGTCTAATACGTAGTTGCTAACATTCAAATCATTAAAGTCTGCTTTGGCTACTAAGATATTGCTTGTAGATTGCACATAATTGCAAGTATTTATTACGCGACCTACTAAGATATTGCTTGTAGATTGCACATAATTGCAAGTATTTATTACACGACCTATTAAGATATTGCTTGTAGATTGCACATAATTGCAAGTATTTATTACACGACCTATCAAAATATTGCTTGTAGATTGCACAAGGTTGCTCGTATTTATTACACGACCTATCAAGATATTGCTTGTAGATTGCGTATAATTACTACTATTACTATCATTAAAGTCCGCTTTGGCTACTAAAAGATTGCTTTTTTCCAATAAATAGTTGCTCGTATTCAAATCATTAAAGTCTGCTTTGGCTACTAAAAGGTTGCTTGTTTCCAATACGTAGTTGCTCGTATTCAAATCATTAAAGTCCGATTTGGCTACTAAAAGATTGCTTGTTTCAAGCACATAATTACTAGAATTTAAATCATTAAAGTCTGCTTTAGCAACTAAAAGATTACTTGTTTCTAATATATAGTTGCTGACATTCATATCATTAAGGTTCGCTCTAGCAATTAAGATATTGCTTGTAGATTGCACATAATTGCTCGTATTAATTATGCGCCCAATTAAGAGATTGCTTGTAGATTGCACATAATTGCTCGTATTAATTATGCGACCTATTAAGAGATTGCTTGTTGCTAACACATAATTGCTACTATTACTATCATTGAGATTTGCCCTAGATACTAAGATATTGCTTGTCGAACGCACATAATTGCTACTATTACTATCATTAAAATTTATTTTATCTGCTAAGATATTGCTTGTGATATTTACGTAGTTGCAAGTATTTACTATGCGACCTATTAAGATATTGCTTGTAGAATGCACAAGGTTGCTCGAATTCAAATCATCGAGTTTTGCTTTTGCTACTAAGATATTGCTTGTAGAACGCACATAATTGCTACTATTAGTATTATTAATGTCTATTCTATCCGCTAAGATATTGCTAGCAGATAATATGTAATTAATTGCATTCAAATCATTAAAGTCTGCTTTCGCAACTAAAAGGTTGCTTGTTTCTAATACATAGTTGCACGTATTTATTATGTTGTCTATAAGGATATTGCTAGTAGCCAGTGTATAATTGCTACTATTACTATCATTGAAGTTTGCTTTGGCTACTAAGATATTGCTTATAGAACGCACATAATTACTGCTATTACTATCATTAAGGTTTATCCTAGATACTAAGATATTGCTTGTAGATTGCACATAATTGCTCGTATTAATTATGCGACCTATTAAGATATTACTAGTAGATTGCACGTAATTACTTGTATCATCAATAACATTTCTATTATCCTTTTTATAATTGCCAATAATATTAACATCCCCAGTATTAGCAATTGTAAAGACATTCTTTGTTAAATTTGAGGCTACAAAGATAGCACTATTGACATCCTTCTGTTGTATCATCATAGCTATAGAATTATTGTCAGCATTTATTACTTCCATTCTTTCAGTTGTATATACAATCGTTTCTAAAGTCGTGCTTTCACCTAGAACTATTAAATTAGAGTTGATAGTTAAATTTCCATTCACAAGCAGATTATTATTATATCTATTATTAACTATAAATTTATTTACAGCACTTGGGTCTTCGTAAATCATATCCGTAGTTAAATCAGTTATCCTCATCGACAAGGCATTGCTTGTATCTAATACGTAGTTGCTCGCATTCAAATCATTGAAATTTGCTTTAGCAACTAAAAGGTTGCTTGTTTCTAATACATAATTGCTAACATTCAAATCATTGAAGTCTGCTTTGGCTACTAAGAGATTACTTGTATCAAGCACATAGTTGCTAACATTCAAATCATTGAAGTTCGCTTTAGCAACTAAGAGATTACTTGTTGCTTGCAGATAGTTGCTAACATTCAAATCATTAAAATTCGCTTTAGCAACTAAGAGATTACTTGTAGCCCAAACATAATTACTTGTATCATTAATAACATCTCTATTATTTTTTTTATAATTACCTATTATATTAACATCCCCAGTATTAGCAATAGTAAAGACATTCTTAGTTAAATTTGAGGCTACAAAGATAGCACTATTGATATCCTTTTGTTGTATCATTAAAGCGATAGAATTATTGTCAGCATTAACCACTTCCATTCTTTCAGTCGTATATACAATCGTTTCTAATTGTGTGCTTTCACCTAAAACTATTAAATTAGAATTGATAGTTAAATTTCCATTCACAAGCAGATTATTATTATATCTATTATTAACTATAAATTTGTTTATGGCATTAGGGTCTTCATAAATCATATCCGTAGTTAAATCAGTAATTCTCATTGAAATTGCATTGCTTGTATCTAATATGTAATTACTGGCATTCAAATCATTAAAATCTGCTTTTGCAACTAAAAGATTGCTTGTCTCAAGCACGTAATTGCTACTATTTCTATCGTTAAGATTTATTCTAGATACTAAGATATTGCTTGTAGCGCGCACATAGTTACTGCTATTACTATCATTAAGATTTACCCTAGATACTAAGATATTGCTTGTAGAATGCACATAGTTGCTATTATTTCGGTCATTGAGATTAACTTTGGCTATTAAGATATTACTTGTCTCTAGCACGTAGTTGCTCGAATTCAAATCATTGAAGTCGGCTTTTGCCACTAAGAGATTACTTGTCTCTAGCACATAGTTGCTTACATTCGCATCATTGAAGTCTGCTTTTGCTACTAAGATATTGCTTGTATCTAGAACATAATTGCTAGTATCATCAATAACATCTCTATTATTTTTTTTGTAATTACCTGCAATATTAATGTCTCCATTATTTGCTATATTAAAGACATTCGTAGTTAGATTAGAAGCAACTAATATATCTCTAAAGTTATCTTTCTGTTGTATCATTAAAGCGCTCGAAGTATTATTGGCATTTACTATCTCCATCCTTTCAGTCGTATATACTAGCGTTTCTAAGGTTGTGCTTTCGCCAAGAACTATTAAGTTAGAATTAATAGTCAAATCTCCATTCACTAAAAGACTTGTATTATATCTATTATTAACTATAAATTTGTTTGCTGCACTTGGGTCTTCATAAATCATCGCAGTAGTTAAATCAGTAATCCTCTTCGAGATAACATTGCTTGTGCTATCTATGTAATTACTAGCATTCAAATCATTAAGGTTCGCTCTAGATACTAAGATATTGCTAGTAGCGCGCACATAATTGCTAGCATTACTATCATTAAGATTTACTCTAGATACTAAGATATTGCTTGTAGATTGCACATAATTGCTCGTATTAATTATGCGACCTATTAAGATATTGCTGGTAGCCCGTATATAATTCGAGCAATTAAAGTCATTGAAGTCTGCCTTTGCGGCTACTGCTACTAAGATATTGCTTGTCTCTAATACAAGGTTGCTCACATTCATATCATTGAAGTCTATTTTAGCAACGAAGAGATTGCTAGTATTTATTATGTTATCTATTAAGATATTGCTAGTTGCCAATACAAAGTTGCTGATATTGGTATCCGTAGCTATTAATTGTATATTTAAAGCGGCTATACTATTATTTATAACATTACTTGTTAATACTTCTTGGTATCGCAAACGATTGCTTAGAAAATTGCTTGTAGATAGAATATAGTTGCTAACGTTTGTATCATTGATGTCTGCTTTTGCTGCTTTCGCTGCTAAAAGATTACTAGTTTCTAATACATAGTTGCTAACATTGGTATCCGTTGCATTTAATTGTATATTTAATGCCGCTATACTAAAATTTATAACATTACTTGTTAATAATTCTTGGTCATACAATCGATTGCTAAGAATATTGCTAGTAGATAATATGTAGTTGCTAGCATTAATATCAGTGAAGGTTCCATTACCTGCTAAAAGATTACTTGTTAATATTTCTTGGTCTCGCAAACGTTTGCTAAGAATATTGCTAGTAGATAATATGTAATTGCTAGCATTAATATCAGTGAAGGTTCCATTACCTGCTAAAAGATTGCTTGTTAATAATTCTTGGTCTCGCAAACGTTTGCTAAGAATATTGCTTGTAGTTAATGTGTAATTGCTTGCATTCACAGCATTGAAGTCTCCATTACCTACTACAATATTGCTTATTAATATTTCTTGGTCTCGCAAACGATTGCTAAGAATATTACTAGTAGATAATATGTAGTTGCTAGCATTACTATCAGTGAAGTTTCCATTTCCTACTAAAATATTGCTTGTTATTACTTCTTGGTCTCGCAAACGTTTGCTAAGAATATTACTTGTAGATAATATGTAGTTGCTAGCATTAATATCAGTGAAGTTTCCATTTGCTACTACTGCTACTAAGATATTGCTTGTTTCTAATACATAATTGCTAACATTTGTATCAGTAGCAGTTAATTGTATATTTAATGCGGCTATACTGAAATTTACAATATTACTTGTTATTACTTCTTGGTCAGACAATCTATTACTAAGAATATTGCTTGTTTCGAATACATAGTTGCTATTATTCATATCATTAAAGTCTGCAGCGGCTACTAAAATATTACTTGTCGATAGCACATAGTTGCTCACATTGGCATTATTAGCATTCAATTGTATATTTAATGATGCTATACTATTATTTATAATATTACTTGTTAATACTTCTTGTGTTCGCAAACGATTGCTAAGAATATTGCTTGTCGATAGAATATAATTGCTAACATTGGCATTACTTGTATTTAATCGTGTATTTAACGTAGCTATACTATTATTTATAATATTATTTGTTGATACTTCTTGTGTCAGCAAACGTTCGCTAAGAATATTGCTTGTCGATAGAGTATAATTGCTAGCATTCATATCATTAAAATCTGCTTTCGCAACTAAAAGGTTGCTTGTTTCTAATACATAATTGCTAGTATCCTCAATAACATTTCTATTATTTATTTGATAAGTTCCTGTTATATTGATATCTCCATTGTTAGAAATAGAAAATACTTTGGTATCAATGTTTGACGCAATAAATATATCTGTTAAGTTATCCTGTTGTTGTAGAATTAAAGCACTTGCAGTATTATTTGCATTAACTATTTCCAATCTCTCAGTTCTATATATAGTAGTTTCTAATGTTGTATTGTCGCCTAGAACTATCAAGTTAGAATTAATTGTTATATTGCCATTCACTACTAGGCTTGTATTATATCTATCATTAACTATGAATTTGTTTATAGCATTTGGGTCTTCATAAATCATATCCGTAGTTAAATCTGAAATCCTTTTTGAAATAGCATTGTTTGTAGCTATCACGTAATTACTTGCGTTTGCATCATTGAAGTCTGATTTTGCTACTAAAAGATTATTTGTAGATAGCACATAGTTGCTAACATTGAAATCATTGAAGTTCGCTTTAGCTATCAAGATATTACTTGTAGATTGCACATAATTGCTCGTATTTATTATGCGACCTATTAAGATATTGCTAGTAGATTGCACAAGATTGCTGCTATTACTATCATTAAGGTTTGCTTTAGATACTAAGATATTACTTGTAGATAGCACATAATTGCTGCTATTACTATCATTAAGGTTTGCTTTAGATACTAAGATATTGCTTGTAGATAGCACATAATTGCTGCTATTACTATCATTAAGGTTTGCTTTTGATACTAAGATGTTGCTTGTAGATGATATGTAATTGCTTCCATTCACATCATTAAAGTTTGCTTTCGATACCAATATATTGCTCGTGGATAGCACATAATTGCTGCTATTACTATCATTAAGGTTTGCTTTCGATACTAAGATATTGCTTGTAGATAATACATAATTGCTAGTATTTATTATGCGACCTATTAAGATATTGCTTGTTGCGAACACATAATTACTTGCATTCAAATCATTAAGGTTCGCTTTGGCAACTAAGATATTACTTGTGGATGATATGTAATTACTTGCATTCATATCATTAAGGTTTGCTTTGGTTATTAAGATATTACTTGTGGATGATATGTAATTACTTGCGTTTGCGTCATTAAGGTTTGCTTTGGCTACCAAGATATTACTTGTGTAAGATATGTAATTACTTGCGTTTGCGTCATTAAGGTTTGCTTTAGTAACTAAGATATTGCTTGTAGATGATATGTAATTGCTTGCGTTTGCATCATTAAGGTTTGCTTTAGTAACTAAGATATTACTTGTGGATGATATGTAATTGCTTGCATTCACATCATTAAGGTTTGCTTTAGTAACTAAGATATTACTTGTGGATGATATGTAATTACTTGCGTTTGCATTATTAAGGTTTGCTGCTGCTACTAAGATATTACTTGTGCTTAATATATTATTACTACTAATGCTATCATTAAGATTAACTTTTAATGTTAATAATTTTAGTTTGCAATCTAAAAAAGATAAATTATTGTATATAATATTGCTAGTCTTTGATATATAATTACTTGTGTTTGTATCATTGAAATCCGCTTTGGCTACTAAGATATTACTCGTAGATTGCACGTAATTGCTAGTATCATCTATAACATCCCTATTATCTCTCTTATAAATACCTATAATATTAACATCCCCGTTGTTAGCAATTGTAAATACATTGCTATTTAGATTTGAAGCAACAAATATATCTCTAAAGTTATCTTTCTGCTGTATCATTAAAGCACTCGATGTATTATTTGCATTCACTATTTCCAATCTTTCAGTCGTATATACTAGTGTTTCTAATGTGGTGCTTTCTCCTAGAACTATTAAATTCGAATTAATAGTTAGATTGCCATTTACCAAAAGACTATCATTATATCTATTATTAACTATAAATTTGTTTGCAGCACTAGGGTCTTCGTAAATCATCGCAGTGGTCAAATCAGTAATCCTCTTTGAAATAGCATTGCTTGTATGTAGAATGTAGTTGCTATGATTAATATCTAAAGCATTAATTGAAGTAGTTAATGTATTACTTGTTTCTATTAAATAATTAGAAGTTGTGAGAATTATATGATTAACATTATCTATAAGGTTTGTATTCTCTATGTTAGTAGTTGTTACAGGATAAAACATGCGATTAGAATTATTATAAAAGAGATTACCATCTTTGTCAATGCCTAGCGATACTCTATTACTATTATTATTAAACTGCACATTACTCAAATTAATACTTTTATAATTCCCAAGCACATCTTTGATATTCAAATTAACATTGCTATCCCTTGAAATTATTAAATCATCCAAATATATACTATTACCAGATAAATACAAGTCCTTCCATTTATTCGAAGAAGACCCTAAATTATATACATTATTACTACTAGAGATTATATTCCCTTCAACACGTATATTACCAACGATATTTAATTTATAATCATTGCTACCAGAAAGCATTGAAGGTGTGGTTCCTATTCCGATATTACCACTTATCCCGTCAATAATAAGTCTATTTGAAGTTATTACGTTGTTATTAAAATCAAATGTTAATTTATTATTAGAATTGCATATTATCCACTCTGAATTACTACCATTCTCTAAATTTATAGATACTAATTTACTCGACCCCTCGCTATACAAACTATTCCTTACTTTTATTTTAGAATTAACCCCATACAATGTTAATAATTGCTCAGGGTTCGTTGTTCCAATCCCGATATTACCTGAACTTGTTATGCGCATCCGCTCTATTGTCGAATTAGTCATAAATTGGTGATACCCATTTGTATTTGTTGCTACGTAAGAGATATTCCCACCTTGCGAAGAGCCATTTCTCGTATTGCCAGACAACTCAATTTTAGTATTCGTAGTATCATCGCTATCAGCAGTTCCTATTATAGTGTAATCACTAATGCTATTCGCAATGCGCAATCTCCCAGCATTTCCCACTTGTAATATATTTGATGGGTCAGTAGCTCCTATTCCCACATTTCCCGATTTTGTTATTATCATTTTAAGAGATGAATTATTTGTTCCAGAAGATGTGCTGAACTGCAAATCGCTTGCATCACCCGTATATGTAGTTGATGTTATTTTACTTCGCGTTGCAGTATTATACGTGGGGATACCAAATTCTATACCAGATACTTGATTACTAGTATTCGTATTGGTTTCTATTCTTATGAGTTCGCCACTTGCGTGAGTAATATGTAGTTTCCTCTTAGGGTCTATTGTTCCAATACCTACATTCCCCAAATTATAGTATAAACTTTGATTATTAATAATCCACGTATATGGAAGATAAGAGTTCAAATTGTTAGAAATAATATTGCTTGTTGATAATACATAGTTAGAGGTATCATTAATAACATCTCTATTATTTTTTCTATAAATCCCTGATATATTAACATCACCTATAATATCTAGAGGATAGTTTGGAGAACTGCTTCCAATACCTATACGCGACCTTCCCCCTCCAATAAAATAAATATTACTTGTTGCATTGGTATTATTACCAACCTGTGCTATAGGTATCGTTGCAACCGCTGAATTAACTAATATATTATCTGTGATAGTTATTGTATTCGCGGATATACCATTATTTGCAGTGATTGCTCCAGATGCATTAATTGTTGTCGCTGATATCCCACCATTCGCAGTAATTACTCCAGATATTTTAGCACCTCCTACTATATCAAGAGAAGCAGTAGGGGTCGCACTTCCTATGCCTATTTGTGCTACACCGCCGCCTACAAAATATAAATTACTTGCAACATTAGCATTTGTTCCAAACTGCACAATAGGCGCAGTAGATATCACTGACCTCGCTAGTATATTTGACGTATCTATAAATGTCGCTGAAATACCATTGTTCGCTGATATCAATTCTGAGGCTATTATTGATTTTGCAATTAATGACCCATTGGCAGTTAAAGTTCCCCGCGCCTCAATAGTTGAAGCAGATAACCCAGCATTCGCATTTAGTAGCCCTGAAGTTGATATTGTTGTAGCGGATATGCCATTCGTCGCAGTTATTAAACCTGATGCTTCTATTGTCGTCGACTTTAATCCACCATCTGCATTTATTATTCCATATGTGCGAATTGTTGTAGCAGTTAATCCAGCATTTGCATTTATTATTCCAGAGGCATCTATGGTAGAAGATGATATACCACCTCTAGCATCTATTATTTTCCCTATGGGGACTAATATACCATTATTTGCAGTTATTAATCCGCTCGCAATTATTGTTGTAGCGGTGATTGCTCCTGATGCATTGATTGTTGTAGCAGATATCCCTCCATTCGCATTAAGTGCCCCAGATATTTTAGCATTACCAACTATATCAAGCGATGCAGTAGGGGTCGCGCTTCCTATGCCTACACGTGCTACTCCACCGCCTACAAAATATAAGTTATTCACTGGATTACTATTAGTCCCGAATTGCGCGATTGGGGTTGTCGCATTTGTCGAAGTTATATTTATTATACTTGAAGAATTAATGATGGATGCATTTATAGTGCCTTCAATATCTGCACTCGATGCAATGATACCACCACTAGCAGTTATAGTTCTATCTACGGGCACCACAATCCCCCCATTTGCATTTATGACACCTGAAGCATTCATAAATGACGCAGATATGCCGCCATTTGCAGTTAAAAGCCGTCCTGATGGTAATGTAATCCCTCCATTTGCATTTATTAATCCTGATGCAATTATAGTAGATGCTGATATGCCACCTCTTGCTATCACAGACCTTCCCAAAGGCACGTCAATCCCTCCTGTCGCATTTATCAAACCTGATGCATTAATAGACGCAGTTGATATACCGCCATCAGCAACCAATGTATAACCATAAGACACTGATAACCCGCCTCTTGCAGTAATTAACCCAGATACACTAGCGCTACCTATGACATCAATGGTAGCCGTTGGTGTAGCACTACCTATTCCTATGCGCGCTGCTGGACCACCATATATATATATATTATTTGCGGCATTTGTATTTGTTCCATATTGAGCAATAGGCTGTGAATTATCTACATTATTAATTATTATTTTAGACCTTATTGTGGTTGTCCCAAGTATATCAACATCCCCAACAATATCTAATGCAGTTTGTGGTAATGAAGACCCAATACCTATATTTCCGTTTTGCAATATACAGAAATCAATACTATTCGCATAATTATTAAGTATATTAAATACCCCATCATTATTAATGAGGTTCCAATTATTAGTGTCGTAATCATTTTCACTATATATTTCAATATTACTATTAATACACCTAATCATTTGTTGTAATATTTAATATATATATATATTAAAACTTTGGACATTTGAAATGCCTATTCGTATTTGATTTAATTATTCCTAAAATTAAATACATTATATAAAAATTGATATTATATATTATATAATATATTAAAATGAGTGCCGCCGCTGCTTTTGCTGCTTTTGCTGCTCTCGCTTCCCCAGAAATCGTCAATATTTATATCGACGGCTCTTGTATTCACAATGGTAGCCCCAATGCAATCGCTGGATATGGTGTATATTTTAAGAATGATGATAGTAGGAACGAGTATGCTAGGGTTGTTGGGAAGCAAACTAATAATACTGGAGAACTAACTGCATTCATACGCGCAGTAGAAATTATGTATGACGAATTAAACAGACCACAATCCACTAGTAAAATTAATATATATACTGATTCAGAATATGTGATTAAATGCGCTGGACCATATTCTACAAAGTTATCTAAGAATGATTGGAAAACTACTGAAGGAAAAATTCCTCCTAATTTAAAATTAATTCAAAGGATTTACGAGATATATAAGCCATTTAAAAAACGCATCAGCATTCACCACGTGAAAGCACATACAGGATTAGATGATGAGCATTCTATTGGAAACGCTGAAGCGGATAGATTAGCGAACTTGGCAGTAGGTGTCGTCGTGTCCGCAGCATCCGCAGCATCAGCAGCATCCGCAGCATCCGCAGCATCCGATTGCATAGATACAACTTTGATATCAAACATCAAGGAAAGCCCTACATATAGCAAACATTACATCAATGTTAAATATGAGTTCAAGGATGCTATTAAAAAATTAGGAGCCAAGTGGGATTTGCGTTGTAGTAAATGGTATTACGAGGATAATATCACAGATGCAAACAAGAAGGCTATACAAGATATCGAAAAGATGTCTGAAAGTAATGTGGAGAGTGAAGACAAAATCGCTATTGATGCTGCAGGCGTAGAACTAGAAATACATAAGAAAATCTATGTGAAGATACCATTTAAAAACAAGGATGCAGTGAAAAAACTTGGATGCCGATGGGAACCCGAAAAGAAATCTTGGTATTATTTGTCCAATCTTGAAAAAAATAAAATAGATAGTATAAAAAAATTAGAAGTAGGTATGTAGGTTTAGGTATGTAGTGTTGTCTATTCTATAGTAATTTTAGTGTTATTGTTAAACACATCTGTATATGCAGTAGGTATATTCTCAAAAGATATTAGGTTCATATTTAATCTAAACTTGTCTTCATAGCCATTCTCTTTTATATATTTTTCTCTTTCAATATCTAGCATATTAGAGAGCATTAAGGCTTTTTCTTTTGTTATTCCCGCGCCAATCTTAGATATATTATCGCTTTTATCTCCATAAATTGCCTTAAATAATAAGTCGACTTTTGGGTCATTATAGCCACGCTTCATAAGCTCTTTGAACTGCATATTATATACGTGGACTTTTTTATCAACTAATTGTAAAAAGTCGTTATCGTTCGCGATAATAATAATATTAATATCGGTATCATTAAGAAATTCCAAATGTTTTTTAATCATTTTTTGAGACAAATAGATAACATCATCGCCCTCCAATCTATACTGAGATAGATATTGGAAGCCCAATGATTTGATGTATTCATTAAATATATTAAAAATCTTTTTGTTAAAGTTAGTTTTTTGTATTCTAGTCGCCTTGTAGGTATTATAGATATCGTTCCTCCATATTTCGGCACGCTGGCAATCTAAGCAGAACACTATATTGTTTTTATTTGTATTCCATTTTTTACAGAGCTTTTTAATGTCATTGTTAATATGTTTATAGAAGGCGTTGATAAATACTTCATTAGATACAATGTTCTCTACGGCAACATCTATATTTTGGAATGAGAACCACCTATATGTTGCAAAATATCTATGAAATACATAATAGCTACTATCGATAAGAATAATATTATTCTTATTAAAATTAATAGTGTTCATTAATTATATTTTAATATAAATCAAATATTTAAATAATATTTAATCATTTTTTATTTATTTAGATATTGCAAAATTATTGACTTCTACCATAATAGCCTTTAATTCGTCGGGCTTCTTCTTGTATTCCTTCCATTCATACCTCGCGCAATCATAGTTTTTCTTATTATCATTTGATATATTCTTCATTTGCGAGATACGATATGTTATAAACAATGTATAGTCAGTGGGTTTCATTGTTTTACTTGGCTTGCCGCTTTTATTCATAGAACTAGAAGTCTGATTGGTTGCTGATGTATTACTAAGAGGAACTTGGTGTGTCGTATCGACATTCGCGACAGCATCAGTATTCCAAGCAATCCCAGTATTCCCAGCAGTATCCGTGTCATTCCCAGTATTCACTACATCAACTACATCAACCACTGCATCAGCATCATCATCACGCTTTATAGATTTCGTATTACCTTCTTTATTAACATCGCAGTTATTTTGTGCCATCTCAGTAATTAATGGTTTTTCATAGGTCATCTTATTAATATGCTCTTTCTTAGTCCAGACCTTTTTATTGTTTTTTATATCAACAATCCATAACTCCTTATCAAAGCCTTCCATTATAGAATTGATGTCATAGCCTTCAGCAGATAATCCAAAATGTAAAGGGGATTGCTCACGTCCAGTATAATATGATGTAGAGCAATTGATGCAAACCTTTTTACTAGACATTATTATGTATTATGTATTTGTATATTTTTATATTATAAAGTAATCAATTTTTTATATTTGTTAAAGCAATGAATAATCAATATGTTCTCTTTTTTTTAAGTATTTCGAAAAAATGATGAAGATTTTTGAGACTAATCTTTACTATATTAATGACCTTCTATGATAACATAAACGACTATTTTGAAAAAGACAACATTATAAAGAATGTTTTGAATGAGCCAATGATTACTATTTTCCATTCAAAGATTATTAAAGGCTACCGAGAGATTTTGAAGGGTTCTGACGAATACTTCGAAGACAAGGTAATGAATACATTTGACAAATACTTTGATAGATATGAAAATGCTGATGCATACGATGATATATGTAATCAAATAATAATCATTTATTACAATAGCAATATGGGAATGAATGAATATTATAGCAGTATCTTCAAAAAGGAAAGATTTTATTTATAAAATCATCTATTAATATATTAAATAGCGATGAAAATTAATTTGATTTATATGATTATATATATAACTTTATTAGTATTTTTTATATTAATATCATTTTGTATTATTGAATTCCTATCATTTGTATCGAGGCTCCCTTTTATTGATAGTATAGTAGGCGATTTCAGAGATTATACGCTTGGAATGAACCAGCCTGTTATGATATTACCCAATCTAACATATAGGGTTGTTAATTTATATCCTTTGCATACTGCTTACTATTTCTATTTATTTTGGGTGACGATATGCTTAATCATAATATTACTATTATGGCTTATAGGAACGATAGTGCAAAAGATCATTTTTGTTAATCCGTTTGCAAGCATACCTCCTTGGGCGGAATTAAATGAAATGGGGTTTTTTGAATGGTTCTTTGAAAAAACATTACTAGATAAAAACAAAGATATTATAAATTTTATTCTTAATATATTTAAAGCAGTATTGTCTCCCGAACAATACGAAGCAGCCCAGCAAAGATGTATGGAAACTTTTGAAAGTAAGAAGGATGATGTGGAGGATATTAAGGATACCACTAAGGATGCTATTAAGGATACCACTAAGGATACTGAGCAATTGACTGAACATTTTGCTGAAAACTCTGCACCTTTTACACTTCATATAGACTATGATTTAACACATAAATATAATGAAGACCGATTAGAAGACATCTTTTATACTGATTCGTTCAAATCTATAAAACACCGAGAAGAAGCCAATAAATACCGAAAAATGAAGATTATACGCCCAGACCTTATTAATAACCCTATACCCGATTTAGATATAGAGAATACAATCAATACGAATATGCATTATATGAATATATAATATATGAATACATAATTAAATTAATATATTATATTAAGAATAATATATATTAATAATGATTGACGATTTTCAATGCCAACTTATTAAAATTCTCACAGAAGACAAAGATATATATAGATTACTATATTCAGTGCTATATCTATGTATCATAATAATCATAGGCATATTCTTTTATTGGGATACCATTTATAAAAATGCCAAGAAATATTCAAAATGTAATAATATATCTAAAATCATAGATGATAATTATTATAATGAGACACCTTACATATACAATATAATCATAATAAATACCAAGAAGATTAAGAAGTCATCAGAATATATACTCAAAATAACCTACAACTTCAATAAAATGATTGTTGACGTTAGTTTTGGCAATATGGAGGGCGAAGAAAACATCTTTATGTATAGAAATAGTGATTACACGGGAATTATAAAGACCCTCGACGAACTCAAAAAAACGATGAGCGAATTAAATAAGATTTATAAAAAATCAAATGATAATAGCGACTTACTGCTATATAACAAGACTGCCATAGAGTATTCTGAATTAATAAACTCGAAGGATGGTAAGAAGGCATTGGAATTAAATAACGACAAGGATTTCATTAATAGCTTTGGATACAAATATTTTAATTTAGAAAAAATGACCTACGATACCATCGAAGACATCAGCACACGAATAAATAGCAATGATTATAAGTATTACGCGGTTGATAAAAATTATAATATAGTCCATTCTTATACGACAAATGAACTCATTAAATTCACTAAAGAATATTCAAACAATACCAATTACCCCATAGCAATAATAGATTATATTATTTTTTCAAAGATACAGCAAAAAAATAATATAAATATATAAATAAGACATTATATTAGTAGTATTATGAGTGATACTACCAATAAGATTAATAGTATTAGTAGTGATGTTAAAATATTATTAGGTAGTATAGAAGACACATCTAAAAGTTATATTAATGAAATATCCTCTATGACTTCAAACAATATATTAAAAAATAAATATATGGCATCTATCAATATACTTTTTCTATTTATAATAGGTATTATATTTTATATATTATATCGCGACTATATATATCGCATCGCTAGCAAGATGACGAGATGCGCAGACATTAATAATATCATTGATTTTAATATAAACGACAATGATAATTCATATATCTATAATATATATATATTGCATATAAATAATACCAATAACATCACAAAGGATTATATCTTGAAATTGGAATATAACTTTATCAAAGAGGAAACGAATATATTCTTAGGGGAGCAGAATATAATATCGTCAGTATTATTCTCGCCAAACGATACGATTACAAAGATTAGCAATGCATTCGCGGTGTTCGATTTGGCAGAAAAGAAAAAAAGATTTGTAGAATATTATAACAGAGAAAACGAAAAAACCTATTGCATAGACAAGAAAAAACTAGCGACTACAAAATATAAATATTATATAACCTCGACGAACAATGAGAAGTTAGTCGACGAGAGCGCAGTAAAACTAGTTAATTTTGTTAAAAAATATGGATATAATGATACTACGAAACTAGACCCAATATATAATATATTATATGCTATTGAAAATAAAAAGAATATGGAATACTAAGGATACTAGGGATAGAATACCTCATTCAGTAATACTTTAAGCTCTTCAATCTTAGTATTATTTTTAATCTTTGGATAACTAATGCTAAACTCTATGAACATATTCCCTTTGTTTGATGTATTTAATATTGGCATCCCTTTGCCTTCTAGCAAATAATTCTTACCATTTGAAATAACACCGAATATATTAGTGTTTATATTTATTTTTTCTTTAAAATAAGGTATCACAATATCTTTTCCTACAATAGAATCAACAAATGATATATCCGTTTTAAAGTATAAGTCATTCCCCTTCCTGATAAAATGCTTATGCTCTTCTATTTTAATATGTATAATGAGGTCGCCAGGCTTAATTGCGCCTATTCTAGGCTGTTCTCCTAATTCAGGAAAAGCAGTTTTATAATTCTCATCAATACCTTTAGGAATTATTAGTGTCGCTTTCTTATCTTCATTAAAGAAACCTTTGCCACTACATTGCTTACATTCCGCTTTCCCTTCAATAGTTATTCCAGAACCTTCGCAATTATCACAAGACCCTTGAAAGATTTGCTGCATAAACCCCATACTTCTTATTTGCTGTATTATACCGCGACCATCGCATTTACCACATTTTTTATTACATTTTAGGCAATATTTGCGGATATTAATATTTAAATCCTTATTAATACCTTCATAGACATCGTCCAAGTTAAATACAAATGTTTTCTCTATCGATTGAGCCTTTTTAGGGATTTTTGCACCCATACCAAAGATTTCTTCTTCAAAACTATGACCCATTCCTCCAAAAGGATTTCCTCTGCCTCTAAAAAATGCTTCAAAAATATCGTGGGGATTTCTATGAACTTCCTGACCCGACCCATTATTATAATTCTGGTCTCCGCTATCATCATATGTCCGCCTCTTAGTCTCGTCTCCTAATACGTTATAGGCTGCAGAGATTTCCTTGAATTTTTCCTCAGCAACCGCCTTATCGGCATCTTTGTTCTTATCTGGATGATATTCTATAGCGAGCTTCTTATATGCCCTCTTTATATCATCTTGCGTAGCATTCCTTTCAACTCCTAATACCTTGTATAATTTATAATTGTCGCCGCCACTCATAATATTATGATAGTATATTAAATGTTTATATGTCTTCTTATATACTCAATAATATAATATATACTACGACAATATTTACTATATATATATATTTTCTTAATATATCTTTTGTAAATACCGCATATGGATTATGGCGTGTCATACTTCTATTTTTAGAGCAATAATAGATTGTATAAGAAGTATTCTTTGTAAATGGATCATACCTAGAGACGTTTAAGCGTCTGCAAATATTACTAGTGTTATCACTATAACAATTATAAAAACAGGATATTAAAATAAAAAATTTAAAATAATATATTAAATTGTGTTTCATTTTATATTATAAAATATAATTATTGTTTTATATAGGTATCTATAGGTATATAGGTATCTATAGGTATATAGGTATCTATAGGTATCCAACTTAATTGCATACATATCTCATCATAATATTCATAGTGTATAGTTCCTGATTAAGTAATTTGAAAGCGTATGGCATCCTTACCTGAGCAATATCCGTATTATTTTTGCAGTATTTGCAGCTATATATGCTCTTCTCAGTATTAACATTGGCGTGCATCCCACATCTTTTACAGATAAACACCCTATAATTATCTGAAACGTGGAGCATCCTCTCTGCAAGGAAATTCGAGGTGCCGTGTGCAATAAAGCAATCTCTCTCCATCTCTCCTAATCGCAATCCTCCAGACCTTGCCCGACCTTCGCTAGGTTGCCTTGTTAGCATCACAATCGGACCATTTGAGCCACGCGAGTTCCCAGTCCATACTGATTTGCCGTTGCGTCGAACCATAAATACTTCCGTAGATACGCTGATACAATACACCGCGCCTTCATAGTTATATGCTTCTTCCACGTGATTTATCTCTTTGCGAATATCATTAGCATTTGCATATGGATTATTCTTTTTCTTAATTATAGTAATCTTCCAAAGACCTTTCCAGAGACTTTTGATACCGCTCCAACCTGCGTGAATACATAGTCGCATCATATCGTCCGCCAAACTTTCATATTTAGTGCATAACATATTATCATACTTGTGAAGGTTATAATTCCCTGTTGCAATCATAGCCTTCATAAGTATCTTCACTTGTTTGCTGCTTAACTTCCATACCCACTCAGGCATACGGAAGGTATTTGCATCCGTATAGAGATTACACAAATATTCAGTAATATTTTGCGTATCCTCAGTATCATTATGCGAACCAAATTGATAGAGAACTTTATTATCGCATCCGCTAGAAATCCATTTGCCGAAGAATAATAGCCACGCTTCCATATTAATCTCCTTGTCGCTATTAGGTATCATAAACTGATAATCAGGAACATCCCAAACGCAATCCTTCTTGTATCTAACACATTTCCCAATAATATCATCGGCTTTTTCTAATGCATATCCTTTATTCTTATTATTCTTATTATTATTATTATTATTCTTAGTATTCTCTCTCTTAACATACATTCGATGTTCTCCTGTTGTATTTAAGTCAATCTGCGAATTGCTGATATTATACATTGTCCCAGAGTATTCAGGGTATTTATGGACTTCCATAGGCTTCTCATAAACCAGACGGCTATCATCTTTGAGAACAGCAACCTTGTCCGCAGTTGTAATCTTCTCAATAGACTTCCATCCATCGCTAGTTAAAACGTCGTGGTCTGCAGTAAGACAATGAATTTTGTCTGAAACCATATGCTTCAATCGCTGGTAATACGTCGGTCCGATAAAGATATCCGTGTGGATTTGCTCACCCGTGCGCCCATTATATAATATTTCATTACCATATTTCTCCATACCAGACATTTCTAGAACCTTTGCTATTCCTTCTACGGAGCAATCAGTATATGGCGTGGAGTCACCAAATGCCCCAATATGGCAACACGCCTTCCCCATAATCGATTCCATTAATTGGGCAATAGTCATACGCGAAGGGATTGCGTGAGGGTTCATAATAATATCTGGAACAATCCCGTCCTTCGTAAAGGGCATATCTTGGTGCCTATATATCATTCCAATAGTTCCCTTTTGAGCGCTGCAACTAGCGCATTTATCGCCAATTTCGGGTTTCCTGTTTTTACGAATGCGAACCTTGCAAAACTTATAGCCATCGCTATTGATGCCATTATAGTTCATATCAATATAGCCGTCATCATTCGCTTTCATTGTTAAGCTGCTATCTTGATATGTAATAACGCCATTTGCTTTCTTGGGCATAACTTTGCCTACGATTACGTCATTCCCATTAACATAGGTATTTTTAGAGACAAATCCATCATCATTTAATTTCTCATAAGAGTATGGTTTCTGTGATGATATGTTAGTGGGATTTGTGAATAACTCTTCTTCTCCAGTGCTATGATTTTTATTACATACGTCGCGCATCGCCTTGTAATAGGTGCTAGTAAATAGCCCTCTGTCCAGCGCCGATTGATTAACCATAATACTATCTTCCTGATTAAAACCTGTATGGGTCATAATGGCGACGATAGCATTTACACCAGATGGTAATTTGTGTGCCATTGTATATTTAGAAAGTTTAGTATATACAAGAGATTTCTGGGGATAATTCAAAATATTCCCCATCGTATCTATGCGCTTGTTAAAATTACTCATATATACACCTAGCGCCTGTTTGCCCATAGCGCATTGATAGCAATTTCTAGGCGACTGGTTATGGTCGCTGAATGGAATATTGACCCCCAAGATACCATTAATCAAACTTGGGTGAATTTCGCAATGCGTATAGAATGGAGGCAATGCAGTTCCTTTAATACCTTCCTCCAAATCTACGGGGAACGTCGCAATCATCGCAAAATTAATTTCATCACAATCCATATATTCAATGAAACCCTCTTCGTCCAAATAACTATCGGGGTCGTCCTTATTTATGGATACTTCATTGGGAACTATGAAGTAATCAAAGTGTTTGTCTGCGATATACTCCTTCCAGCTAATATTCTTCCTTTTCAATACTCTTTCAATTCTCAGAACACGCTTATTTGTTTCGGGGTCAATATCGACAATATAAAGTGGTCTATACATTCTCCCTGCTTCTGTGCTAATAATAATGCACGACTTCTGAATATTCCACACAATCGAAGTCATCGGATATATAATGCCGCTGCGCTTATAATGCTTCAATTTCAAATACAATTCAGCGGGATTAGTATAATAGCCGATAATATCGCCATTCACCATAATATATACATTTTCTTCATTGCCCATATTCTTCAAGTATTCGATAGGCGATTTCTCGGGATTTGACATAGTATATGTATCATCATATACAATCACGCCCAAATTAACCAAGATACGGCGGATATGTATGCTATTCATCGCGATAGAGATATTCGTGCTGAGCGCCATATTTTTTACTAAGCCTACTGAACTTCCTTCTGGCGTTTCTGCGGGACATATCATACCAATCTGCGAATTATCTAATTTACGCGGTTGCACGAGTTTCCCATTCTTCTCCATTGCAGTATTGATGCGCCGCAAATGTGATAATGTGCTGGCATAAGACATACGATTGAGAACTTGCGATACGCCCTGCTTGATATTTTGAAATGTTCCAATACTTTTGATACCCCAGTTTCCCGTAGAAAGCGAATACCTAATCCACGAATCTAAAAGCGATTGCTTGAAAAACCGATGAATACTAATATCCGAAATGATATTGGATATGGGAATATTCGCATTTCCTCGCCATAAGTTGAGCTCCTTTTCAATGGCAATCTTGAGTTCCTTCGTCATCTTGCCATAACATTGCCTGAACAAATTACTCATCAATACTCCTGGTGTATCTACGCGCTTATTAATGTAGGAGTCGCGATTATCATACGTATCATACCCTAGATAGATGCGGATCATCTTACGAATGATATAACCGACGTATAGCGCTTTCCGCCGATAAGACTTGCCTACGTGAGGGATAAAATCATTAATAAGATTATTATGAAGCTGCGCTTTGTTCGTCTCGTGGTCATTGTTTTTATTAACGCCAATCATAATCTTAATAAGCGTATTCTCCGCCTGTTCTTGTGTATTGATATCACAGGCATCTTCGCAACACGCCATTAATTCATTGATGATACGCTGGTTCTTTTCGTTATCCGTATCATATATAATATGATTAATGATTTCTCTATCGCTAATAACCCCGAGAGCCCTGAATATTACAAAGATGGGAACTTCAGACCGAATAAAGGATGTGTTGATGCGAATAATGCGCCCCATATGATTTAATTTGCCGCTCATATTCAAGCAAGTAGTCTTGGGAGGGAGATATGTGGAGTCGCACATTGAGCGAATTTCAGCATACAATCCTTCGGCGTTATTATTGGGGTGGAAGACAAGAACCTTGTTTTCGTTAATGCGGTCTTGAGAGATTAAAACCTTCTCATTACCATTCACAATAAAATAGCCGCCAAAATCATAGATGCATTCGTTTTTATTCTCTTCGCAAATCCCTTGCATCTGGCTAAGGACGCATAGTTTAGAGCGAACCATTATTGGGATTTTCCCGATATATACGCCATTAACATTTTTATCAAACTTCTCAGTCATCCCATTCTTGTTTGTAATCTCAGTGGAAATATGAACATTGACATAGATGCCGCTCGAATACGTCATATTATTCATACGGGCAATGTAAGGGGTCATTATATTTTGCGTCCCGTCAGAAAGTTGATAGTTAGGCTTTACAATGCTGGGTTGAAGGATATTGATAGAAATATTATAGGTATTATCAGGCAACTCGGCTTTCTGGTTTGTTATCTTCACCTTGATGGGATTGAACCCGCTAATGATTTGTCCCAATGTATTGTCTATGAATTTATTATAACTATCCACTTGATGCTTTACAAGCGGATTAGATGATTCGGGAGAACCACCCTTTTGAAAATAAATATCCAGAATATCCCAGCAAAGGTTAGAAAACATTATTAGTTGTATTTAATTAATAAATAATTCTTAAATATCAATTTTTAATATTTTAATGATTAATATTTTATATAAAAAAATGATAATATAAAGTTTAGTATATTTTATTATATATTACATAGAGGGATCCCGTCCTAAGGAAACCTAAGCACCCATAAGAATGTCTAAGAGAATACCAAAGATTATTGCGATTTGTGGAGCAAAGAGATGTGGCAAAGATGTATTGGCTGAGCATCTAGTAAATAAATATAATTACGAGAGAGTTGCCTTTGCAGACCCTTTGAAATTTGCAGTGAAAACCTTATTCGATTTTGATGACGACCAAGTTGGTATCGGTAAAGATACTGGAACAGGTAGAAAGGATATTGTAGACGAAAAATGGGGGATAACCCCTAGAGCCGCATTGCAATTCTTCGGAACTGAAATGATGCAAGAAAAAATACAAGAGTTATTACCTGATGTGAAGAGAAACTTCTTTGCGAATAGCTTGAAGAATTACATAACCGCTAGAATGAATACATCAGAAGAACAAACGTTTGTTATTAGCGACCTTCGATTTATACACGAATACGAGATGCTTTTTAGTATCCCTAAGATACGCAGAGAAGATATAGTTATTATAAGGGTTATTAGACCAAATCCT
>Ga0214919_10002688_pt1 | contig 27639 bp, 11 predicted proteins | sample LL1503_MetaG_FD_177994 | JGI IMG/M metagenome (GOLD analysis project Ga0214919, IMG submission 177994) | Freshwater microbial communities from Lake Lanier, Atlanta, Georgia, United States - LL-1503 | ecosystem: Environmental > Aquatic > Freshwater > Lake | place: USA: Georgia | collected...
TAATAGTTGTTTTAAATATTATTTTCTGAAACAATATTTGATACTAGTCAAGGATTTGAAATTAAACTATAAATACAAGAAATTTTTAATATCTAGTCCTAAATATTAAATTTTAATACTACAATGTATTTATCAATGCCATGACTAATGGTATTAAAATCCATTAGTCATGGGTTTTAATACCATGACTAATGGTATAATTTTTTGTATACCTTTGTACATTTAAAATAATTTTAAATTTCAAACATTTAAAATAATTATAAATTTTGTACATTTAAAATAATTATACATTTTTACATTTAAAATAATTATAAATTTTATACATTTAAAATAATTATAAATATAAAAAATTGAATTTTTTTTTAATGAATAATATTTTTATAAATTTTCTTACCTAATAATTAGAATAAGTTTTGATAAGACTAAAAAATTGTCCAGTAAAAATATTGATACTACAATAAATAATTTAATTTTATTAATGAAAAATGATGATAGTAATTTACCAGAAAATCAACAATTACTATTGTGTGACAATGTACTCTTGGATAATTTGACTTTAAAAGAAAAATCTATAATGTGTAATCTTAAAGAATTTGAGTCTAATGTAAGATCTATTATATCTTTGCCTAAAATAATAAATCTTAGAAGAATTACATGTAGAACTGCAATATGTCTGCTTACTTCTATTACACACTTGGGAGATTCTACATATGCTCCATCTAATACTATGTCTATTGATACAGGAACTGCCTTAATGTTTGAAGCAATTACACTGACGCAAACAGTAGTAAAAATTTATGATTTAGGATACGTTTGTACTTTAAACACAACTAAAACATTATTGTCTGTTGTATCAAATATTATTTCTATAATCAAAATAGCTAAAGAACAGAGCCCTAAAGAAATTAAACCAGAAGACTTAATTTTTTTAGAAGAAATACAATTATGTGCTACCCATAAGATGCGCCAACATATTGTACATTTGTATGACTGGCATAACAATTATTATAGCTGTAAATTAATTAGTAAAATTATAATTATAGATCACACGAAAGAATTACACATTAATAATTATAATGAACAGCAAAATATATTTAAATGTCCACGGGAAGCATTACGAAAACTAAAAAATTATGAACAGCTACAACAAAAAAAGTTAAAAGATATAATGCAACATAAAAAAGTTGAAAGGAAACAACTATATAAACAAAATCAACAGTATCTAAAAATGCAAAAGCAACCTTGAAAGCCAAGATGTTATTAATTAAATATGTAAGATAAATGAATCAATCTTATGAACAAGTATTCTTTTACACCCTTAAAGATTTAGATACTAATAAATCCAAAATTCTTTATTTACTATTAATACATGCTATTTTTATTTATTTAAGAATAATCTAATAATAATAATATTTAATACTATTAGATTATTCTTAAATATCTATTCTTTATTTTATTTATATATTTATTATAGTTATTTATAGTAAATACTATATATATAAAATTAATATAATTATATAAATTAAATTTCATAATAATATAAATATTTATAGTTATAATACATACATATATATTATCTTTTACAAATTAAGGAATATAATATTTATTGCTGTAAATTGTATAATTAATATGTAAGTAGGCACACAATAACATATATAATGTTCTAATATTTTAAATTAATATTTTAAATTAATATTTTTAAATTAATATTTTTAAATTAATATCTATATATATTTATATACAATGTCAGACTTATATTTTAAGAAATATTTAAAATATAAAAACAAATATAAAAATTTTATTGAACAGGGTGGTAGCGTAATAAATTATTATGAAGAAAGAAAAAAAAATGAAAATGGAATAATTAAGTTCATTAAAAGATCAGCGAGAGATACAGATTTTAGTACATTATCAAAAAATCATAATCGAATATCCCCTGAAGAAGTCGATAAACAAAGCGAGCGAATGAGTAATTTTATGACATTTAAGAGATTAAAAGAAGAGTCTGATGAAAATGTACATGCTCATGATAAACGAATTTTTTATGCAATTAAGCTGATGGGACACGATTCATATGAGTGGGTCTATTATAAAAAATATAAATCTGGCAAAAAAACTACCACCTCATATAAAAAAGAAGATCAAGATGTATCAATATATGAATTTAATTTCCAAACCGATTTCCGCACTTATACAATACCTATGTCACCAGAAGAGTTTAATGATGAAAATAATGGCATATATTATGATATTGATCACACTATTGATGACACTGTTGATACACAGCCATATGATGGAATTAAATCAGATGATGGAATTAAATCAGATGATGGAATTCAAGGAAATGATGGAACTCAATCAGATGACGATACCTACTTATATGCATAAAGTATATATTAATTATTTTATATATGAGAATATATTACCTAATATTATATTTGAAGAGTTTAACTACATATTTAAATATTGACTAAAAAAGTCCATATTTAATATTTAAATTTGTTCAAACATATTGATAGATCAAGATTTTTATTAAATTATTCATCATCATCTATATAAGTAATTTCTTTATTTATTAATTCTAAAGTTTTTAATTTATCTAATAATTTAGTATCACTATTATTATAAATTAAATTTTTAATTAATTCTATTTTAAATAATTTAAAATTAGTAAATGTTTTATTTAATCTTTCATTATAAAATTTTTTATTATTATTCATATTCTCAATAAATTTATCTAAGCTATTACGATTATGAGCATTTATTTTATTTTTATATGTTTCTGCTGATACTTCTATTTCATTCATGTGGGTTACTATTAAATCATTTAATACTTCATCTTTTGACATTGCGACAAATTTATTACCATCAAAAATATATGCAATATTATTTTTTAAATTAGTTATAAATATATTACTATATTCTGGAAATTCTTTATTAAAATGGACGGTTTTTATACTTTCTTCTAATGAAAAATTACATCTTTTTAATATATATAAAATTTGATTTTCTGATAACATTTTATAATCAATATCAGTATTAAAATTTACATATGTTTTATTTATTGTTATATTAGTATTATTTATAGTATTATTAATTATTGTATTATTGGTAATATTATTACCTAAATCTTTATTTAATTTTTTTACTAATAGTTTATATTATTTTTAGTAAATAATTTATTTAATGGTTTAATCGATTTTTCTAATTCTTTATTTTTTTTTTTTAATTCTATTAATTCATGATTACTATCAGTAAAAAAGTTATTTTTAAATTTACATGCCTTTTTTTTATGTTCATATTTTGTAAATCTTGATGAAAAAATTTTATTACATAATTCACATCTAATTATTTTTTTATCTTTTTTAACATCCCCTACATTATCCCCTACATCCCCTACATTATCCCCTACATTATTCCCTACATCCCCTACATTCCCTACATTTTCCCCTACATTTACATTTGGGTAAATACTTTCATTTTGATGAAACTTTTTCTTATGATTACATAAACTACTGGCGGATGCATAGATTTTATTACATTTTACACATTTATATTTAAGTTAATGATAACTTTTTATATTCATATATTCTTAGCAAATACATAATCTTTAAGTATTTTATAAAGTGAATTTTAATATTAAAAAGTGAATTCTTATGTTTATAGCTGAGAGAGAGGGAGAAGTATTAATATAAACTTATATTATTTTAAATAATTAAATAATTAAATATATATATCTTAAATTAAATTAAATGAATTTTTAAACTACCAATTATACCAGTATTTTGGGATAAAATAACATTATCATTAGTATTAGATATTCTAATAGTATCACCTATTAAACAATTAGCTAAATAATATCCAGAACCAGATAAAGTGCCATATCCCGAATCTATTTCTAAAATAAAATTAGATGTATCAATACCATTACTATTAACTATAATATTTAATATACAATTTGCAGTAGAAGTAGAATCTAATGTAACAAAACATTGAATATTATAGAATCCTGCAACGCTAACAGTAAATATACTATTATTCCAACAAGTATAAGTATCGGTAATAGTTGTAAAATTAATTAAATCTTGTGCCATATAGGAATTAGTATTAGTTGCTAATATACCATAAAATAATAAAGGATTAGATTTGATATAACCTTTACTGATTGTATTACCACATATATTTAATGAAGAATTTATAGTTGTATTTCCATTAATATAACATGACCCTTTAATATCTAATAAATTATTTATTGATACATTATTATGAAATGTTGATATACCAGATACATTTAAATTTGAATTAATAGTTATAAAATCATTATTAATAGTATTACAACTTAAATTATTAATTGTAGTTTGTCCAGAAATATTTAATACGGATATTATACTTACATTATTTAATACTGCATTGTTGGAAATATTTAAAAAAGATACATTTATTGTATCAGTAATACATGTAGAATTTATTGATACATTACCTAATATATTACAATTTCCAATAACATTTAATAATGAATTTACTGTTAAATTTCCATATAAATTAGTATTTCCAGAAATAGTTAAGTTTGAATTAATTGTTACATTATTTAAAGTTGAATTATTAGAAACATATAAATTATTAAAAATTGCACTTCCTGTAATATTAATATTAGATGTAATTGTTATATTATTAAATATTCCATTACTTACTTGAAATGTATTACCAGTAAAATTATTAAAATAAATATTTTGACTATTATTTAATGAAGTATTAATAGTAATATTATTAAAATAAGCAGTATCATATATATTTAATAAAGATAATGCAGTTATATTATTACTAGTTATTGAATTAGCTGTCATATTTCCGGTAAAAGTACTATTTCCAGATACATTTAATAAAGAATTTATTGTTATGTATCCATATATATTTGTATTACCAGATATAATTAAAGAAGAATTGATAGTAGTATTATTTAAATTTGAAGTATTAGAAACATATAAAAAATTAAAAGAAGCATTTTGATTACTTATTAAATCAGAAGTTATAGTTGCATTATTAATAATAGCATTAGATATTGTCATAGTATTACCAGTAATCATTCCAAATATACTATTATTTGATACATTTAATGATGTATTAATATATACATTATTTAAATTAGTTTGTCCTGATACATATAAATTTGATAATACTGATACATTATTGGAAATAGTATTATTATTTATTAAAGAATTGATAGTTACATTACCATAAAAATTTGTATTAGCAGATATATTTAATATTGAATTAAATGTTACATTTCCATTGATAGAAGTATTACCAGACACTAATAAAGATGAATTTATAGTCACATTATTTAAAATAGAATTATTTGAAACATATAATTGATTAATATTTGCTATATTTAAAACTGATAATGTAGATACATTTAAATTATTAATTATTGCATTTGTCATTAAACCACTAGTGCTTGTAATATTATTAAAAATAGAATTATTAGATACATTTAAATTAGTTGTAATAGTTATTGAATCATATATTCCTGTAAATACATTTAAAGAACTAAAATAAATATTACCTAAAATATTTAAATTAGAATTAAAAGTAGCATTACCATAAACATTTAATCCAGAATTAATTGATACATTACCATTTAAAATACTATTATTATTTACTAAAATAGAATTTATTGTAGTTAATCCTAAAACATTTAAATTGGATGTAATTGTTCCATTAATTATTGATAAATTAGTGCAATTTAAAGTATTAATATTCAATAAATTTAAATTAACATTTCCAGAAATATTTAAATTACTATTTATAGATAATGATCCATTAATTAAAGTATTACCACTAATAAGTAAATTAGAATTAAATGTTGAGTCATTATTAATAATTGAAGTACCACTTACTATTAACATATTAATATAACAATTATTAATTGTTGATTTATTAGATACATATATATTACTATTAATTGTCAAATCATTATTAATATTTAAAGTTGCATTACATGTTAAGTTATTTACTGTTAAAATGTTAAGATTTGATAAACCTGATACATATAAATTATTACTATTAACATTATTAAATAAAGTATTACAACTAATATATAAATTAGAATTAATTGTAACATTAGTTAATAAACTAACATTAGATACAGTTAAATTAGAAGAAATAACATTATTATTATAACAAGTATTTAAAACATTTAAATTTGAATTAACAGTTGCATTTCCTTGAATTATTGAAAATCCAGAAACATTTAAATTTGATAAAATTGATGCATTTCCTTGTATAGTTCCATTACCAGAAACATTTAATGCCGATGTATATGTTACAATACCATTAAAAACCGTATTATTACCAACAAATAAATTAGATGATATTGTCATACTTGTTAAATTTGCATTTCCAGAAACATTTAAATTATTATTAATATTAGTTAAATTAAAATTACTATTATTTGAAACATTTAAATTTGAAAAAACATTTAATGTACTATTAAAATTTGATGTTCCAGTAACTGATAAATTATTATTTATATAGGCATTTCCATAAATACTAGTATTACCAGAGACTCCAAAAAAAGAACTAATACTAACATTATTTAAAATAGAATTATTTAATACAGTTAAATTATTTAATAATGTAGTATTACCTTTGATTATAGTATTACCTGAAACATTTAGATTAGAATTTACAGTCATATCACCATAAATTGTTGATATATTAGATACATATAAATTTGATATTATTGATAAATTATTAAGTATTGTTTTTCCATAAACTACTAAAGAACCTAAAATATTTGTATTATTTAAAGTTGATAAGCCTGATACTGTCAAATTACCAGTAATAGTTGTTAAACCTTGTAATGTTGTTAATCCAGATACTGTAAGATTTGATACAATAGTAGCTGATTGTAATATAGAATATCCAGAAACCAATAAATTATTATTAATAGTTGTTTTACCTAATAATGATGAATTTAAAACATTTAATGATGAATTTATTGTTACATTATCAAATATTGTATTAGATGATATTGTTAATAATGATAAAATAGTGGCATTTTGAATTATTGCATTACCAGCTACTAATAAATTTGATCCAACTGTACAATTATTTTGTATATTAGTATTACCCGATACAGTTAAATCTGATAAAATACTTACATTATTTATTAAACTATTACCTAAAACTAATAAATTTGAATTTAATGTTGTATCTCCATATAATAAAGTATTACCTGATACTACAAAATTATTATTACTATCAAATGTTGCTATATATGAATCTACAACAGATGTAGGAGCTTTTATTAAAAATCTCTCGGCATTATTATCAGTTTTAAGATATCCAGTACCATTACTTCCATATATTTGAATTCCACTATTATTTCCAACATCGGCCGGGCTATTACTTCCTTCAATATAATTTAATGATATTATTTTATTCTCATAAATTGTTTGCGAATTAATTAAATATGAACCATTAACATTAATAAGAGATGATGGCGTACCTATATTAATATTATCTCCTAAAATAGAAATATTATTTCCATTAATATTATTTATACTTATATTATTAAAATTTGCTGTTCCGCTAATATTTAATGATGATAAAATTGTTGTATTACCTGTTATAATTGAATTATTAACTATTAAATTATTACATTTTCCATCACCTATGCTATTAATATTTGAATTTATTGTAGTATTTCCATAAATAGTGCAATTTCCAGATATTAATAAACTTGAATTCATTGTAGTATCATTTAATAAAATAGAATTATTCATATTAATTTTATTAGATAAAATTACTGGTAAATTTGTGATTTGACTAATATTAAAAATTTTATTTACATCTGCTATATTATCAACTTGATCTAATGAAATCATTTGACGATATACTTGTTGTAATTTTAAATCATTGGTTGAAAGCATATTATATAATATATTAGAAAAATATATTATATACTTTTTTCTAATATATCTTTATTTATTTTATACATTATAAATAAATATTTAAAAAATATTTATTTTATACATTATAAATAAATATTTAAAAAATATTTATTTTATACATTATAAATAAATATTTAAAAAATATTTATTTTATACATTATAAATAAATATTTAAAAAATATTTATTTTATTTTGCTAGATATAAATAATTCTTGTTAGCTAGATATAAATAATTCTTGTTAGCTAGATATAAATAATTCTTGATAGCTAGATATAAATAATTCTTGTTAGCTAGATATAAATAATACTTGTTAGCTAGATATAAATAATACTTGTTAGCTAGATATAAATAATACTTGTTAGCTAGATATAAATAATACTTGTTAGCTAGATATAAAATAAATTAAACTTTTTATTTAATTAATATTTTTTTTAATTTGATAAAAAATATTTATTTTATCTATATTATATATATATAATGTTTTGTCAGTATAAAGATATTTTTGGTAAAGTTAAAGAAGGCGTTCATTCATATCGCATATTTGATATAGCTATAATAGATGTATTATTTACTATTTTAGCTGCATTTTTAATAGCAAAATATTTTAATAATTTTAATAATTTTCTTATAATTTTAATATTTTTATTTATTTTAGGAATTATTTTTCATAGATTATTTTGTGTAAAAACAATAGTTGATAATTTATTATTTAATTAATGTTAAAAAACAATTAATATAATTGAATTAATAAATTTCCATTGCCACTTGTTTTAATATCAGTAGAAAATAATGTTATTACATCATTTGAATTACAATTATTAACAAAACAATAATTGTATGATGTTATTATATTAATTCCATTAATTAATAATGTAATATTAAAATTTGAACATATTTGAAATAAATATAATCCGGATATAGTTATTGTGTACTGGTTATTACTAAATTGTTGTAAAGAATCATTTATGATATTATAATTTATGATATTATTAGTATAATCTAAATTAGAAAATAAAATAATAGGATTTGATTTTATATAATTTAATGATATCATATTTTGGTTAATATTTAAATTAGAATTAATAGTTAAATTATGAGAAATAATATTATTTACATAAAGATTTGAATTAATTGAAATATTTTGAATAGATGAGTCCTGAAGAACTATAATATTTTTACTGTTTAAATTATTAGTTATTATTGTCTTACACTTAATGTTTTCTAAAATAGCATTATTACTATTTAAATTATTAATATCACAATAAGTTATAATTGCATTATTACTAACATTAATATTATTACTTATTAAATTATTAATAGTTGCATAATTAAGATATAAATTATTAACTATTAAATCATTATTTAAATTTAATTTAGATAATAAGGATATATTATTAAAATTACTAGTTCCAGAAAAAAATAATTTATTTAATTCTAGATTATTAAAATTAACATTATCTAAATTTAAATTATTAATAGCTAGATTATTAATATTAATATTACTTGCTATTAAATTATTAATACATAATTCTGAGCTAAATACATCATTTCCTATTACATTATTTCCAATTAATTTTTGTCCATATATATTATTAGAATTAACATTATTAAATATTCCATTATTTACATTTAAATTATTAGTATTTAATTTATTTAATAAACAATTATTTATATTTAATTTATTTACTATAGTATCAACTCCTATATATGATGTATTAAAATTAAATGCTAACCCAATAATATTACCATATATATTTGAAGAATTTAATACTAAATTATTAAAATTAATATTATCAACATTAATGTTATTAGTAATTAATTTATTAGAAAATAACGATGAAGTTATAGTAAAATTATTACAATTAATGTTTTTAAAAAATAAAGAATTTGTAGATATATTATTTAATATTGATGGCATAGATAATATATATAAATTATTATAATAACTATCATTAGCTATTAAATTATTAGAAAATAAATTATTAGTATTTAAAATATTACTTGAATTAATATTATTTTTAATATTTATTGCTGTTAGATTATTTATTATACCATCATTTATATTTAAAGAACTTAATAAAGATAAATTAAAATTACTATTAATTATTAAATTATTTAAATTTGGTTGATTTAATTGTAAATTATTAAATAATCCATTATTACAAATTAATGACACTGTTGTAAAATTATTAGTTAAGTTAGAATTTATTGTAATATTGGTACATCTTAAAGAATTATTATATAAATTTTCAATTTGTATATTATTACTAAATAAGGATATTCCTTTTAAATTATTTAAATTTAAATTATTAAAAAAAGTAGTACCTGTAAAATTAATATTATCGATATTACAATTATTAATATAACAATTATTTAAATATGCTTTTACTAAATTTGTAGAACCTGAAATATCTAAATTATTAATTATTGAATTACCAGATATTAATAAATTATTAGAATTTAAATAAATTAATCTAATATTATTTATATTTAAAGTATTAATATTTCCAGTATTTATATCAGTTAATGAATTATTAATTAAATTAATATTAGATATTCCTGAAACATTTATAGTAGATATTCCGGAAACATTAATAGTAGTTGTTCCAGATGTATTAATAGTAGGAGTGCCAATAGATAAATTATTATTAATAATAGCATTTCCTAATATATTTAGCGAACTTTTAAATGTATTATTATTATTTAAAATAATATTATTGCCAATTAATGAAGTGGTGCCTAATATTTTAGAAAATGTATTTCCAGATATATTTAAATTGAAAGTAGATAAAGAATCAGCCAGTCCAATTACATTAGCTTGTAATATTTCAACAAGCAAATTATTTAGATTTGAATTATTAGATATATTAATATCTTTATTAGTTAGATTATTAAAATAATTATTATTACTATAAAGCGATGAACTAATAGAAACATTGTTTAAACTTGTATTATTTAATATACCAAAATTATAACAAATGTGATTATTAATTGTTGTTATGCCTGATACTGATAGACTATTAACATTCAAATTAGATAAAGCTATATTTTTAATATATAAATTAGATAATAATGAAAAATTTTGTAATATTAAATTGTTAGTATTTATACTACTATTATGTGTTATAATATTATTTAGAATTGCGCTATTACCATATAAATTAGTAGTATTAGTTAAATTATTATTAATTAAAGTATTACCTAATACCAATAAAGATTTAGTACTTAGATTATTATAAAGATTTGTTGTTCCTGAAATAACTATATTAAATGTATTAATATTTTGAAATAATGTATTACCTGAAACAGTAAAATTATTATTAATACCTAAATTATTTGAAATTATATTATAACAATTTAAATTATTAGAAATTATATTTTTGCTTAATAATGAATTATTATTCATAGAACCCATATTTATTAAAGAATTAAAAATATTTGTATCTAATTGTAAATTTCCATAAATTTGATTTGTATTAAAATTAATATTATAAGGTGATAAATTATTTATATAACAATCATTATTAATTAATTTACTTGAACATGTTAAATTATTTATTAAAATATTATTTATTTTTGAATTCAAATATGCCGATATACTATTTGCATTAATATTATTAAATATACTTTTATTCATATTATTTAAATTTGAAGAAATAGTAGAATTATTTAATAAACTATTACCAGATATTAATAAATTAAAATTATTTATTACAGATGATAAAAAATTACAATTATTACATTTAGAATTATTAAATGTAGTTGAACTATTTATTATATTATTATTACTATATAAATTATTAATTTCATTAGAATTTAATATTATGTTTTTAACATTTAAATTGTTACAATTTAAATTATTTAAATTATTTATATTATTTGATAAATTATTTACAGTTATACTATTTGATATATAATTATTTATATTAATATTACTTAATATTGTTACATTATTTAATAAAGTACTTCCTGAAACTAAAAAATTATTATTTAAATCTAACGTAGCTATAGAATTTATCATAGAATTAGTTGGTGTTTTTATTAAAAAATTATTATTATTTGACTGAATATATCCATTATCATTAGTTCCAGTTATAATTAAACCACATGGTAAATTACTATTACTACTAAAATTAATTATTTTATTTATAATTGTTAATTGTGTATTATAATTAATAGTTCCATTCATATTAGGTATTTTATTAAATGTTATTACTTGTGAATTTATATTATTAACATTAATTACATTAGTATCTAGTATGTTAATATATGATGAATTAGTTGAAATTGCTATTAAATTATTAGTATTTAAATTATTAGATAATAAAGTATTAATTGTAAAATTATTACTTATTAATGAATTAGAATAAAAATTATTTACATTTAAATTATTAATTATAGTATTGTTTGAAATAAATAAATTAGAATTTAATGTAGTATTAGTTAAAAATGTAGTATTATTGATATCTAATGTATTATTTAAAATTGTTGGTAAATTGGTAATTTGTGAAATATTAAATATTTTATTTATGTCTAATATATTATTAACATTTTGTAAATTCATAATTGTTCTATATTCATTTCTTGCTGTTAGTTCAGTTAATGATAACATTATAAAATAAATTAGATTTTATTTATTTTATAATTATTTATTAATATGTCAATATAAAATATGTATTTATATTTAATTTATTATAAAAATATTATAAATATTAATATATTATAACTTTAAAGTTTATAATAACTTAATAAATTATAAAATATGATATTATGTGCAAAGATTTTGATAATTATTAATTTAATGTACAAAAGTATAAAATGTTGATTATGTATCTTTTTTAAATTATTATAAATTATATATTTATCTTATTAATAAATAACAAAGATAGCTATGTATTCTTTAACATTTTGGATTTGAATTCTTCTATTATACTATCTATAAAATAAAAAATATTTAAAACTAATTACTATTAACATAATTTAAAAAAAAAATGATAATTATTTATTTAATATAAAAAATATTAGTTATACTAAATAAAATTTACTAATTTAATAATATTTTTTTTATAAATATGTTATTAAATTTATAAATTTAAAAGATAATATTTTTATTAATAAATTTTTTGTTTTTAAAGATCTAGTTTGTGGTATATTTATTAATTTTAAAGAATTACAATTAATTAAAAATTTAGATCTTATAATTTTTAATGAATTTGATAAAGTTATTTCTTCTAAACTAGTGCAAGATTCTAAAAATCTATATTTTATAATTTCAATAGAATTGGGTAATAATATTTTTTTTAAATTAGTGCAATTATATAAAAAACAACATTGTATAATTTTTTGTGAATTAGATAATGTTATTTCAGAAAGATTACTACAATTATATAAACATGAAGTTCCTATTTGTTCTAAAGAATCAGGAAATATTATTTTTCTTAAACTAGTACAATTACATAAAAAACTAGAACCAATAATTTTAAGAGAATTAGGTAATATTATTTCTTCTAAATTATAACAATTATGTAAAAATTTATTTCCTATACTACAAAGTGAATTAGGTAATATTATTTTTTTTAGGTTGGTGCAATAATTACAAAAACCATATTTTATTATTTTTAATGAATTAGATAATTTTATTTCTTCTAAACTTTTACAATTATTTAAAAAACATTTAGAAATTGATATTATTGAATTATTCATTTTTATTTTTTTTAAATTTATAAAATTATTAAAAAAATTACAATGAATATATTTTAAATTAGTAGGCAATGAAATTATTTTAATTTGTATGCATGTTGTTGTAAAATTAGAACTATTAATACTAAAAATATCGTCATAGCCAAAAGTTAAATTTAGATAGTTTATGTTAGAACTAAAACATATACTATCTAAAATTTTATAATTTATGGTTAATTTAGATTTATTTTTATACATTATAGCATATTTAAAATCTTCATTAATTGATTTTAATGTAGAGATTCTTAATTTAATACATACATTAAAATTATCTTTAGAAATATTAGTTATATTTTTTTTAATATAATTTTTAAATCTTAAAATTTGTTCTATATTTTCTATATCTGTTAATAAATCACTATATATTTCTTGTTTATCAATTATTCCTAATATTAAAGAATCAAATGTAATAATAAAAACATTATCAATATAATCTAGTTTTATATTATCTAGAGTAAAATTATTAAAAGTATATTTATTACTATTACCATTAATATTTATTATTTCAAAATATAAATTATATTCCATATTTTTTTAATATTTATGTTGGAAAACCCTTAGTTTTGGAAAACCTAAGGGTTTTGGAAAACCAAAGGGTTTTGGAAAACCAAAGGGTTTTACTGTTGAGATAAAAAAATAATTATTAATTAGGTAAATATTTTTTTTTTTTAATTCTAAAATTAATAAATTCAATTTTTAATTAAAAAATTATAATTATTTAATAGATTAAAAATATATGAAACTAATATAAAAATAGAAACCTATGTAATTATTAATAATATTTAAAAAAAATATAAAATTTGATAAACTTTATAAATTTAATTTATTTAGATTTATTTAGTATTGTATAAAAAACTTTTATAAATTTTATTTATTAAATATCATTTAAAAAATATATAGTTTTTTAATTTTGTTTATACTTATACAATATGCTAATTTTAAATATATTAATTTTGTTTATACTTATACAATATGCTATTTTTAAATATATTAATTTTGTTTATACTTATACAATATGCTAATTTTAAATATATTAATTTTGTTTATACTTATACAATATGCTAATTTTAAATATATAAATGTGTAAAAACTGTATTTTTTCTTGGTTAGAGAAAATAATATTATTTAAAAAAAATTTAATTAATAGAATTTAATATTATTTTTCAATTATGAATAAGAATTTATATTTATAATTAATAAATAAAAAAAATTGTTTAAAAATTGAATTTTGTAATTTTAATATTTTATAGTCTTAAGAAAAAAATTACCGTAGCCATTTTGGCTCAAGCCGGACGTTCTGGCTTAGAATCCCACCACTATGAAAACTCCTTGCACAGCTCTGCTTGGATTTCTAGGTGGATAAGTCAAGAGTGCCAGCCCAGGGAGAACTGCTTAGTTTTTAGGACAAGCAGTAATAGAGAAGCACCATGATGTTTTCCATGTCTGGCAGATGTAAAAAGACACCTCCGACAGATAGTCCGGCACCTGCGACAAACTTCAGAGTGAAATTGAAAGTCATCACCAGCATAGATCCAAACAATCAGACGAGTCTGTTTGATTTTCAAGAAACGGCTCACAATAACATCGCTACTATTGAAGTCGAAAATTCCGGAGTTCTTTGTCTGGATTCTGGTTCAAGGCTTGTAGTGTTAGACCAATCCAAAGCTAATCCAGTTCCACCTGACTATCAGGCATTGTTTAAGATTGTCTTGAATTCGGGACAGTTTTGGGCTGAAAAGCACTCCAACGTCAGGCTACTAAAGGTTGTAGATCATGAAAAAGGAGTGGTTCTCCGTGCAGGTATGAACTTCCAAATGGCCCGACAAATGTGGTCAGTTGTTGATGTGGTTCATGATGCGGGTACACAATCTCCTTTGGGTGCTACACCCTTCAGTATCTGCTATCCTGCGGACGATCCATCGATTCCTTGCTGCATATGTCTTTGTGATGGCCATACACCTGATGACCCAATGATATCATCTCTGTGCAATTGCAAAGATGCTTTTGGCAACATTCACTTGAACTGTTTGAGAGAGTCATTTGGAGCCAATAAGTTCAAAGTGCCATCACCAACACCAATTCCAGGCATGGCTGCACCAGCTGTTTCTGGTTCAATTCCCCTTCCTGTCTTGCCCCTGATGAACAAAGGAAGATCATCATCCATGCCATGCTTATGGTCTCCAAATAGTGGCGACTCATCAAGTGCCGAACTTGCATCAGGACATGCATCAGGACAGGCATCAGGACATGCATCAGGACAGGCATCAGGACAGGCATCAGGAAAAGGATCAGGACAGGCATCAGGTCAGGCATCAGGTCAGGCATCAGGTCAGGTATCAGGTCAGGCATCAGGTCAGGCATCAGGTCCGGCATCCTGGACAGCATCAGGTCAGGCATCCTGGACAGCATCAAGAACTGCAACAGGTGCCGTGCCAGGTAAAGGATCAAGCAAAGGAACTGGAAAAGCAACAGGCAAGATACCAAGTGTTAGAGAAGTAGCACCTACAACATCACAGGATGATGCAGAATCATGGCGAGCGCATTACTTCTTCAAGGAGCAACCCACATGTACAAGGTGTAATACTACTTTAGCAACATATGTACAATTGGCACCAGATAACCTCCAGTTGATAGTGCCATTGCCAGAAGCGCCATTCATCGTCCTCAAGTTGCTGACTCCTGGCACAATTACACCACTTATGCCCGGACCTCTTGCCGCAGCTATAGCGGAGTCAACCTTGGGAGTGCATGTGGTGTCCCTGAAAAATAAAATCATCGAAATGGGAAGAGATCCTCAAAATACCATTAGGTCATTTGCCGCCTTTCAAGTGTCTAGACACCATACCACGATTGAATACGAGAATGGCCAAGTCATCTTGAAAGATCGACTTACAAAATATGGTACTCAGATCAAGATTAGCCATCCGGTGCCTGTCATTTCTGAAATCAATCACGCTTCATTCATGAGGCTACAAGTGAAGAACATTTTGGCCACATTGGAAGTCATTGACTTTCCAAGTGCTGCCAAGGATAGCATTGGTGCAACAAGTGCACCTAGCTCTGGTTCATCATCACAAGGGCAATCACCTGGATCATCACATGGGCAATCATCAGGATCATCACACAGGCAATCTCTAGGGCTATCACAAGGGCAATCATCAGGATCATCACATGGACCATCATCAGGATCATTACACAGGCAATCACTAGGGCCATCACCAGGACCATTACATGGACCACAACGGCAGATGTTTACACATCAGATGGTATCACAGAATGCTTATTCACAGATTGGCAATCCGCAAATGGTCTTACTAGAATCGGTACCACAGTTGTTCATGCCACAGATGGAAGCACAGGAATTTCTTCCTCAGAGCATGTCTCTAATGGTTCCACAGGGACTTGATAGTCAGATGAACATGGTTCCGCAGGGACTTGATATTCAGTTGAACATGCATCCGCTGATGGTCAGGCAAATTCCACTGGCAAACATGCCATTGACCTATTCGCAAGTAGAATGCATGCAGGGACCACCGCAATATATGCATTTTGCATCAGGTGCAGAGCAGGAGTCAGTCATACGACAAAACCCAGAATAGCTTTTGGACAGTTGTTTCACAATAGGCTGACCTAGTACAATAGGATGACTGGTACAATAGGCTGACCTAGTACAATAGTATCACCGGTACAATAGTATCACCAGTACAATAGTATGACTTTGCAAAGACAGAAACCTAATTAAACAGTTTCTGGTTTTGTAAAAACAGGAAGAGAGTGTAATTAAGTTGGTATTCATCCTTTTGTGTTATTTTTAAGCTTGTACTTATGTTATTTTTTCTCACTTATGTTATTTTTTCTCACTTGTACTTATGTTATTTTTTCTCACTTGTACTTATGTTATTTTTTCTCACCTGTTAGAAAACCAATTAAATAATTTTATTTAATTGGTTTTTATTTTGTTTATTATTTTATTTTAAACAATATGTTATTGTTTATATTATTTTAATTTTTAAAATAATAACTAATAAATTACTATATATAATAGTTATTAAAATTAATTAATATTATATCTTAAATATATATTGTGAATTTTAGTTTGTTTATAAATTAATTGTATTAGATTCTAAATGTTTAATATTTATTGTTCTATATAAATGTATACTTGAAATATTGAACTTGCAATTTTTTTGACTAAATATTTTAATATTTGATAATTGTAATTTCCATTCTATGGGTATAGGAGTTAATTTATCAACTTTCTTAATATCATAATTATACTTTAAAAGATCTTTTTTAGAATGTTCCCATTCGGGATTTGTAAGCATAGTACTAGTATCTATTTTAGATAATGTTATTAATGCTGTTAAAGCAGCACTATGTTCAGAACTTTTTTTATTTTCACATATCAATCCAGTATATGCTTTATTTTCACAGAAAGGTAAGGGTAATATAACTGTTGATTGACATTGTCTTTTATTTTGTTTATTAATAAAATTAATATTACATGAATAAGTTATTTTAATTTTTTTTAAATCAATTTTAAAAAATTGTGATATAAATCTAAAAATAGCATTAAGTTGGGTTTTAGGATTATATAAAGTATGTGATTGATTATAATTAATCTGTTGTAATGCATAATTAGCTAATGTAAGTACATGTGATAAATTTATTATTATTGTGTCTTTAATAGCTAATAATTTCATCTTAAATATTTTATTTAATCTTTTAACATTATTATATAATTTTTCTGTATCATTATTATATAATTTTTCTGTATCATTATCATCTAATTTTTCTGTATCATTATCATCTAATTTTTCTGTATCATTATCATCTAATTTTTCTGTATCATTATCATCTAATTTTTCTGTATCATTATCATCTAATTTTTCTGTATCATTATCATCTAATTTTTCTGTATCATTAGTTTCTATTATTACTTTTGCATGTGGTACATCCATTATAAAAAAATAATATATATTAAATCAATAAATTAATAATTTATTGATTTAAAAAGTTAATAATCTATTGCTTTACTATATTATTTAATATAAGGTAACAAATTATTTATCTAATATTGAAATAAAAAATAAAATCATTTTTTTTTATAATTGTTAATTAAAGCAATTTATTTATTTAATAATTTAAACAAAATTATTAAATAAATAAAATAAATTTATTATTAATTAAAATTGAAAACCTTATTTTTAAAATACCTATAATTATCTATTATTACCTATTATTAACTATTATTACCTATTATTACTTTTTATTACATAATGAAACTGAACACTGAAAAAATCAATAAATATCTACATTCTAATAAGTATGATTTCAAAACTTTTTCAATGAATTATACAAAACCAATAAAAAAAATTATAAATCGTTTAGATTTATCAGTAGATGATACTTTTTCTCATTTTGGTCCTATTAAAGATATAAAGAATTTAAATCAATTCTTATGTCATATTGGAACTAATACACAAGAGGATATAAATAAGATAGAAAAACTTATTATAGATATTATAAGAAAAGTATTAAAAGCCTATCATAAAAAATATTTTTGGTTAGATATCCGAGTTACACAAGCAAATAATAATTTTAATATTCCAAGATGGCATAAAGACGGTAATTTCTTTCTAAATGGAAAACCACCAGAACCCAATACATCAAAATTTGCTACTGTTCTAAAAGGGCCAGGAACATTATTAATAAAAGGAACATTAAAAAATAATAAAATTTATACTGACCATTTAAGTAATCATTTAAATATAATTTCAAAAAAATATCGTAGTATATTAGCAGAAAAATTAGCTGATGAAAAAGTAGTACAAGTAAAAAATACTCAAGGAGTAATATTTTTTACTGGTGGAACTTTGCCAATGGAAAAAGCAGCTCTACATTCTGAACCACCTTTTGATAAGCCAAGATTATTTATTTCTATTTTACCTTCTACAGAATCTAATATCAAAGGTTTAAAGAAACGCTGGTTACAATAATTTATTTATACTTTTTAATAATAATTTAACAGAAATAATTATTATTTTTATTTAAATAATTAATTATATATTATTAATTTTAAAGAATTTATAAATAAGTTTAGTTTTGTTGCTTTGCGAAAATTATTAATTTATAAAAGATTTTTATAATATAAATATATATTATTAAAATAAAATCTTATTTTATACAAATTAATTTATATAAAATAAATTCTCAAGAAATATATCAATATTACTAAATTAAAAAATTATAGATTTTTTTAAAAATATAATTTTATTAATAAATAAGTATTATATCATTATAAAAAATATTTATTTAATTAAAATAAATATTTTGATATAAACTTAATTTTTATATAAACTTATTTTCCATAATTAAGTAAATTTTGTTATTGAATATAACTAATAATAATATTTATTAACTAAGGTGGAGTAATAACATAAACTATTCTTGATGTTGTACTAATATTATTATTATTATCTATAGCAGTATATACAATAGTATATTTACCCAATTTAGTAGTATCAACTGTTTCTGATACTAAAATAAATAAATTATTACCATTAGAATCTTGAGCTGATGCATTTTGTTCAGTATATATATTATTAAGGTAGATAGTAATAATAGATAAACCATTTAATTTAATAGTTGGTGGTTTTAGAGTAGATAGTGTTTTAGTAAAATATTTACTATATACAGAATATGGGACATATCCAGTATTATTGTAATATATACCTGTTTTATATGTCATAGATTGTAAACTTGAGCTAAACATTATTGGTACTGTGAAATTTTTCCAAAATGTAATTTCATCATTTGATGTAACTGATCTTGTATTTGTATTAATAATATTACCATTAATATCAGTAAATTCATATATAAATGTTTTATTTTGATAAGCCAAGTTAACATATACTCCATTATCCAATTTAGTGACATCCAATGAAGGACCACCAAACTGAAAAATTTGGTCGATATTCCATATACTTAAATAACCACTTTTTGGATCTGTAGTTTCTCTAGTTATTGATGTTATAGTATAAGTGCCAAATAAAGAATATATATTATATAAGTTTTGGAGTGAAGTATTTCGTGTGGTTAAAATAACAAAACTAAAACTTGATGGGTAATTAAAATTAAAATTAATTGATTTAAAATAATTTAGAGTAAATGTATGATTAAATGGCCAAATAGTATCATTAAATCCTCTTACATCATATGGGGATTGTACTGTCCAGTTATAACCATTAAATTTTGGAAGAATAATATCGGAACTATGTCCACCATACAAAGTTGCTAATATATCAGAACTATATAATGTAATTACTGAAGCATCATTTCTTACTATCACATTTCTTTGTAAAGTTTGGATATTATTGTTATCTGAACGTATATATGATATTGTATATGTACCAAGTGTAGAAATATCAACTGTACCTAGAGTTGTATATGCTACATTACTATTATATATATCTTTTGAGAATACACCTAATTCATAATATGATTTATTTAATTCAACAATAACATTTGATGAACCATTTAAAATAAAAGGTGATATAAAATATGATTTAAAAATAGAATAATCAACATAACCATTTGCATTATAATATATACCATGTGTTAAATCTGTTGCAAATTTAGTTGATAAACTAAATGGCTCCCAATTTGAGTAAAATCCAGATTGGAGAGTATATTGTTCAGATATTTTAGAAATAATAATATTTCCATTAATATCAATAAGTTCTAATTTTAAATATGCAGTTCCATTTAAGTTATATATTTGTGATATACTTGCAAAAAAATTATTATTTAAAGGACTTGTATCTAGACTGATATTTGATTGTCTAGATGTTTCTATAATTCCATTATATGCATAAATATAAAAATTAATATTACTATAACCAAAATAAAAATCCGAATTAATAGTATTATTTTTTCTATTAAGTTTGAATACAAAACACCAAGAAGAAGTAATTTTAAAATTAATTGATTGTAAATAAATTATTGAAGGTAGTGCAGTTATTCTACTACTATTATTTGGAAACGTAAATGAGTTATCTATAAATGTACAACCAATATTTGGATTAGTATATAACATACTATTTTGATATGGTGTCATTATAATTGAATCAAGAACTATATATGAATTATCTATAGTCGTATATGTATGAACAGAAACTTTTCTAGTAACAGTAGTAGTATTTGAACTACTATCAGTAGCTGTATATGTAATGTAATAAATACCATTAACTGCTGTATTAACACTACCAGATATTATAGGTGTTATAATTTCACCAGTTGCACTAGATAAACTATAACCTGGATCTATAAATGTACTACCATTTGGTATAATAAGTGATGCAGCACCATTTAAAGTAAGTGTTGGTGGTATTAAATTACCTACGACATTAACATTTCTTATTGCTACTGCAATATTATTATAATTATCAATTATTGAATAAATAATAGAATATTTACCTAAAACATTACTATTTACATTACTTATTGTATCTAAAATTAGATTTTTTGTTCTCAAATAATAATTATAAGTAAATCCTGGATCATTATATGGAAGATTTATAAATACTCCATATGGATTATTTCCAAGCATATTCATAGTAGGAGGTGCATATGTAGGTATAATAGTTCCGTAATTAGACATGGTTTGTCCAATTATATTATTAGTAAAATTATCTTGTAATAAAAATAATCTCTCTTGCACAGCACCAGCATTAAGAGATAAATCAAAATCAGGTGCGAAATTACTTATATATTTTGCACCAATACTAATAGATGGTTGGCTTAATCGTCCTTTCCAGTGATTAGTAACAGCAGATGGATTAGTTTGCGAACCACCTATTATTATACTATTTAATCCATTTCCAGCAAAGTTTGGAAATTGCCAATCATTTTGAGTAATAGTAAATGTTCCTACGGATGTTCCATTAATAAACATTTGTAATGTTGTTGCATTATTTTTTTGCCATACTAGATGATTCCATGTATTTAAAGGAACTATTCCACTTGCATTTATTTTCCATTTTCCGTTAGTAATAGTATCACCACTATAATAAATAAACATTCTACCCAAGCCATCGCTAGTTATGGCAGGAAGAATATTAGCAACACTACTAGTTACACCAAATACTAAATTAATTAAAGATGCACCTGAACCAGAACTAAAATCTATTATGTATCCATTATCATTAGCAACTCCCCATGAAGTTGCATATGCATATGTTTCAATTGTCCAAGCAGGTAATATTCTCATTTTATTTAAATCAACTGATTGAATTAAATATCCATTAGTAGTATCATAATTAGTTATTGATGTCTGCTGCGCAGCAATAGTAGTAGTTGGTTGAATAAAATTAATATCACTAGCGGGCGTATAATAAAAATCAGGATTATTAATAGGATTATTATTAATTTGTAAATTAGCTAATAAAATAGTACCTACTGATTGAACTTTATAATTTGTAAATGCTCCTAAATATACATTAATATTTTGCAATTGAGTATAAAATGAAAAGGAAATTAATGTATAAGAATTAGTATTTAATCCAGAATTAATATTATTAAATTCTTTTACATATAATATATTATTAGATAAATCAGTTATTGTTATTACTAAATTACTAGCTGAAATTAATTTAATCCAAGATGTTAGTAAATAATTATTAAATGAACCAATATATATATATCTAAATATACTAGAAGAATTATTAAAAGTTATAGTAAGTACTTTATCATTTTCTGTTATTGGTAAGCTACCATTATAACTAGACCAAGATAAAGGTAAAGCTATAGGTTCAAATAATATACTACTTGTAGTTGTTTCAATATTATATAAACTTAAATTAGCATTATAAATATTTACTATTCCCATAGTTTGAGCCGTTAAATAAGGTTCATTATGAAATCCAATAAAAATAGAAATATTACTATAAGTTTTAGATTCAAAATAATATTGTACACATTTATAAGTATTAGTATTTAATCCATAATTATTAGCATTATATACAGTACCACCAATAGTTCCCCAAGTAGTGCCTCCACTAGTTGCAATAATACAAAAATTAGTTGCAGTTTCTAATTTTACATTTAAACTAAAACAATAGTTATTATTAGGAATAACACTATAATTTTTATAAAGATAATTTCCATTAAAAATAATTTTTTGTAATTGATAATTAGTATATATAGTAGAAGAACTTGGGGATAGTGTCCATGGTATAGAATTAGTATATGTTAATCCATTAGTAGGTAATATATATAATGGTTTTTCATAAAAATAATTATTAATTATTTCATCTTGAGATAACATTTTATTATAAACTCTCAAGTTTCCAAAGAATAGAGTATTATATGAATTAGGATCAATAGCACCATTATTAGTACAACCTAATGTAAATGTATTTCCACTAGTAGTAAATCCAGTACCTCCTGTAGGTGAAATACTAAAAATTAATCCTCCATTTAAATACATATTTAATTGAGTTGTAGAAATTGTTAATGATAAATAAGCCCAAGAACCTCTGATATTATTAATATCAATAATATTACTATTTTGTATAAGTGTAGAACAAACTATAGATAACATATTACCAACATAAGTATTATATGGAAAACTTCCATATGATAATACAAAACCATAACTTGAAAATTGACCGGCTAAATAATTAATATTAATATTAGATGGAATAAAATTATAATCAATATATATCCATTGTTCTAGTGTTAAACCTAGTGACCAATTTAAACTTTGAAATGCAGAATTACTAGTAGATGTTAAAATAAAACCAGTATTTCCACTTCTTTTCCATCCATAATTATTTTGAACTTTAACTATATTAGTATTATTAGCACTTGAATGTAATTGAAAAGTATAATTACCAGTAGTATCTAACCAAGTCAGGCTAGTATTTATTTGATTAGTTATAGTTAATTGTGAAACATCAAAATTAAATACTAAATTTTCCTGAGTAATATTTGTACTTGGTAAATCTAAATAATATTCTCTATTACCGGTAATTGGTATAGAAGAATATGTTAAACTATTACCAGTAACTAAATCACTAATATTTTGAGAAATTAAATAAAAAACAATATTAGAATCAGTAGATGATATATTATAAGGAATTGGAAAACCATTAAAATATTTTTTAATTTGACATATTCTAACTTGAGATATAAATCCATTAAAATTATTATTTCCTAAAATTATTGAACTTATATTACTAATAGTTGTAGAAGAAAAAGCAACATTTGAAATAAAAGTTCCATTAATATAAAATTCTAAAAATATTCCATTTCTTTGATAAACTATATGAGTCCATGTATTTAATGGAATTTTACTTGTTATACTAGATACTAATGTACCTGATAAAGTATATCCTAGATAACCAGATGAATTAATAACTAAACTTAAATTATTAAAATTAATAAAACAACTATTGATAGAATAAGAATTTAAATAAATCCATCCTTCTGCCGTCCAATAAGTATTAGTTATAATTGATGTATAATTATTATTTAATTGTAAATAATTACTAGTTATGTCATAATATATTTGCGTTGCGGACTGTAATACATATACTGTTCTAGATAATACATTACTCTTATTACCTGAAATATCTGTAGCTGAATAAGTTAATACATTTTTACCTGGAATACTAGTATTAACAGAACCAATAATAGTAGGAATTATATTTGCGGGTCCTACAATACTTAATAAATTTATTGGTGGTACACCAGGATATGACATCATTTTTTTTGTTATTAAATCAGAATAATTATTTGTTAAAAAAAATAAGGTAGTAGGTATTTCACTAGCTAATGGCGTTAGATCAATTTGTGGTATAAATGATTGAGTTGAAGAATACCGTAAATTAGAAGATATTTTTAAATGATATAAACTACCATACATTTGCCACATTTCTCTATTTATACTACTTCCTAAAGTAATACTTTGAAAATTAACATTATTTAATATAGTTCCAAAATTATACTTATATTTGTATACACCATTAAAATAAATTTCTAAATACGGATTATTAAATTGATATGCTATATGAATCCATTTATTTAAAGTAATAAAATCTGTAAAATTTCCACTGTATGCAAGATAATTCCACTCATTATTAAAATTATATCCTGGAGATCCACCTCTATCAAATCCTAAGGCTAATGTAATTCGTCTATTAGCCAGAGCACTAAAATCTATGATACATCCTTGAGTATTAGAAGCTGACAAATTAATCCAACTTTCAAAAGTCCAATTGGAAGTTGCTAATAATGAATAATCATTTTTTAAATATAAATAATTATTAGATAAATCATATGTATTTATAAAACTAGTAACATCTGTTATTGATACATTTAACTCATTATAAGGTATCCCTACTGCTTGTTTAATTATATTATTTCCATTAAGTGTAATAGTAGGTGTAAATGTATCTAAAACAACATTAACTGTTCTAATTGCGGTAGTTATATTTCCATTAATATCAGTTGCGGTATAAGTAATAATATATGTGCCTACTTGTAATATATTTACATATCCTGTTATAACAGGTATTATATTACTATTAAAATAATCAATAGCAATAACACTTAATTCAGTATATGGTTGCCCTTGAACAACAGTTATTATTGAAGACCCATTTAAAGTTATTACTGGTGGTGAAACACCAGTTCTAATTTTTAATATTCCACCTGTTCTATAAAAACTCCATAAGGGAACACCTGCTAATGCAGCCTCTCCATTAGTTCTATATTCTGGTATTTGACTAATAATATTACCTAAAATATTAATGTTAAATAATGTGGAAACTCCAGATATAGTTAAGGTTGAATTAAAAGTAGCATTACCATTAATATTTATATTATTATTAATATTTGTTTTACCACTAATATTTAGACTAATATTTGTATTACCACTAATATTATTATTATTAATAAAAACATTATTATTTACAATTAAATTACCAGCTATATTTAAATTATTTCCAACATTTAAATTATTATTAAATATGGTTATTCCAGATATAGCTAAATCCGAAGAATTAGTAAGATTACCATTAATTACACTATTACTATCAATTGATAAAGTATTTATATTTAAATTTTTATTTATTATTGTTTCATTACTAACTATTAATGAATTTGCACTTACATTATTATTAAAAATAGTAGAATTTGGAACATTTAATGATAATCCAATTAAATTATTAAAAAATGTATTATTAGAAACATATAAATTTGATAAAATTGATACATTACCATAAAAGAATGAACTATTTGAAACATTTAAAGAAGATTGTATAGTAGCACTATTAAAAATTGTTTTTCCAGATACAGATAATACATTAACAGGATTTAAATTTTGAAATAATGAATTATTTACAACATATAAATTTGATGAAAATGTAATATTATTATTTATTATACCATTATTTATATTAATATTATTACAATTAATACCATTTTGAATAATTGTATTTTCTAAACTATTTAAATTAGTTAAAATTGTCATTGAACCATTAATAAAAGTTAAACCAGAAATATTTATTAAATTACTATTTAAATCATTATTAATAAATATTTGATGTGAATTATTATTTACTATTAAACTATTACTTGTTAAATTATTTATAATAGAATAACTAGATACAAAAATATTTGAATTTAATGTCACATTATTATTTAATATACTAACATTTGAGATAAATAAATTAGACATAACAGTAGATTGATTAGTTATAATTAAATCTCCATTTATATTATTATAATTATTCAATCCTAATAATAATTTATATCTATTTGCTAATGATAAATCTAATCCAGATAAAGCCATTATAATAATATTATAAAAAAATTATTATTATATAAAAAAATAATATATTATATAAAAAAAAATAAAATTATTTTTTTTTTTTGAGG
>Ga0214919_10002690_pt1 | contig 27609 bp, 15 predicted proteins | sample LL1503_MetaG_FD_177994 | JGI IMG/M metagenome (GOLD analysis project Ga0214919, IMG submission 177994) | Freshwater microbial communities from Lake Lanier, Atlanta, Georgia, United States - LL-1503 | ecosystem: Environmental > Aquatic > Freshwater > Lake | place: USA: Georgia | collected...
GGTACGAAAAAATGAAAGTTCAACGCAAAATTAGGACTACGGGGACTGAAGAGCTGATCCCCTTTATTGCGACCGGACGGCTGAGGTCGGAAATTACCGAGCCATTTATCTATGGCACCTACCTTGAAGCTTGGTGGCGGTGCTTAAGGTGTTCAAAGGAATTTACTCAAAGTTGCCGCACAGGAATATTTACTTCCAAGGGTGCATACAAAATGTTTTGCATGTTTGGCACCGTTGAGGGCATTTCATTTCGGGACTGGTGGGTGGCCAAAGGTCACGAATACTTCAGCGAAAGCATCACCACTCTGCAGGTTACGCTATTTGTCAAACGCCAACACGTTAATGCTTTTGAAATCACTGTAGATGCATTTCAAGATGTATCAAGCCAATTAGCGGGTAAGGAGTTCGGCTTTTGGCATGATCAAATTTGCCTGCTGAATTCTAGGGAAGGTCTGCTGTCAGAAGCGCCTTTGTCGTGGCCAATTTTCCGAAATCGAATTTCGTATGAAGTGATTTCACAGCTGTTGGACATTATGGAAATTCATGATCAAATCATTCGCAGTGCGCCGGAGATTAAGCTCTGGCAAATTGGTGAACAACTCAAACTTAATCCACGAGCAATGCCCAAGCCTGAGGACTATCCAACAGACATCGCGGACAAGCACAAAATTATGGGCCAGACGGTTAGTAGTTACTTGAGAAAGGGAAAAGGGCTTGTTGATAACGCATACAACGGTATTTTTCCTAAATACAGAAGCTCAGCAGGTGAGCCTTCTGGTTGGTAAGCTAGGGTTAATCCCGCAGTTCTAGTATCGCTTTGTTGGACGCATTAATCCGAAATCTTCGGCATAAATCGCCGACTTTCGACCGGTCAGGTCTACTAAAGGCGATTTTTTCCCAGTTTAGGATCAAGCAACATGGAGCGCGAGGCCTCTCTGCAGCGTCCGGTTCAATATAGAGATCACTGGCACTTGGATGCCTGGTGCCACCTACGCGATGACGTGCGCAGCTTCAGCACCGGTGCCATTCAGCGGGTGAGCATATTGGACATTGCTGCAAAGGAAGTGTCGGCTAAGACCATCGACCAGTTCGTGGGCGAGGGCTATGGCATCTTTGGGGGCAGCCCTAAAGGCTGGGCCAAGTTGCGGTTTACTCCAGAGCGGGCAAGGTGGGTCGCAGGTTAGCGCTGGCATTTTAAGCAGCGCAGTGAAACGCTGGCTGATGGGAGCTATTTGCTGGAAATCCCCTATTCCGATGGGCGGGAATTGGTGGGAGACTTGCTAAGGTTTGGGGCTGATGTGGAGGTCATTGAGCCTTTGGACCTTCGGGCCAAGATAAAGAGAGCCCTGCATCAGGCTGTTGGACGCTATGCTTAGCTCGCGATGAATCGCCGATCGTTGAATTTTTATTTTTTGAATTTATTTGTCGTTTAAAAGTTATGTGCAGAAATAATTAGCATATTTCCCAATGAAACGATATTTTGAGGAAAGAATTGATCCCAATAATTGATATATTTGCAGGAGCCGGTGGATTGGGCGAGGGTTTTTCTGCGCTTAAAAATAAGTCAGAAACTGATGTATTTGAAATCGCGCTCTCCGTTGAAATGAACGAGTTAGCCTGTCGAACGCTGAAACTTCGGGCGATAAAACGCCATTTGCAACGTGTTGGACAGCTTGATCCTTACTTTGCGCTCCTGCAAGGGCGTATTTGTCAAAGCGAATTCGACGCAATTCCAATTGTTGTCCAAGCTGCTAAGAAGGCTTCGAACGAGGTCTTGACTGCAGAGCTTGGAAAAACCTCGGCCCGACAGCTGGATTCAAGAATTAGATCTGCATTAGATGGTGCAACTGAATGGGTACTTATTGGAGGCCCGCCCTGCCAAGCATACTCATTAGCAGGGCGAGCGAGAAGGACAAATGATCTGGATTTTGAGTCAGATGAAAAGCACTTTCTTTATCGTGAGTACCTTCGCATCATCAAGGCACACGCACCTCCAGTCTTTGTCATGGAAAATGTCAAAGGGTTGATATCGTCCCACCATGGCGGGATTCCCATATTTAGCCGAATACTTGAAGATCTTTCGAATCCTAGAAGAGGCCTAACCTATGAAATTCGATCAATGGTTAAGTGTGACGATCAGTCCCCGTTGTCGCCTGAAGACTATGTTATCCAATCTGAAAGATATGGCGTACCACAGACTCGACATCGCGTAATTCTTCTGGGAATTAGAAGCGATATTTGCAATCGGAAGAGCCTAAGATTACAAAAATCAAATGGGCAGATATCAGTACAAGAAGCTATATCTGATCTTCCCAGAATACGCAGTGGGTTGTCCCGGGGCAACGACTCCAAAAGAGCTTGGGTATCCACCCTTAAGGCAGCGCCATCCTTAGTAAAGGGATGGGGTGTGCAGAGCGAAGGGCAAGTGATCGCTGCGATGAGGGTTGCTTCGCAGAAAGCTGAAGTTCTAAGCTCACAGGGTTTGCCATTTATACCTGACGAAAACACAAAAATCCATAAATCAACGAGATTTATGGATTGGGTTGCATCTCCTCAACTCAAAGGAGCGATACAACATCAATCACGTCAACACATGGAATCAGATATTTCGCGATATTTGTTCGCTTCTGTATTTGCACAAGAATTCGGATATTCTGCGAGACTTCATCAATTTCCCATTTCGCTTTTGCCGAATCACGTGAACATACTTAATGCTGATAGCGGAGATAAGATACCATTTCCGGACAGATTTAGCGTCCAGTGTGCGAAAGGTCCGTCCAGCACCATTGTTTCCCATATTGCGAAGGACGGACACTACTATATTCACTACGATCCTAGCCAATGCAGAAGCCTGACAGTGAGAGAGGCCGCTCGCCTTCAGACATTCCCAGATGACTATTTCTTCGAAGGGAATAGAACGCAACAGTACCATCAAGTTGGAAATGCAGTTCCACCTTTGCTCGCATACATGCTGGCGGAGGTAGTTCAGAATTTATTGGAAAACCCAAGCAATTTAACAGTCAGTGACAATGCCTGTGAAAAAATCGAGGTAGAAAATGGCTAATTTTTCTACACCGCGCCCCCTTGAACCCAATCGAGAGCAGCTTGCAGTAATACAGGCTGCGCCAAACGATCGTTTGCTTGTAGTAGCCGGACCAGGTACTGGGAAAACGCAAGTTGCGGCAATGAGACTGGTCAGTTTATTAAATACCGGGGTGCATCCTGCTCAAATTCTGGTTCTCAGTTTTTCTAGAACCGCAGTAGCCACACTGACAAGCAGGCTAGCCATCCTCCCGTTAGCGGATGATCGAGTAATTGAGGACTTGCGACATTTAGCTGTTCGTACCTTCGATTCTTGGACCTTCCGAGTCCTGAGGCAAAGTGGACATGCTGCACCAGATCTATTGTCCCGAACCCATGACCAGAATATTCAAACGCTGGTGGACCTGCTGGGAGACGTTAACAACCAGTTTCTAACTCAATTGTTGTCATCCATTCGGCATGTAATTGTTGACGAATTTCAGGACCTGCCAGGGGTCAGATCTGAGTTGGTCATTGCCCTGCTTTCAAGGCTGATCAAAGAGCGCGACGGCGATGTGGGCTTTACGGTTCTTGGTGATCCCGCTCAAGCAATTTTCAGATTTGCAAATAGGGTAGAGGGAGAGGATATTCCTGACGATCCATGGTCAGAGCTCAAGACTCGACTGCACGATGGGCTGACTGAGATTTCGCTGGTAAAAAACCATCGGTCCACTGAAAAGCTTGCTGCCATGGCAAACAGTATGAGAAAGATATTGCGTAGCGAGGAGCTCGATGCCGATGCCAAGTTTTCAGCGATGAAGAGGTTTCTCGATAAGCTTCCCTCCTCACCAGATGATGTCAAATTGGGGCCACAATGGCTCGAGGGCCTGCCTGAGGGGTCGCTTGCTGTTTTGACAAGGACCAATGGTGAGGCAGTCAGCGTATCGAAGATGCTACTGGGCACCTCTAATGAGGGACCAGCATTACCCATTCGATTACGGTTGTCGGGTGAAGAGCAGTTTGCGCCAGCATGGATTGCCGAAATTCTTTACAGATTCAAGCCGCAGTCTATTTCCCGAAACACGTTTAACACTGTTTATGCCAAGCTCGTAGAGCAGACAGAACCTGCTGTGCTGAATTTGATGCAGCTGCCACCCCCTGACGTTGCTTGGAAACGTCTTTCACGCGCAAGTGGCGCGCCGGATGATACGCCATCTGTCGAAATGGGGGAGTTGCGGGTTCGGATGGACTGGCCAGATGCATTTCCAGATGACCAAGTCTCTGAGGCGGCAGCTGTATATATAACTACCATCCACCAAGCGAAAGGAATGGAGTTTGACAACGTTGCCCTTTTGGCCAGTGATCCCAATCGAAGTGAGTTCAGGAAAACCATAGATCCTCTAGAAGAGGCTCATGTGGGGTTTGTTGCCATCACACGGGCTGCAAAAAATCTAGGGCAGCTTCCCGCAACCTGTATTTATAAAGCCCCCTATACATGGACCGGAAGAAACGGGAGGGAGCGTCAAGTTGCTTGGGGAGTAATGACCAATGTGCAGCTGGGACTGAAGGGAGATGTTGCCGCTATTAGCTTTGTTGATGCCAATCTACATGGATCGCAGGAGGCAGTGGACTCCCTGCAGAAGTCACTAGCAGCAAGAGCTATCGAATTGCGGGGTCATAAGGTGATTCTTCAAAAAGTCAAGTCCGACATTGAAGCTTTTAAGGCTATTGATACTCGCTACAACATCCACCTCCAAGAGGGCAATGAAGCCGGCCAGTTGATCGGACAGACTTCTGGACAGGTCGCCATTGATCTTCTGAATCTGCTTTGGGACAAGGGGTATTCACTACCTTTCAAGATTTTTAATTTGCGAATTGCAGAGATTGTCAGCCTCACTGGTATTGGTGACACCATTGAAAGTGTTCCTGAGCCTTGGCGGAGTAGCCGCCTTTGGCTGGGAGTGTCGCTGATGGGGACGGGAGACTTCAAACCATGGAAAAGAAATGCAAAGTAACACTTTAAATGCCGAACAGGCAAGAGAGTCAATTTCTGAGCTTACAAGCAAACTTTTGGTTGGTCCGCTGTCAATCGATGAAACTCTTGAATCACCTCCAGTAGATACCTATCTGACCGGCATACTTTGGCCGCGTGGAGCCCCAACTGAAGCGGGGGATGATGATGGAGGCTTGGATGTTGGTGCAACGGATGAAGTTGGTTCTGATGCCGGTGTGCCGGGCTATCGGGCAAACCGCCCATGCTCGATAGGTCTTACGTTTGCAGTGCCCGTCGGTGCTACTGTGAATGTCAGTCTGGGCGAAACTTCGAGATATGTTCCGGATCGTGCAGAGAGCACTGGTGACACTAGCGCAGAGAGTAAATCAAATTCTTCGGTGGAATCTTTTCCAGCAGGCGAAGCCAATACTGTTGATGGGAAAGTAGCAACATCTAAAGCACGGATTTGGAAACGTCAGCATCTTGGCTATTCGTTTGAGATAAGTGCCGATGAGAAACGACCCTCGTGGACTATTCAGGACTTCATTGTTGCGTCGGGTGAGACGGTTACTGACAAGCGACTATCTGTGCATGTCAAACGGCGCATAGGGCCAGAACTCCTGGTTTTCACCGTAACTCTGATTAATGAAGAGAGCGACGAAGAGGGTGGAAGCCCAAGGGACGCACGCTGTCTCTTCCAGACTGAGGTCGTGGTCACTTCAATAGTCCGCGATGTTGGCCAGATTCAGCCAAGGTTTCGCAAATCGCTGGCTACAGACGATGACGATGTGCTGGTCAATCGATTGTTGTACCGCAAGCTTCATGAGTTTGCCGTCGGGCATGGTATCGCTGCGGTTTGGCCAAGGGTCTCACTTCAAGCTGTGCCCGAAGTACGAACAGCATGGTTGCCTTATTCGGTAGTTTCTGGGACAAGCCCTGAGGGGCATCCCTCTTTGTCCGAATTCAGGGCCGCAAATCCAGAGGTATTGTCTGCTGAGTTCCTTGGCAATGAATCCAGCCGCGCTGTCGTGATCAGTGGACTTCAAGCCTTTTCCGAATGCTATAGCCAATGGATAGTTCAGACCCTGGAGTCTGGCCTCACTGAGTTTCAGGGGGAGCTGTTGGCAGCAGCTCAAGGAAACCTGAATCGATGCAAAGCTACCGCTGCGAGGATAAGAGATGGTGTGACCGTATTGCAAACGGATGACTCGGCATGGATTGCCTTTGCCATGGCAAATGTCGCCATGGATTGTCAGTCCAGATACTCTGCAAAAGGGGATGGCGCAAGGGCTCTCGTCTGGCGTCCGTTTCAGCTTGCATTCATATTGCTGGTAATTCCGGGTCTGATTGAACCTGCCCGAGAGGACCGGGATTGCATGGATCTGCTATGGTTTCCTACAGGCGGCGGCAAGACAGAGGCTTACCTCGCATTGACGGCCTTCCAGATATTCCACAGGCGATTGGTAAGCAAGGAGAGAAGGGAACATGGCGGGACTGATGTCCTCATGCGATACACGCTGCGGTTGTTAACCGTTCAACAGTTCCAGAGGGCCGCTTCGCTTGTATGCGCTTGTGAGGCTTTGCGTCTTAGTGACACTAGGCTCGGATCAGCCCGAATTACTTTGGGTCTCTATGTCGGAGCAGATACCTCACCTAACAAGATGGATATGGCCCGGGCTGCTATTGTCGAAGAGCACGCCGGACAGCAGCCCAAGTCCACACCGCGACAGCTCGTTCGCTGCCCTGTGTGTGGAGCCGAACTTCATGGTACCGATCACAGTGCAGACCCTCTCTTGCCAAGGGTAGACATAGAGTGCCACAACAAGTTGTGTGTCACCAGAGGGGTTCCTTTACCGATTCTCACGGTTGATGAGTCGATCTATACATACCCTCCGTCCCTATTGATTGGCACCATCGATAAATTTGCACAAATTCCCCGCAGGACTGATATGCGGAGAATATTTGGGCTGGATGGGGGACAACCTCCCGGCTTGATAATTCAGGACGAGCTGCATCTGATCTCCGGTCCTTTGGGTTCGATGGCAGGGCTCTACGAGACGATCGTGGATGTACTTTGCACGCGGGACGGTGTGCGCCCTAAAGTCATCGGCTCCACTGCCACGATCGGGCAGGCTGCCAAGCAGGTGCGAGCGCTGTTTAACCGCTCTGTTCTGCAATTTCCGCCGCCTGGGTTCGATGCGGACGATTCATTTTTTGCCGTACGCGATTCGGTGGGACCAGATCGAATGTATGTCGGTATCCCTACCGCCGGGCGAAGCCCCAAGTTTGCACTGCAGGCGGTGATCGCTGCACTGCTTCAAACTGCTTCAGCGTTGCGCCAATCTGGAAAGGTAACGGATGAAGTTATTGATACCTACTGGACCTGTGTAGCCTATTTCAATAGTCTTCGCGAACTTGGTGGCGCGACAGTCCTTTTGCAGGATGACGTACCGCGACAGATGCAATTTCTTGCTACACGTCTCGGTGTACCTCAAAGAGATCTTCAGATCCCGGTAGAACTCAGTAGCCGGCAATCGTCCAGGGAGCTTCCAGGTCTCCTGCAGAAGCTGTCTTCGACCCTTGCACAATTTGCTGCCGATCCAAACGAGTTTCCCGAACCGGAAGACGCAGTACTCGCGTCAAACATGATATCCGTTGGTGTCGATGTTCCAAGGCTTGGCCTCATGGTGGTCAATGGGCAGCCGAAATCTACGGCCGAATACATTCAGGCCAGTAGCCGGGTAGGACGAAGATATCCGGGAATGGTTTTTGTCCTTTACAACTTTGGCAGGCCGCGTGATCTTTCGCATTTTGAACATTTCATGGACTATCACAGCGCTCTTTATAGAAGCGTGGAGGCTACGAGCGTGACTCCATGGGCTCCACGGGCTAGGGATAAAGCGCTGCATGCGGTAGTTTGTTCAATTGTTAGGCACATGGTCCCAGGGATGACTGATGACGAAGCTGCGATAAGTTTTGACGCAAATGATCCCTTGATTGCTTCGATATCCAAGTCCATTTTGGGTCGCGCCAACGATGCAACGGACGGAATTGAAACTGTCGAAACTAGAGCGGATATAGCTGCAATTATTCATGAATGGGCCCGTAGGGCGAATGATGCCCGTACGGGCAACGGGAAGCTTCGTTATTGGCAAAAGAAAGCACCATTTGGTCGAACTTCCCCTCATATGATGTACGCAGCTGAAGAGGGAGCCGCAGGAAACATTGCATGGGCAACTCCTAACTCCTTGCGGGAGGTGGAGCCCTCAACAGGATTTGTTTTGAAGAGAATTCCCCCAAAGGCAGGAGCAGCATAGTGGTAACAACTAGAAGACCAAGTGGCCGCGGACGGCCAGCGCACGGTGGCGCTCCTGTAATTGCAGGTGTTGAGCCACTGGGAAAAGTACGGCGATCTCAATTGATTTCAACTTATGGGATCGGGGCCATAGTGGACCTTGAAAAAGGTTCCTACATGCCCATGGGTCTTGAAGACTGGGAAAATGTCACAAGGTTGCCTTCTTTGACTATCAGTGAGGCTCGACTGCAGGCGCAACTTGGCGTCACCCACTTTAGATTGCCGCCTGTTTCGGAAGACGTAGGGGTGAGTGGGCATATTGATCCAGCGCACGCTGCACCAGCTGTACGTTTCCCTGAATGGCATCAGTGCCGGTATTGCAACCGAATTGGGACTGAAGGCAACCCTTTTCAGTTGGCCATCGACGGTATCCGGCTTGAATGTGTAGCGTGCTCGGGAAGAGGGAAGAAGAGCTATCCAACTCCGGTCCGATTTATCGTTGCCTGCCGCAAGGGGCATTTAGACGAATTTCCCTGGGTCTGGTGGGCACATCGTCGAAGTGATGGTGGCGCATGTTCTCAGCCAGCACTTGAATTGAAGTCGCGGGGAAAATCAGCTGCGCTCGCCGATCTATATGTCCGGTGCAAAACTTGCGGTGCATCTGAGTCTATGGGTGACGCCTTCCGTCCTGAAATCCTTCGTGGAATTAATTGTCATGGAATCAGACCGTGGCTGCATGACAGGCAAGCCAACTGCGATGCGCCACCTAGAGTCATCCAACGTGGTGCCTCCAATGTGCATTTCGCGGTCGTTGCGTCTGCACTCTCCATTCCCCCAGTTTCCGAGGGAATGTTTCAGATCATAGAAGGTCAGTGGATGACATTGAGTGCGCTCCCCGAGGAAGCCGTTTTGCCAGTATTGAACAGTCTGGCTGTTCAATACGGGGTGCCTCCTGAGGGGCTTATGGCCGCGTTTCGGGAAAAGAGAAAGATTGAAGGAGCTCAAGGTGAGCGGACTGATGCAGATTCCCGCGCGGAGGAATATGCAGCACTTTCTTCGGACCGGGATGATCCAGTCGTTGGCGGTATCGTTCCACAGTTCACCAACTTAGTGTCTGAACCGCCCGATGCACTTTCCCCGTGGTTTGATCTTGTTGGTGAGGTCTCACGACTTCGCGAGGTTAGAGCACTTGCCGGATTTAGCCGGATTGAGCCCTATCCGGTCAGTGCGGAAGGCATTTCCAATGCCATTCATGAGGGACATATTTCACCACTATCTAAATCGCCCAGAAACTGGCTTCCCGCTGCTGAAATTCGGGGTGAGGGCATATTCCTGAGGTTTCGAACCGAAGCTATTGACCAGTGGATTGCCTCGAATCCGGGATTGGAAAACCGTGTTCGCATACTGGAGCAACGATCAGCTGCAGTTGCCGCAGAGCGCGGCTATTTGCGTGAGTATCAGATTACAGCCCGCCTGCTACTGGTTCATTCATTTGCACATGCGCTGATCAGAACCATATCAGTTGATTGTGGCTATTCCTCTTCGGCTATCAGGGAGCGCCTGTATGTTAGAGAATCGGATGCTGGTGTGCCTGCAATGAATGGCGTACTTATCTATACGGGTTCACCCGATTCGGAAGGAAGTCTGGGGGGCCTTGTCAGGCTGGCTGATCCTTCACAGATTGAGCGAATTGTCATGCAGGCTATCGATTCATCCCGATGGTGTGGAAGTGACCCGGTTTGCCTAGAAACTGACCCAGCCCAGTCTGGGGACCGGATAAGTGGCGCGGCCTGTCACTGTTGTCTTCTCCTTCCAGAAACGGCATGCGAGAAGTTCAATCGGGAGCTCGACCGAACCATGATGGTGGGTTCACACAACCCTAGTGAACCTTCAGGATGGCACGGATTCTTTGGGACTGAACTGGAATAGCCCAATGGCAATACTCATTCCCGAACAGCCTAAAGAATGCACTTACGGTGAGAGGCTCGTCTATGAAAAGCTGGGGCGTGACCTAGACGACGACTGGATAGTTCTTCATTCACTAGGATTGCATGGACACTCCACCAAGATTTGGGGTGAGGCAGACATTGTTGTACTTTCATCCAAAGGAATATTTGCGCTTGAAGTAAAGGGCGGAAAAGTCTCCTGCACTGACGGGGTCTGGAAATTTGGACAACCCAATGGGCTTTCTTATACAAAGACTGAAGACCCCTGGACCCAAGCCAAAGGGACGATGTATGCAATTCGCAAGCTACTGGTAGATGCTGACAAAGCTTTCGAGGACTTACTGTTCGGCTTTGGTGTTGTTATGCCAATGGAAATGTTCACAACAACGGGCGCTGAAATCGAACCGGCAGTTCTGCTCGATAACAGGGAATTTCGTCACAATCTGGGTTATTACTTAGGTAACCTTCAGCGCCACTGGACTTCCGCCTACCAATCAAAGCACGGCCGCACCCCTGTTCTACCAAACAAGCCGATTATCAAGCTAGCCAGAAAGATTCTGAGACCTGATGTGGATTCAGCTTTCAGCATCGGCAGTTATTTAAACGGAGTTGAATCTACACTCGTCCAACTTTCCAACGATCAGATCAGAGCGTCACGACGAATGGAGTCGAACCCGCGAACGATTGTCCGAGGCAAAGCCGGTACTGGCAAAACCATCATCGCTGTAGAACGTGCAAAACGTCTGGCTTCAAGCGGCAAGAGGGTCCTTTTTCTTTGCTACAACCAGTTACTGGCCAAACACCTCAAACTGTCGCTGTCCAAAGATCCCTCGGCTGCAGGAGTTGAAGTGCGCCATGTTCATGAGCTCTACAGAGACACCATCAGGAAAGCCGGAATGCTTGAAAAGCTTGACGGGGAAAAAGACAGTACCGAGTTGTTCTCAGAAGTTTACCCTCGAATCTTTGTCGAAGCCGCGATCACTTGTGGACTCCCATTCTGGGATGCGCTAGTCATAGATGAAGCTCAGGACCTTTTGACACCAGACAACATTGACGCCTTTGACCTGATGCTCGGCGACCCAGGAATCAATCGCGGTCAATGGCATATTTTTTTTGACAAGTATCAGAATATCTACGGCACCGATGTACAGGACGCTGTTGAGGCGAGACTGCGCGAGGCACAGCCGACTTTTGACGACCTGTTTGAAAATTGCCGCAATACTAGGCAAGTTGCAATACAGGCTTCCATCATTTCAGGAATTGATCTTGCCATTGAAGGTGCGCCGGATGGACTTGAGTGCGACAACGTCTACTGTAAAAGTCAAAAATTCCTCACGACTCAGCTTGAAGCCATTATTGCCAAACTATTGCACCAAGGTGTGAAGCCCGGTGACATTGCGATTCTGTCAACACGAAAGCGCGAGAACTCAAGCGTTTCAGAGGTTCAGACCATCAAAGGGTTGCCCCTTGTGGATGCCACTTCTGCAAAGGAAGGTGATCTGGTGTTCAGTACGATGCACGGATTTAAAGGTCTCGAGCGCCTTGTTGTACTGGCCATCGACATGGAAGGTATTGGAGAGCCAGTAAAGTCTATGCTTCACTATGCCGGTCTTTCGAGGGCCCGGGGGCTGCTTCACACATTTATACCTGAGTCTGCCAAAGGAGCATATGGAAACCAGGCAGCCGCATTTGCATCGCGTTTAACGGGCTCCACTTCTACAATATTAAATGACGCTAAGAGATAAGAATGACCGATAGCCACTTCTTCGAGCGTCCGATACTCAACTCTCCTTACGGATACCCAAATCTCCATTGGGAGCTTGACACTACCGGGCAACCTACGCAAAAGGTTGTCGACGCCCGGCGATCCTCTGATTTCATTACGCCCATACCTAAACCAAAGAGGCAGAAGGGTGCGGCAAAACAGACGGCTCTCTTGTTTGATGAGGGGCTATCTACCCAAGAACAGCAATACCATTCAGCGATCATCAATGGTGTCAGGGCGGAAGTTGACAAGTGGCGCAACATCAAGAACCCATCCGAATGGCGGGTGACACCTGAGACCGCGCGTCTATTGCAGCATTGGCGAAATTTCAAGTTTGGTGGTGTCAGGCCATTCTTCTGCCAAGTAGAGGCTGTCGAAACAGCCATTTGGTTGACCGAGGTAGCTCCTCAAATGGGGAAAACTGGAGAACGGTTCATTCAACATCTTGCTGATGCAAACCAAGCAGCCACCCCGGAGCTGATGCGACTGTGTCTGAAGCTTGCCACAGGCGCAGGTAAAACCACGGTGATGGCAATGATCATTGCGTGGCAGACTGTGAATGCAGTTCGTCGACCAACAAGCCGTAAATTCACCCGAGGATTCCTGCTTGTAGCCCCTGGTCTGACGATTCGTGACCGTCTGCGTGTTTTGCAACCCAATGACCCGGACAGCTACTACGCAAGCAGGGAGCTTGTGCCAAGCGACATGCTCGCAGATTTAGAGCGCGCGAAGATCGTCATCACCAATTACCACTCCTTTAAATTGAGGGAGCGTATGGAGCTTTCCAAGGGAGGCCGCCTTCTCTTGCAGGGGCGCGGTGGAGAAGACCTCAATACCTTGGAAACTGAGGGGCAAATGCTTCAGCGTGTGATGCCAGACCTGATGGGTATGGGCAACATACTTGTAATCAATGACGAAGCACACCATTGCTATCGTGCCAAGCCTGCTGACACCGATTCCGGCGAAAGCCTCAAAGGTGATGAACGTAAAGAGGCCGAGGAAAACAACGAAGCGGCGCGGTTGTGGATATCCGGCATTGAAGCCATTAACCGCAAACTTGGTGTTACGCGGGTGTTTGATCTTTCGGCAACGCCGTTCTTCCTTCGCGGATCCGGCTATGCGGAGGGCACGCTTTTCCCTTGGACCATGAGCGACTTTTCACTGATGGATGCCATCGAGTGTGGCATCGTCAAGTTGCCACGAGTTCCGGTTGCAGACAACATCCCTGGCACCGAAATGCCAATGTTCCGTAACTTGTGGGAGCATATCCGCGACAAGATGCCCAAGAAGGGGCGTGGCAAATCAGATGCTCTAAACCCATTAGACCTGCCCGTTCAATTACAAACGGCCCTTGAGGCTCTGTATGGCCATTACGTTCAGACTTATGACCTTTGGCTAGAGGAAAAAATTTCTGTCCCGCCATGCTTCATTGTGGTGTGCAACAACACTGCCGCATCGAAGCTGGTTTACGACTACATCAGCGGATTTCAGCAAGCACAAACTCGCGGTGGTACGAGCTTGGTGGAAGGGCGGCTGCCGCTATTTAGAAATTATGATGAGCTTGGGAGCCCATTGGGTCGGCCAAAAACCTTGTTGATCGACAGTGAGCAGTTGGAGTCAGGCGAGGCTTTAGACGATAGCTTCCGGGTTTTGGCATCGGACGAAATTGACCGGTTCAGGCGCGAAATTGTTGAACGAACTGGCGATCCTTTGGCTGGGCAGAACATTACGGATCAGGAATTGCTCCGGGAAGTGATGAACACAGTTGGAAAAGTCGGCCGCCTAGGCGAATCCATACGTTGCGTAGTCTCTGTGTCCATGCTCACCGAGGGTTGGGACACCAACACGGTTACCCACGTACTGGGAGTTCGAGCATTTGGTACGCAACTGTTGTGTGAGCAGGTTATCGGGCGCGCATTGCGTCGACAGTCGTATGAACTCAACGAACAGGGTCTCTTCAACGTCGAATACGCCGACGTTTTGGGCATTCCATTCGATTTCAACGCAACCCCTGTCATATCGAAGCCACAAAAGCCACGTGAGACCATTCAGGTCAAGGCCATTCGTCCAGGTCGGGATGCGTTGGAGATCAGGTTTCCCAGGGTGCAGGGTTACCGCGCTGATTTGCCCGAAGAAAGACTGACCGCAGATTTCAACAGTGACTCGGTCATGGAGCTCACACCCGATCTGGTGGGTGCGACCGAGACTCGAAGTTCTGGAATCATTGGCGAGGCTGTTGACCTGAACCTTGTGCATACCGGTGAAGTACGCCCAGCACAGGTGGTTTATGAGCTTGCGGCGCATCTGGTGCTTACCAAATGGCGCGATGCCAATGGAGACCCTCAGCTGCACCTGTTTGGTCAATTGAAGAAAATTGCACGCCAGTGGCTGGATGACTATCTTGTCTGTAGGGGCGGTACCTACCCCGCGCAGCTTAAGTACAGAATCCTCGCAGACATGGCCTGCACCCGCATTTCGGATGCCATTACCCGTACCGCGGTGGGTAGTAGGCCCATCAAAGCCGTTTTGGACCCCTATAACCCTGTGGGTTCCACCGCCAACGTCAACTTCAACACCTCCAAGACTGAACGCTGGGAGACCCGTTCAGACAAATGTCAAGTGAATTGGGTAATCCTTGACAGTGATTGGGAAGGGGAGTTCTGCCGCATTGTGGAGAATCATCCCCGAGTTATTGCTTACGTCAAGAATCATAGCCTTGGTTTGGAAGTGCCGTACAGATACGGATCCGAGACACGTCAGTACCGTCCTGACTTCATTGTCCTGGTCGATGACGGTCATGGAACGAACGATCCGTTGCATCTCATCGTTGAAATCAAAGGCTACCGCCGTGAAGACGCCAAGGACAAGAAGTCGACCATGGATACCTACTGGATTCCGGGGGTGAATAACTTGGGTACTCACGGTCGTTGGGCTTTCGTCGAATTCACTGACATTTGGGACATGCAAAAAGACTTTGCCGAACGCGTCCAAGACGAATTCGACAAGATGATCGAAACCGCAGCGCCAGTCGCCAAAGTACAAATCGCATAACGAACTGATTGACTGCCATGGCAACCAAAAAAAACACGCCACTGACCGTTGAAGCGCTCAAGCACGACGACGCAACCCGCAGGAATATTCCTACTGCTGAATTTCAGTCGGTATTGCATGAAGAGCAACAGACATCAAAGCAGATCCGATATCCCCGCAATACCGATTTGGACCCGCAGCTAGTCTGGCGCGGTAAGGACGAGCAGGACTGGAGCGACTTGGTAGTTAACGCGCCGCCGCTCTACATCCAGGAAAAAGTTCACCCCAAAGTGCTCATTGACGAACTGCTGCGCACAACCCGAGAGCGCGAGCATGAGGCAGGCCAGAGTACGGCCGACTTGTTCTCTGACTTCAATGGCATCCCCAAGGGAGCGGATAAGACAGAGTTTTACCAGCATGACCAGAACTGGACTAACCGCCTGATTCTGGGCGACAGTCTGCAGGTGATGGCGAGTCTAGCCGAGCGCGAGGGGCTGCGTGGAAAAGTGCAGTGCATCTTTTTCGACCCGCCCTATGGCATCAAATTCAACAGTAACTTTCAGTGGAGTACGACCAGCCGAGACGTAAAAGACGGCAAGACCGACCACATCACCCGCGAGCCTGAGCAGGTCAAAGCGTTTAGGGACACTTGGCGCGATGGCATCCACTCATACTTAACCTATTTGCGAGATCGGCTGACTGTGGCACGAGACTTACTGACGGAATCAGGGTCGATTTTTGTGCAGATTGGTGACGAAAACGTGCACCGTGTTCGGGCGGTTCTGGATGAGGTGTTCGGGGATGAGAACTTCTGCAGCGAGATCGTTTATCAAAAAGCCCCGTACGCCACAAGTAACCTTCTGCCGCCGGTGTACGACATGTTGGTTTGGTATGCAAAAAATAAAAAGAACACTAAGTACCGCGAGCTCTACGAAATGAAGGCTGTCGATGATTCTGGGTCATATAAGTACATCGATGACGACATGAAAGCGCAAGGCGCTGATGAGAAAGACTTTCGATATCAGTCCGTTTCCATAGTCTCACCTGGTGAATCATCTGAGCCTCAGCCATTTGAGTTTGCTGGACGCATTTCTTATCCGCCTAAGGGCAGTCATTGGAAAACCTCGGTACACGGCTTGAGCAGGACCGCCAAGGCTGGTCGAATATTTTCAACGGCCAATTCCCTTCGTTTCAAAAGTCGTCTTTCTGATTTTCAAATATCAATTCGTCACAATATTTGGACAGACACGATTACAGGCTCATTTACAGAGGACAAAGTCTACGTCGTTCAAACAAATCCTAAAGTGGTTGAGCGATGTTTCCTGATGACCACAGATCCAGGTGATCTAGTTCTCGACCCAACCTGTGGCTCGGGAACTTCGGCCTATGTTGCCGAGCAATGGGGCCGGCGCTGGATCACTATTGACACTTCTCGTGTCGCACTGGCTCTTGCACGCGCTCGAATTATGGGCGCACGTTATCCGTTCTATCTTTTGGCCGATTCACGTGAGGGCCAGATCAAGGAGGCCGAAGTCACCCGCTCGGCCCCCAGCAGCAAGGCAGTTCATAGAAAAATCCGGTACGGATTTGTATATGAGCGCGTACCGCATATCACGATGGGCGCAGTTGCTAATAACAACGAGATAGACGTCATTTGGGACAAGTGGCAAGCCACCTTGGAGCCGCTGCGTGTGAAACTGAACGCATTGCTGATGACGAATTGGCAAGAATGGGAAATTCCCCGCGAACTACCTAGAAAAGTTGTAAATGTCAAAAATGATAGCGCTTCACGCATAGTTGACGGGGACCAAGAGGCTAAGAAAATCTTAATTGAATGGTGGCAGGCGCGTATTTCGAGGCAAAAGGAGATTGATGCATCAATTGCCGCCAAAGCCGAGTTTGAGTGCCTTTACGACAAACCCTATGAAAACAAGAAGTGCGTTCGGGTAGCTGGCCCATTCACGGTGGAGTCTCTGAGCCCACATCGTATGTTGGGCGTCGATGAAAACGATGGACTCATTGACCACTTGAAGTCAGACGCAGCTGAGGTACAAGCGCGTCAGTCATTTCCTCAAATGATCTTGGAGAATCTGAAGACCGCCGGGGTGCAGCAATCGAACAAAGCAGACCGTATTACCTTCATTGCAATGACGCCGTGGCCAGGGGAGGGTGCGATTTGCGCCGAAGGTCGCTACATGGAGGGGGAAGTCGAAAAGCGCGCCGGCATTTTCATCGGCCCCGAGTTTGGCACCGTGCAGCGCAGTGACTTGGTCGAGGCTGCCCGCGAGTGCGGCGATGCTGGCTTTGATGTCCTTATTGCTTGTGCCTTTAACTATGATGCGCACGCCACAGATTTCAGCAAGCTGGGCCGCATACCCGTGCTCAAGGCCCGCATGAATGCCGATCTGCACATGGCCGAAGACCTGAAGAACACGGGTAAGGGCAACTTGTTTGTGATCTTTGGCGAGCCGGACATTGAAATGCAAGACGCAGGCGGCGGCAAGGTGTGCGTCAAGATCAATGGTGTGGATGTCTTTCACCCCAACACTGGCGAAGTGCGAAGCGATGGGGCTGATGGTATTGCCTGCTGGTTCATTGACACGGATTACAACGAAGAAAGCTTTTTCGTGCGGCACGCCTATTTCTTGGGGGCCAATGATCCATACAGCGCTCTAAAAACCACACTGAAGGCGCAAATTGATGCTGAAGCCTGGGCAACATTGAATAGCGATGTTTCCAGACCGTTTGACAAGCCAAAGACCGGTCGCATTGCTGTGAAAGTCATAAATCACCTGGGCGATGAGGTGATGAAGGTGTTCCGGGTGGAATAGATGCACTTGGTCGAGAGAGATCAGATATAGAGGGCGTTGAGTTGCATATTGCTTCTAAGCTCAGATAGTGACCCTGTTATTGGAGAAAATTTGCCCATGATTAAGGTGCGTCGCTAATGAGCTCAGAATTTCAGGCTGGGTTGCGGGTCAGATTAAAGTCAAACCCGACTAGGGTGGGCGTCTTGTCTGGCGAAACCACGGGTAATCCTGCCTCTCCACGCTGGCAAGTCCATTTCGCGGACAGGACAGAGTTTGTGCCGGGTTTAGCGCTGGAACCCTTGCCGCAAGAGGGCAGCAATCCATTTGAAGATATGCGGCGCCTACGGTTCGCTAACCCGCGTGAGTTGCGTTCTGCAATTACCCACGCGCGATTAGGTGGGAAACTCGCAGACCTGATCTATAGCCTGTACACCACAAACACAGATTTCTACGCCTATCAGTTTAAGCCGCTTCTCTCCTTTCTGGATTCACCCTCGCGGGGCATCTTGATTGCAGATGAGGTGGGTCTAGGGAAGACGATTGAAGCGGGACTGATTTGGACCGAATTGCGTAGCCGGGAAGATGCCCGAAGATTGTTGGTTTTGTGTCCTGCAATGCTGTGCGAGAAGTGGCGTAGCGAGTTGGCTGACCGGTTTGGTGTCGATGCGCGCATTTGCAAGGCGGAGGACGTGGTTACGACGTTGGAGCAAAACGAAGGGAATCCCAGAGCGACATTCGCTTTGATTGCGAGTATGCAGGGACTACGTGGTTTGGTTGATGTACCTGACGACGAAGATGAGGCCGCTTCACTTGCAGGCAGGCTCAGGCGCTTGGCGGATGACAGTGCGGGAGACGTAGCGCCACTCGACTTGGTCATCATTGATGAGGCGCACTACCTTCGCAATCCTGATACACAAACGTCGCGGCTTGGTGTCCTGCTAAGACGGATGACGGAAAACATTGTGCTTCTTTCAGCCACGCCGGTTCATTTGAGGAATTCCGACCTCTACAACTTGCTGAAACTGGTTGACAGCGATTCGTTTCCGCATGAGTGGTCGTTCGACCAGGCGCTGCTCGAAAACGCCCCTTTGATTGAACTTCGTGACCTGCTTTTGAGGGGCGATCCGGACATTGGAGCAATCCAAGAATCCTTGGCATCTGTAGCTGGCTCAGCAGTTGCTAAACGTAGCGAAGCATTGCAGTTTCTACTGGCTGAGCCACCTGATGAGGAGGCTTTGAACTCTGTCACTCAACGGTTAATCCTGGCGGAGACGATAGATCGCATTAATCCAATTACAAAGGTGGTGACGCGCACCCGAAAGCGAGACGTACTGGAGAGGCGCGTAGTTCGACAGCCTGTAGCTCAACGCGCTGAGATGTCGCCTGTAGAGGCAGAGTTTTATCAGCAGGTAACTGCAGCAGTCAGAAAGTACTGTCAAAACTTGGGTTCCGCAGAGGGGTTTCTTCTGACTGTGCCACAGCGTCAAATGTGCAGTTCAATGGCAGCTTCTTGTCGTGCATGGGCGAAGAGGTCATCGAATCTGAATGACGAGGTCGATGAAATCCTTTGGGAAGCGTTTGGAGATGATGCTGCCTCTCAGGGGAAGAGTCGGAACAGGCCAAATGCCGATAGCCTGATTGCCCAACTGTCCCGTATCGCCAGGGATGTGGGCGACTATGAGGCGCTTAGAAAGAATGACTCTAAATTCAATACCTTACGGGCCTATTTGCTGGAGTATTGGAGGCTGAATGCGGGCTCGAAGGTTGTTCTGTTTGCCTATTTCCGGGATACCTTGCACTATCTTGCGGAGCGGTTCGCCGAAATAGGCATTGATACGGTGGTTTTGATGGGCGGCATGGACAAGCAGGTTGGGCTGGCCAAGTTTAAGGACGAGAATGGGCCGAGGCTACTACTGGCTTCTGAGGTCGCAAGCGAAGGTATCGACTTGCAGTTTTCTTCTCTGCTGGTCAATTACGATCTCCCCTGGAATCCAATGCGTATAGAGCAGCGGATTGGGCGCATTGACCGGATTGGACAGAAGGCTGAGCGCATCGTCATTCTCAACATTTTCCTAGGTGGTTCTTTGGACGATCGGGTCTATGTCCGCCTTTTTGAGCGACTTAAGATCTTTGAACGAGCCTTAGGGAGTATCGAGGGGATTCTGGGTGAGATGATCCGCGAGATGAGCTTTGACTTATTGCGACATGACCTGAACAGTGCTGAAGAGGTGGCTGTTATTGAGCAAACTCGAGTGGCGGTGGAGCAAAAATCGCGAATTGAAGAGGAGCTGGAACAGGATGCTGGGCGATTGGTCGCACATGGAGATTACCTGCAGCAACGAATAGCATCGGCAAGAAATCTGAATCGTTATGTGACGTCGGAAGACCTTCAGTCATATGTCAGTGATTTTATTGACGCTCATTGTGAGGGTGCTCAGCTAGTTCGTAGTAGTGGTTCGGATGCATCGATATGGGAGCTAGACCTTGGCCCGATCACACGGGCATTGTTTGCTGACTACCTGGAAAAAGAGCGGCTGTACGGTAAATCTAAGCTTGCAACACCGGCATTCGGACGGCAAAGCTGTATTTTTGAAAATGTACTAAAGCGAAGTCGTAACGATGCTGAAATAGTTTCTCAGTATCACCCGCTAATTGCCTTTATTCGAAAGCAATTGGAGTTGAAGGATCAACATCGTAACGCCGTAATCGCTGCCATGAAACTGGCTAAATCACAATTTCAAAATCTTGATGCAGGAACATATGCGTTTGCGGTTAATCGCTGGAGCATCTCTGGGGAACCAGATATCCAACGACTAGCCTTCGACGCGCAAAATTTGGAGACGGGAGAATTTCTGGAGGGAGAGTATTCAGAGAGACTCGTGTCGGCGGCAGCTATGCATGGTCAGCCCTGGCAGGCAGCTGTTGGACAATTGGATGGCGCCCGAGTTGGGGATGGATTCGAAAAAGTTGTGGATCGACTCGATCAACGATATAAAGACTATGTGGCGCGTGCAGAACGTGAAAATCGTGATCGTGTCAGTTTTCAGTTTGATCAAGTTAATAGGCAGGAGACGCGAGAGGTTCAAAGGCTTGAGGATCTGATCTGGCGACTTAAGTTCGAAGATAAGACACGGACTGTTAAGGCAAATGAGGGCCGAGTGGCAAAGGTCAAAGAAAGAGCTTCTGAAAGACGCTCTCGATTGAAAGGGCGCCAAGAATTGCGGCATGAGTCGACGCTCGTGTGCGCAGGTGTTGCAAAGGTCGAATAAGTAAGCATCAAGGAGGACCTATGGGAAATCAGTTAAGTGAGGCATTAAAGGCATCAGGACTTATAGGTTCGAAGAAGGATTCACCTGCTAAAAAATCCAGAGAAGTTAGCAGATCAGATGCAATTTCGTCCAATAAAAAGAGTCCAGCGCAGAGGCCTATACAAATTAGTATTCCCTTTACTTGGGACAGAGAAGACAAAGGTGGCTCAATAGTAGCAGTTCCAATTCAGCCGCTGCGACCTAAAGTAATTAATGATTTGGCAGGTACGAAAGTTAAATTACCCAGCACCTATAAAAGTGCATCGACAGCGGAGCGCGCTTCAATAACGAAGGAAAGTTCAAATAGAGCAATATCGGACTTCCTGTTAGAAAATATTGAGGAATTTCAGCCTCATCATTTATTTCGTATTCAGCCGGTTGACCAAGCGGAAGTTGTGGAACCAACTTCTTTTGGAATCCATCGTCAATTAAGTGTGAATCCCCAAGACGCGACAGATCTGATTATTGGATTAGATTTCGGTACTTCAGCGACAAAGGTTGTTATAAGAGATGTTTACGCTAGGAATGTTTTCCCTGTTGAATTCAATCCGGACACTGTCGGCCTTGAACGATTCCTTCAAGCTTCATGCATCCGCTTTTGTGACGGAATTTTCACTCTTTCTGGAAAGGGTGAACAGTTAAATGATTTAAAGCTTGCGCTCTTGGATTGCAAAGCGGCTTTCCCGGTAACCGAGTTCAATCGATGCTGCGCCTTTCTTGCCTTGACAATCCGGAAAGCTCGTGGGTGGTTCTTTTCCACACATGAGGCGGTATACCGGAATCACCAACTCAATTGGTTCATTAATGTCGGTCTTGCTGCGCGTTCCTACCAAGATGATGGCAAGGTACATCTTTTTCGACGACTCGCTTGGGCTGCCTCGAATTTAGCAGCTGACTCGCGCTTTCCTCATATAAGTGAAGAGGCTGTTGATAAATACAGAGAGCTATCGCTAATTGCATTTTCGAACAATGTTCCCATAGAGATTTCTGGCATGGAATTCGCGCCAATCGATGTTGGTGTTATTCCTGAGGTCGCCGCACAGATACAAGGGTTCATGACGTCTGCGCGATGGGATTGGAAAAATCGCCCGATCATGATGTTGGTTGATGTTGGCGCAGGTACTGTTGATACAGCACTTTTCCACGTAAATCCGTCAGACAAAAAGTTGACGTTTTATTCAAGTCGGGTTGAGTCATTCGGAGCGATGAATTTGCATCGAGAGAGAGTCTCGTGGTTAGTCAAGGGTATTCCAAAGGCAATCGAATTTACCCGAGTTCACGATTATCTTCAATCAATTGCATTGCCGACCGGTCGCGTTAAGGCGATTCCAAGTGAAGTTGAAGAGTATCTTCCGGGATACTGTATTCATATTAAGAAAAATAATATCGATAAAGATTTTCAGGTCTACAAATACAGAGCTCAGGTAGCCGGAAGTATCAACGATGCGAAACTATACAAAGGGGTTGGTACTAAAGGGAGCCAGCAGTTAATTGGTATACCTTTACTTCTTTGTGGTGGAGGCTCACGTTTGCCAATTTATTCTACGATTCAAAATCAAATAAACGGATCACTTGGATTGAACGTGAGTGTTGAAAAGACACTGATGCCGGTGCCAATAGAGCTCAAGGATAACGGTTGGCGACTTGAAGAATTTGATCGTATCTCAGTCGCGTACGGGTTAAGTCTTCAGCAAGGCTTGGAAAAGATAGTTCGAGCAGTAGAGGTGCCTGATATAGCTAGGTCTAAAGTATCTGAAGCATCCGAACGATATGTATCTAAAGATCAATGTTGACGGGAGATTTTTTTATCGTCTAAACTGTTGCAAACGCTATAAATACCAATGACCGGTTAGGTTAAGACCAAATCTACCAAGATGCAATCATACAAATCTGCTGGCATACTGTTTGCACCGGCCTTGGTAGGGTGGGCGCCAAGCCATAGGGCTAAGTCGTCTACTGAAGCGTGGGAAGACCACAATAGTCTCACATCTCCAAAATCAGAACCTCATCGAAACCAAAGTCACCATTGGGATTTATCGATCGCATGTCTAACCAACGACGAGGAGTGAGAGGACACCACCCACTTCAAATGAATCCGTACACGCATCAGTCCAATAATCGCGAGGGATGGGCAAATTCGGGTCATTGGGATTTTGAGTTTTTGGCTATATTGACACAAATATTGCAAAATTTGTGGTGAAGTTCAATGTAAGTAGAGGCTCATCAGGTGAGCTCTTTATTCGCTAAGCTATCTTCCAAATCAGCTCCGTAGCCATATCCAATGGAAGCATTAACCTTAAGCCTTTCGCCTAAATCTTCAGACTTTGACCGCACTGGTCTATTAAAGGCCATTCTTGCCCAGTTTCGGATCAAGCAGCATGGGGCTCACGGACCTAGCCACTGGGCAAGGGTACGTAAGCACGGGCTAACGGTTGGAGGCGCGGTATGCGCCGATCTGCTGGTGGTGGAGTTATTCGCATTCCTACACGACAGTCAACGCGAAAACGAATACAGTGATCCGGGCCACGGTGGGAGGGCTGCTGCTTACTCCCTAGGTCTCAACGGATCCTATTTTTCCTTAGCGCCGGAGCAAATGGAAAAGCTGTGCATAGCTATGACTGGCCACAGTGATGGACAAATTCACCAGGATCCGACCATACAAACCTGCTGGGATGCTGATCGCCTGGACCTTGGTAGGGTGGGCACTAAGCCAAGGGCCAAATATCTGTCAGCTGAGGGGGCTAAGTACATTGAGTCTGCGTATGCATGGAGCATTAGCTAAGTCTTGATGACCACCATCTATTACCTGCCTGGTCGCGGAGGGCGCCTACATACAGGACTAGGCAAAGCCATTCAGGATCGTGGTTTTGATATAACAGGAAGGGAGACCGTTGGAACTTTTAGCGGGCTAGTGTTTTCGGAGCAGGTAGCCGTTATCGCCGAGGACTTACGCAATCATTTTTGGGATAAATCCACCCGCGTGGTTGCCAATTCTTTTGGTGCGTATTTGTTCTTACATGCGCAGTCCGGGCTGTCCGCCTTTCCTGGTAGTGTTTTATTGCTGTCGCCGATAGTCGGAGGATGTTTCGATGATTCGGTCGGAATGGGATTTGTGCCACCTTTGCCGGATAAGTTATTCCAACTTGCCCGCGCTGGCAATATGCCGATACCTCGACGATGTGAAATGCACGTTGGCGGTCTGGATTGGCAATGCGACTCCGAGAAAGTTTGCGCCTTAGGCGCATTAATTGGAGTGTCGGTCGCAGTGGTGCCTGACACTGGTCACTCTTTAGGGCCACGGTATGTCGCTGAAGTATTGGATAGATGGTTTCAGATCAGGTAACGCAATAACAATTTAGAGGAAATTTTTGACACCGATTTTCTATCACCCGTTGCAGCAAGTCGCCCACCGTTTTATATCGGTACAGAAGATCCCGGAGTTCGTTCGTCAGGCTGGGCGCAAACCCATGGAATTTTTGCCTTATCGGGTCCAAGACTTCGAAACCGCGCATAGCCCTGCCTATGTGAAAGGAATCCTATCCTGCGCTATAAAAAATGGGTTTGGTACCTTAGATCCGGAAATCAACCAGGCACTGCATTACTCTAGCGCGTCTCTGGGTGCGGCGGTGCAATTTACGTTAGATCATGGCGGGGTAGCCTGTTCGGCGTCCCAAGGTTTCCATCATGCGCATTACGACAATTGCTATGGTTATTGCACCTTCAACGGCCTGGTCATCGCAGCCCGCAAGGTATCGGAGCGCGTGGGTCAAGTCCTGATCATCGATGGCGATGCCCATCACGGAGATGGCACGGAAGATTGCTTGCAGCGCTTGAATTTGCAGAACCGGATCATCAACGTAAGCCGCAGAGGTTTAGAGAAGATTGGCAGGCCGGAACATAGCCACTTTAGCGCGGCGCAGTGGGAGCAATTTACAGACAACCTGATCCGTCGTTACTCGCCTGGCTTGGTGATTTACCAGGCCGGTGCTGACGCTTGGGAACTAGATCCGTATGAAAGCGGCTACTTGTCTATGACGGGCTTGAAGCACAGAGACGAAGGGGTGTTTAAGGCATGCAAGCAAGCGGGGGTGCCAGTTGCGTGGAATCTGGCGGGCGGGTATTCTGATCCTATGCAGTTGACTATTGATATTCATTTGCAGACGTTAGCTGTGTCGGATCAGGTATTTTTAGCTACCTATTAAGCAAATCAGGATGACTCTATGAAATCGTTGAAGTATCAATTACCTACCTTTCTAGTTGGCGTTGTTACTCAGGCTATCTACTCTAAATGGTTAAATTCAAAGATGCAAACTCATTTGAAGCGGGATAAAAAACTCAATCCAACCGCCTCAGGTAGAAGTTACAAAGAAGCTATTCACAAGGCGGTCTTGGAAAGTGATGGCAAAGATGCATGTACGGGCGAAGAGTTGAATTGGAAGTTGATCAATCAATATGACAACACCAAATCTAAATTGCTTGGACGTACGTACGTACAAACATCAGTTTGCGCTATTGCCAACATTGGATCATGTTTCTGATAGAAGTTCTATAAATTTTGATATTTGTTCTTGGCGCACTAATGACACGAAGAATGATCTTAGTATTCAAGAATTTATTGAACTTTGCCGAAAAGTTGTAACCCATCTTGATGATCGTAAATAAACTTAAACTTAATTGAAATTCTTATATGTACGAAGTAGAAACTCACGACATGACACCCGAATTCCTTGCATGCTGGAAAGCAGCTGGAATTCACATTAGCAATCAGGTTCAGGGAGGCTTGCAATCGTGGCTAAAGGCTACGCCCTATCCGCCTTTTCTGGAGCACCTTTCTTTTCGATTGGGCAATCAAAACTTTTACATCCACGTGACTGACGTCAGTGGCGATATAAAGGGGCCAGGTTCTGAAAGAGGGTTGTTCGCCATTGCAGATGGTTCAAATGGCCACGCCTGCTTTATGCCCATGCGAAAGAAATTATTGGGTGGCTGGGTTCCTGATCGTCCGGGTTGGGGGTTGGTAGATGCTCGCACGGGTAAGGCTGTTAATCCAATTGATCTGGTATCCGATGAAAAAATAGAAATGAGCGATTGGGAACTACAAGACTTTGCGGTTCAAGTGGTCAGGGCTCAACTTGAGAAGGATGGCTTCGAGCTTATGTCTTGGCAGGGTAACCCCAATGTTGATCCTTCTATCTGGTTTATTGGTGAAAGCAGAAAGCCAGAGTGGGTGGTTGTCAGAGCATCGCGTTTCCTTGAAGAGGAGGCCGTTCGGCCATCTAACTGGCCGGACATCGCGGCGAGCTGTGCACCTACTGGAAAGATTGGTCACTTTGCGCCTGTGGCCGTGGTTAGCGCTGATGAATTGTTTAATTTTGAAAGTGATGAACCGGCGGCTCTCTACCGAGGGCATGCCATGCACGTTGAGTATGGGGGCCTTGAATAAAAAGGAAAGTGGTATCGGTCAGGATAGTGCCAGGAGCCTGTCATATGCTCGGGTCTCAATATGTTGGTCAAGTCTTAGATCTTTGGCTTCAATAGCCAAGAAAAATTACGAGTTTTCACCCACTAACTTCTGCAGCCACTCAGGCTTCTGGGGGCAGTTTGCGTCCAGCCATTCTTGAGCCTCTTTGTCACCTTGGGCGGCGGATCGTGCCATGAGTCGCTGAGCCTCTGCTGCGTCTTCGGTCACTCCCAGGCCTTTGGCATAAAGTAGCCCCAGCTCCCGCAAGGCACGGGCGTCATTGGCGTCAACCGCTTTGCGCAGCCACCTGGCAGCCTCTGCATGGTTGGTTTCAATGTCATCGTCGTAGAGCAGGATGAGCCCTAGGTACAGGCTGGCCTCTGAAAACCCTTCCCGCGCTGAGGCGCGCAGCCATTTGATTGCTGTGCCCACATTTTTTGCCACACCTATGCCGAACAAATAGGCATGCCCTAGTCGGAAGGTGCAGCGGGCGTCGTCATCCTCCGCACCCCGCAGAAAGCAGTCAACCGCCGCTTTTTCGTTTTTCTTGACGCCATAGCCTAGCGCGTAGCTTGAGCCGAGCAGATACACCCCCCACATATTGCCTTGCAAGCTGGACATCTGAAACAGCTCATGCGCTCTAACCGGATCCTGAACCGCGATTTGATGGCTAAGATGCAGCGCACCTAAAGCCGCCTGGCAATCTGCATGGCCTAGTTCGACTCCACGGGAATACCACTTAGCTGCCTCTTCAATATTTTCAGCAGTACCCCTGGCTTTTTCATAGGCTTCGCCCAGGCGGAATATCGCTAGCTTATGGTCTTCCTCCGCAGCAGCCCGCAACCAACCAAGCCCGATGGTTTGGTCTTCTTGGGTTTTCCCCCACCAAAGCATCTGAAAGCCAAGGGTTGACTGCGCAATCGTGTCGCCCAGCGTGCAGGCGCGCTGCAGATACATCAGACCTTCGTCCTGCGGGTCGT
>Ga0214919_10002691_pt1 | contig 27599 bp, 23 predicted proteins | sample LL1503_MetaG_FD_177994 | JGI IMG/M metagenome (GOLD analysis project Ga0214919, IMG submission 177994) | Freshwater microbial communities from Lake Lanier, Atlanta, Georgia, United States - LL-1503 | ecosystem: Environmental > Aquatic > Freshwater > Lake | place: USA: Georgia | collected...
CACCAGCGTCTGTTGCGTCTCGGCGAGACCCAGTTCCCACGGCGTGCCGGCGTGCTTGATCGACGACCAGGGCGAGGCGCCCGATCCGCCGTCATGCCCCGAGATGGTCACATGGTCGGCCTTGGCCTTGGCAACGCCCGCTGCGACCGTGCCAACGCCGTCTTCCGAAACCAGCTTCACGCTGATCGAAGCGCGCGTGTTGGCATTCTTCAGGTCGTGGATCAGCTGCGCGAGGTCTTCGATCGAATAGATGTCGTGGTGCGGCGGCGGGCTGATCAGCTCGACGCCGGGCGTGGAGTAGCGCAGCAGCGCGATGTACTCGGACACCTTCTTGCCGGGCAGCTGGCCGCCCTCGCCGGGCTTGGCGCCCTGCGCCATCTTGATCTGGATCTGCTCGGCCGAAGCGAGGTACTCCGCCGTGACGCCAAAGCGCCCCGAGGCCACCTGCTTGATCTTCGACTTCAGCGAGTCGCCCTCCTTGAGGACGATGTCGGACTCAATGCGGTTCTTGCCGAGGCGCGAAGCCAGCGTTTCGCCCGCCTTGATGGGCGCATAGCGGTTGCGGTCCTCGCCGCCTTCGCCGGTGTTCGACTTGCCGCCGATGCGGTTCATTGCGACGGCGAGCGTGGCATGGGCTTCGGTCGAAATCGAGCCAAGCGACATCGCGCCCGTGGCGAAGCGCTTGACGATCTCCGACGCGGGCTCGACCTCGGACAGAGGGATGGCCTTGGCCGGGTCGGTGCGGAACTCGAACAGGCCGCGGAACGTCATGTGGCGGCGCGATTGGTCGTTGATGATCTGCGCGTATTCCTTATAGGTCTGCGCGGAGTTGTTGCGCGTGGAGTGCTGCAGCTTGGCGATCGCGTCGGGCGTCCACATGTGCTCCTCGCCGCGCACGCGAAACGCGTACTCGCCGCCCGCGTCGAGCGCATTGGCCAGCACCGGGTCGTTGCCGAACGCGGCCTTGTGCACGCGGATCGCCTCCTCGGCGACTTCGAACACGCCGATGCCTTCGACGTTGGACGCCGTGCCGGTGAAGTACTTGTCCACCAGCGCGCGCGACAGGCCCACCGCCTCGAAAATCTGCGCGCCGGTGTAGGACATGTAGGTGGAGATGCCCATCTTCGACATCACCTTGCGCAGGCCCTTGCCGATCGCCTTGACGAAATTCTTGATCGCCTTGTAGCCGGCCTTCGGGTCGTCCGACCCGGCATGCATGGCCAGCAGCGTTTCCAGCGCAAGGTAGGGATGGACCGCCTCGGCGCCGTAACCGCCGAGCAAGGCGAAATGATGCACCTCGCGGGCGGAGCCCGTTTCGACGACGAGGCCGGCACTGGTGCGCAGGCCCTTGTTGGTCAGGTGCTGGTGGATCGCGGACAGCGCGAGCAGCGCCGGAATCGCTACGTGGTCGGCATCGACCTTGCGGTCCGAGATGACGATGATCGAGTAGCCCGAACGCACTGCGTCTTCGGCCTGCGCGGCAAGCGAGGCGAGGCGCGCTTCGATCGCCTCCTTGCCCCATTTTGCCGGGTAGCAGATGTCGAGTTCCCACGAGCGGAACTTGCCTTCCGTGTAGCGCTCGATATGGCGGATCTTCTCCATCTCGTAGAAGTCCAGCACCGGTTGCCCGACCTCCAGGCGGATCGGCGGGTTCATCTCGTCGATCCCCAGCAGGTTGGGCTTGGGGCCGATGAACGAGACGAGCGAGGTTACGAGTTCCTCGCGGATCGGGTCGATCGGCGGGTTGGTGACCTGCGCGAACAGCTGCTTGAAGTAGTGGTACAGGGTCTTCGACTTGTCGGACAGCACAGCGAGCGGCGAATCATTGCCCATCGAGCCGATCGGCTCCTCGCCGTTGGCGCCCATCGGCGCCATGATGAACTTGAGGTCTTCCTGCGTGTAGGCGAACGACTGCTGCCGGTCGAGGAGCGACACGGACGAGCGCTCGGGCTGCTGGCGATCGGTCTCGACGTCGTCAAGGCGGATCCTGATCCGCTCCATCCATTCGCGGTAGGGCTTGGCCGCGGCGAGCGTGTCCTTGAGCTCCTTGTCGTCGATGATGCGGCCTTTCTCGAGGTCGACGAGGAACATCTTGCCCGGCTGCAGGCGCCACTTCTTGACGATCCTTTCTTCGGGGATCTGCAGGCAGCCGCTTTCGGAGCCCATGATCACCAGGTCGTCATCGGTGACGATGTAGCGCGCGGGGCGCAGGCCGTTGCGGTCGAGCGTCGCGCCGATCTGGCGGCCGTCGGTGAACGCGATCGCGGCGGGGCCGTCCCACGGCTCCATCATCGCGGCGTGGTATTCGTAAAACGCGCGGCGGCTCGGGTCCATGTGCGTGTGGCCTTCCCACGCCTCGGGGATCATCATCATCACCGAGTGGGCGATCGAGTAGCCCGACATGAGCAGCAGCTCGAGGGCGTTGTCAAACGAAGCCGAGTCCGACTGGCCGTCATAGATCAGCGGCCAGAGTTTGGCGAGGTCCTTGCCGAGGATCGGCGAGGAAATCGCGCCCTGCCGCGCGCGGATCCAGTTGACGTTGCCGCGCAGCGTGTTGATCTCGCCGTTGTGCGCAATCAGCCTGAAGGGATGCGCGAGGTCCCAGGTCGGGAACGTGTTGGTCGAGAACCTCTGGTGCACCAGCGCCAGCGCCGAAACGCAGCGGGGATCCTGCAGGTCCTTGTAATAGGAGCCGACCTGGCCGGCGAGCAACATGCCTTTGTAGACAATCGTGCGTGCCGACATCGACGGCACGTAGAACTCCTTGCCGTGCGCAAGCTTGAGTGCCTGGATGGCGTGGCCCGAGGATTTGCGGATGATGTAGAGCTTGCGCTCCAGCGCGTCGGTGACGGTGACCCCGGCGCCGCGGCCGATGAAGACCTGGCGGATAGTCGGCTCGATGCGCTTCACCGAATGGCCGAGACCCTCGTTGTCGCAGGGCACATCGCGCCAGCCGAGCAGCACCTGGCCCTCGTCCTTGATGGCGCGCTCGATTTCGTATTCACACGCGAAGCGGGACGCGGGCTCCTGCGGCAGGAACACCATGCCGACACCGTATTCGCCCACCGGCGGCAGCGTTACGTCCTGCTTGGCCATCTCCTCGCGGAAGAACTGGTCGGGAATCTGCACGAGGATCCCCGCGCCGTCGCCGGCCAGCGGGTCTGCGCCCACAGCGCCACGATGCGTGAGGTTCTTGAGGATCGTGAGCCCCTGCTCGACGATGGCATGGCTCTTGGAGCCCTTGATGTTCGCCACAAAGCCGACGCCACAGGCGTCATGTTCGTTGGCAGGGTCGTACAGACCCTGGGCTTCGGGCGGATGAGCGTATGCCACGGTGATCCTCTGAATTTTCATGGGGCCCGCTGGTAAACGGCCCCGCTTTGCGGCCCCGCACAAATTGACGGGCGAACTGACAAATATACCCCCGGAAGCCTGAGGCTTCAAGGGCTTAGGGGCCTACCGGGGCAAGACTTCAGGCATCGGTGCAGTGCGCAAGGGTGGCCCGGACTTGGGCCTCGGGGATATCGCCGCGCAGTACCGCCGACCCCAGCCGGTCGAGCAGGATGAACCGGGTCTTGCCGCGGGCGGCCTTCTTGTCCACGGCCATCAGTTCCAGGTACCGCTCGGCAGGCAGGCAGGCCGGGCCAGAGACCGGCAGGCCTGCCCGGGCCACCAGGGCGCGGATGCGGTCCGATTCCGCCTGGGAAATCATGCCAAGGCGGGCGGACAGGTCGGCAGCCATCACCATGCCTGCGCCTACGGCCTCGCCGTGCACCCAGTGGCCGTAGCCGAGCCCCGATTCGATCGCGTGCCCGAACGTGTGGCCGAAATTGAGGGTGGCGCGCAGCCCGGCCTCGCGTTCGTCCGCCCCGACAACGGCCGCCTTGATTTCACAACTGCGCACCACGGCATGCGTAAGGGCATCAGGGTCGCGTGCCAGCAGCCGGTCCATGTTGGCCTCCAGCCAGCAGAAGAACTCCGGGTCGCTGATCGCACCGTGCTTGATGACCTCCCCCAACCCGGCGCGCAGTTCACGAATGGGGAGGGTCTGCAGCGTGCCCACGTCCGAGATGACCGCCTGCGGCTGGTGGAAGGCCCCGACCATGTTCTTGCCCAGGGGGTGGTTGACCGCAGTCTTCCCCCCCACTGAAGAGTCCACCTGGGCGAGCAGCGTGGTGGGCACCTGGATGAACGGGATCCCGCGCTGGTACACAGCTGCCGCGAGGCCAGCGACGTCCCCGACCACGCCGCCGCCGAGGGCGACTATCGTCGTCTGGCGGTCGCAATGCGCGGCCAGCAGGGCATCGAAGACTAGGTTCAGGGTCTGCCAGGTCTTGTGTTCCTCTCCGTCGGGGAGGATCACTTCGATCACCTCGGCCCCCGCTTCCCGCAATGCGCGGACTACGCGATCAAGGTAGAACGGAGCGATGACTGTGCTGGTGACGACCGCCACCTTGCCTCCGGACAGGTGCGGCCGGTACCGGGCCGGATCGTCGAAGATCCGCTCGCCGACCTCGATCGGGTAGGAGCGCTCTCCCAGTGCTACACGGATACTTGCCATCGCTCTGCCAAGGTAGTCAGGATATGCTTCAGGAGGACCTGCACGCTCTGCCTGCCCGTGTCGACGATGAGGTCTGCAACCTCGCGATACAGTGGATCGCGCAGTGCATAGAGCTCCTCGAGCTTCTTTTGCGGGTCTGGCGTGGCGAGCAATGGCCGGTTCTTGTCATGGCGCGTGCGCATGTACAGGTCTCGCGGTTGCGCGCGGAGGTAGATCACCACGCCGCGTGCCGCGAGGCGCTCGCGGCTCTCGGGACGCAGTACCGCGCCGCCCCCGGTAGCGAGGACGATGCCGGAACGGGCGGTAAGCTCGTCGAGGACGGAGGCCTCGCGGGCCCGGAACCCTTCCTCGCCCTCGATCTCGAAGATCACCGGCACCTTCACCCCGCAGCGGGCCTCGAGTTCGAGGTCCGAGTCGATGAATGGCCGGTTCAGGCGCCCCGCGAGCAGCCGCGCAACCGTGGTCTTGCCCGCGCCCATCATGCCGACAAGGAAAATGTTTTCGCCGTCTTTCACGACGTCATTGTTCCAGAAAAAACAAAGGCCGGGGTGAACCCGGCCTGAAGTCAGAGGATCTGACGCAGCTTGGTAAAAATCCGCCTTATCGCACCGTAAGCCGTTCGCTGACGACCCGTGGCGTGATGAATATGAGCAGCTCCGTCTTGCGCGTGGCGCGGCCGGTGTTCTTGAACAGGAACCCGACATACGGCAGCTCGCCGAAGAACGGGACGCGCGTGATGTCCTGGCGCTCGGTTTCCTCGTAGATCCCGCCGATCACGACGGTGCCGCCGTTCTCGACCAGCGCTGAAGTCTTCACGTGCTTGGTGCTGATCTGCACGCCGGCCGTGGTCGTGGCGCCCGGCTCATCCTTGTTCACGTCGAGGTCCATGATCACGTTGCCTTCGGGCGTGATCTGCGGCTTCACCTTGAGCGCCAGGTTGGCCTTGCGGAACGATGTGGATGTCGCACCGGACGAAGAAGCCTGCTGGTACGGAATTTCCGTACCCTGCTCGATGATCGCTTCCACGCCATCGGACGTCAGCACGCGCGGGCTGGACACCGTCTTGCCCTTGCCGTCGGCTTCCATCGCAGTAAGTTCCGCCGAGAGCACGCGGGTAAACGAGTTGTTGAACAGCAGGAGCGAAAACGCCCCGGGGCTGAAGTTGTTGAACCCGGTGGCGGGCAGCACGACGTTCTGGGCTGCGCTGGTCGTGGCCGTGGCCGCCGTTGCAGGCGCGGAGAGGTTCTCCAGCGGACCGCCGATGCTTGCGTTGAGGTTGCGCGCGGGATTTCCGCCGCCGGGGATCTGCGAGCCCACGCTGTTGTAGCCAAGGCGCGCGCCCAGGCTCTTCGAGAAGCTGTCGTCCGCAATCACGATTCGCGCCTCGATCACGACCTGGCGGACGGGGACGTCGATCTTCGCAAGGAGTTTGCGCACGTCTTCAAGGCGGGACGGGACGTCCTGCACGAACAAGGTGTTCGTCCGCGCATCGACCACGGCACTGCCGCGCTTGGACAGGATCGGCTGGTTCTTGTCGGCGAGCAGCTTCTGCACGTCGGCGGCTTTCTGGTAGTTCATCTGGAAGGACTCGGTCCGGGTGGCCTCCAGTTCACCGATCTGCTGCTGCGCTTCGAGCGCGAGCTTTTCGCGCGTGGCGAGCTCGTCGCGCGGCGCGACCCAGATGACGTTGCCGTTCTTGCGCATGTCGAGGCCGCGCGTCTGCAGGATGATGTCCATCGCCTGGTCCCAAGGCACGTCCTTGAGGCGCAGCGTGATGCTGCCGGACACCGTGTCGCTCGTAATGATATTGAGGTCGGTGAAGTCGGCGATCACGTTCAGGACTGCGCGCACTTCCACATTCTGGAAGTTGAGCGACAGCTTCTCGCCCGTGTACCGTCCGCGTTGAGCGGCCGGGGAGTTCGCGGCCACGGGCTTGACCTCGATCACGAACTGGGTGTCGGTCTGGTAGGCGTTGTGCTCCCACTGGCCCTTGGGCTCGATCACCATGCGCACGTTTTCGCCTTGGGCAAACGTATTGATCGTCTGGACCGGCGTGGAGAAATCGACCACGTCGAGGCGCCTGCGGAGGTTGTCCGGCAGCGCGGTCTTCGCGAACTCGACTACGATGCTCTGGCCCTGCTGGCGAATGTCGATGCCGGTAGAGGTGTCGGACAGGTCGACGACGATGCGGCCTTCCCCGCCACGGCCGCGCCGGAAGTCGATGTCGCGAACCGCGTGCTTGGAATCGGCCTTGCCTTCGGCAAAGTGGGCGGGCGCGCCGCCTGCAGCCGGCGGCAGGCCGGTGAGCGTAACCACCAGGCTGTTGCCATCGATGACAGCCTCATGCGACACCGTCCTGCGCAGGTTGAGCACCATGCGGGTCTTGTCCGAGCCCTGCACCATGTTCATGCTGCGCAGTTCACCCTCGCCGATGTCCTGCGAACTGCGCCCCAGGCTGTTGGTCGTGCCGGGGAAATCGAACGCGATGCGCGCCGGGCTCGCCACGGTAAAGTTGGGCGGAACGGCCTTCAGGGGAACCTTGGTCTGGATGCGTATCGTGATCTTGCCTCCCTGCTGGGTGACGTTGAAGGCCTCGATGCTGTTCGCCTGCGCGAAGGCCGCGCCGGACCCGGCGAGCCATAGGGCGGCCGCAATGAAAGCCCCGAACATCCGGGCAGCCAGGAGTGGCGCGGCCGAAATCCGCGCGGGAAAAATTCGAGTGCTCATCGTTGTGCCTCCACCAGTTGCAGCGAGCTGACGCGTTCTACCCAGTCTCCGCTGCCGTCCTGTACGAGCTCCTTCAGCTTGATCTCGTTCTCGTCTATCGCCGTGATCACGCCGAAATTCAGCCCCATGTAATTACCCTTCTTCACCCGGAACAGGTTGGTCCCGGCCCGGACGAGGCCGAACATCTGCTTGTCCTGTTGCAACGTGCCGACCATGCGCAGCGATTCCACCGGGAACGCCTCGAGGGGCTCTTTCGGGCGGTTCATGTCGGGTTTGATCCCGGACGCGCCGGCCATGGCTGCGCCGGTGGCGACCACCTCGATGCGGCTGGACTTGAACGGATCGACCTCTTCGAAAGCCTTGTAGGGAACGGGCTCGTAGGGTTTCACCTGGGGCAGCGGATCGACCCGCCCGCGCAGATCCTTGCTGAGCTGCGCGAGTTCCTGCTTGAGGTCGCCGTACTGCTCGCCGCCGCACGCGGCGAGCGCGAAGGCCGCCAGCACAGGGAAGAATAGCCTCATATCGCGGAACCTCATTTCTTCGGCGCCTTGGCGGCTTTGGCCGACTTGCGCTGCGCCGACACCTCTTCGTCGTCGAGGTAGCGGAAGGTGCGCGCCGTGGCGTCCATCTGCAACTGGCCGTCCTTGCCGGGGCCGATCGTGACGTCGTTCAGGGTCACGATGCGCGAAAGCTGGCCGAGGTCGCTCGCGAACGCCCCCATGTCATGGTAATTGCCCATCACGCGGACCTGGATCGGGAGTTCGGAATAGAACTCCTTGGCGGACTCGCCGGACGCCGGCCTGAACAGCTCGAACTGAAGGCCACGGCCCAGGCCCGCCTGGTTGATGTCGACCAGCAGGGCGTCCATCTGGGCCCGGTTGGGCAGCTGCTTGAGCAGGGCACCGAACGACTGGTCGATCTCCCGCAACTGCTGCTTGTGCAGGTCGAGGTTCACCGACTGCTTTTTCTTGTTGATGTAGTCTTCCTTGAGCTTGGCTTCCTGCGTCTTGCCTGCCTCGAGCTCATCGATCTGGCCCTGCGTGTCGAGGAAGAAGGCCCCGACAAGGATGCCCGCAAGGATCGCTATCAGCGCGACCAGCTTCGGGACCGCCGGCCAGGTGCCGGGATCTTTCGGGTCGAGGTACTTGAAGTCCTCGACGAACTGGTTGAGGTTGATCGCCATCGTCTACCCTTTCTTCGCCGCTGCGGCCGGCGCATTGCGCGCAGCATCGCTATTGGTCTGGACGCGCTTGAGGGAGAGGTCCAGGTTGAACTCCGACACCCGCTTGTTGCCCACCAGGGTCGCCTTGATCTCGTTCAGCTTCGGCGCCTCGAGCCACTGGGAGGCCTCAACGTTGCGCATCAGCGTCGACACGCGCGCGCTGGACTGCGCGTAGCCGACCAAGTTGATGCGCAGCCCCTTCTGGGTGATGCTGCGCAGGTAGACTCCATCCGGGAGTTGCCGCACGAGCTGGTCCAGCAGGTAGACAGTTTGGGCACGATCGGCCTGGAGCGTCTCGATCACCTGCTTCCTGGAAAGCAGTGCAGCGATCTCGTCCTTCAGTTTCTTGATTTCCTCAATATCTTTATCGAGCTTTTCTGTTTCCTTCTTCAGGAAATCGTTGCGGCTCACCTGTTCGCTGACCTTCGCGGCATAGAACCCGTGCACGAGCAGGACAATGGCGCCACCAAGCACCGCAGTCATCGCGGCAACGATCGCGAAATGCTTGCGCGAGGCCTTGCGGCGCTCTTCGCGGTGGGGAAGCAGGTTGATGCCGTTCACGGATCGAACCTCCGCATGGCCAGGCCGCAGGCGATGATCAGCGAGGGCGCATCCACCATCAGCTTCTTCAGCTGGATCCGCGGCGAGGTTTCCATGGTCGCGAACGGGTTCGCCACCACGGTATTCACCTGGGTGCGGGTGTTCACGACCTCATCGAGGCCGGAGATCACCGCCGAACCGCCCGCGAGCAGGATGTGGTCGACCGTGCTGAACTGGGTGGAGGTGAAGAAGAACTGCAGCGCGCGCTGCACTTCCATCGAAAGGTTTTCCATGAACGGGCGCAGGACTTCCGACTCGAAGTCATCCGGCAAACCGCCCGAGCGCTTGGCGTTCTCCGCCTCTTCAGTGCTCATCCCGTAGCGGTTCTGGATGTCGGCGGTCAGCTGGTTGCCGCCGAACGCCTGCTCGCGCGTGTAGACCGACTGGTCATTGCGCAGCACGCTGATGCTCATGACGTTGGCGCCGATGTCGACGATCGCGATGTTCTGGTCCTTGCCGGCGCCAGGCAGCGCCTGGCAGACCAGCAGCAATGCCGACTGCTGAGCATAGGACTCGACGTCCATGACGGCCGCCTTCAGGCCGGCAGCCTCGGCGACCGCGATGCGGTCCTCGACCTTTTCCTTGCGCGTGGCTGCGATCAGGACTTCGTCCTCGCCGGGGCCGGACGGGGAAGGACCGATGACCTGGAAGTCCAGGTTGACCTCTTCCAGCGCAAACGGGATGTACTGGTTGGCCTCGGCCTCGACCTGCATCTCGAGTTCCTGCTCGCGCAGGCCGGCCTGGACGATGATCTTCTTGGTGATCACGGCCCCCGAGGGGACCGCCATGGCGACATGCTTGGTACGGGTCGCGAGCCGCTTCCAGCCGCGCTTGACGGCTTCTGAAACAGCTTCGAGGTTGTTGATGTTACCGTCGGCCACCGCATCGCGGGGCAGGGGCTCTATCGAGTAGCGCTCCACGCGGTAGGCGCCCTTGCCAGCGTCGACGATCTCCAGCATCTTCACCGACGACGAGCTGATATCCAGGCCGAACAGGGGCGGAGCCTTCGGATTGAAGATGTCGAGTTGCAAGGGGAAATTCCTTTCCGCAATCGCCGCTTAGGCGCGATACGTATAATTTACATGAAATGCTAGCAACAAGCCCCCCACCTGTAAAGTAAATTCTTCACGGTCAGGCTAGGCTTATAATGCGCCCGTCTCCTACCCGATGCAACAACCGCCCGGGCACGCCCGATCACTTTGATGTGGCTCCGTTTTTTGGCTTTTCCGCTGGCCCTGCTCGCGGGCATTGCAGCTATCGGCGCATGCGCGGTCGGCCTGGTGTTGGTGCTCGCCTGGCCGAACCTGCCGTCCCTTGATGTCCTGACCGATTACCAGCCCAAGATCCCCCTGCGGGTCTATTCCGCCGAAGGGGTGCTGATTGGCGAGTTCGGCGAGGAGCGCCGGGCGGTGGTGAAGATCGGCGAGGTCCCTGAAGTCCTGAAGCGCTCCATCCTGGCCGCCGAGGACGAGCGCTTCTACCAGCACGCAGGCATCGACTACATGGGGGTGATGCGCGCCGCGCTGTCCAACCTCAGTTCGGGCGGCCGCAGGCAGGGCGCGAGCACGATCACGATGCAGGTTGCGCGCAACTTCTTCCTTTCCTCGGAAAAGACCCTCACCCGCAAGCTCTATGAGGCGCTGCTGTCCTTCAAGATCGAGCAAAACCTGCAGAAGGACCAGATCCTCGAGCTGTACGTGAACCAGATCTACCTGGGGCAGCGGGCTTACGGCTTCGGGGCCGCGGCGCAGATCTACTTCGGCAAGCCGCTCGACAAGCTGACCCTCGCCGAGGCCGCCATGCTCGCCGGCCTGCCCAAGGCCCCGTCGACCTACAACCCGGTGGTCAACCCGCAACGTGCCAAGCAGCGCCAGCTCTACGTGTTGCGACGCATGAAGGACCTCGGCCACGTCACCGAGCAGCAGTACACCGAGGCCGCCAAGGCCCCTTTGGCGGTCAAACGCACGACCACCGAATTCGGCGTCCATGCGGAATACATCGCGGAAATGGTGCGCCAGGCGGTGCATGACCAGTACCCCGACGACGTCTACACGCGCGGGTTCCGTGTCTACACCACGATCCGCAAGGCAGACCAGGAAGCCGCCTACGCCTCGCTGCGCCGGGGCGTACTCGACTACGACCGCCGCCATGGATATCGCGGCCCCGAGGCCTTCGTCGAGCTGCCCAATCCGGCCACTGAGGACGACTACGACGAGGCCCTGTCCGACCACAGCGACAACGACGACATGCTGGCGGCGCTGGTGCTGTCCGCCAGCGGGCAGGAAGTGAAGGCCGTGACGCGCGCGGGCGAGGCCGTTTCCATCGCGGGTGAGGGGCTGAAGTTCGTGGCTCGATCGCTGGACGAGAAGGCGCTGCCGCAAAAGCGTGTGCGGCGCGGCTCGATCATCCGGGTGCAGAAGGACGAGAAGAAGGTCTGGCAGGTGGTGCAACTGCCCGAAGTCGAGTCGGCCTTCATCTCGGTGGACCCGAACGACGGTGCGATCCGCGCGCTCGTCGGCGGCTTCGACTTCAACCGCAACAAGTACAACCACGTCACGCAGGCGTGGCGCCAGCCCGGGTCCTCTTTCAAGCCGTTCATCTATTCGGCTTCGCTCGAAAAGGGCTTCACGCCCGCCACGGTCATCGCCGACGAGCCAATCGTGGTCGAAGCCGACGTCACCGGCAGCCAGCGCTGGGAACCCAAGAACTATGACGGCAAGTTCGAGGGCCCGATGCGCATGCGCACCGCGCTGGCCAAGTCGAAGAACATGGTTTCGATCCGCATCCTGAAGGCCATCGGTACGAAGTACGCGCAGGACTATGTGACGCGCTTCGGTTTCGAGCCCGAAAAGCACCCGCCCTACCTGACCATGGCGCTGGGTGCGGGTTCGGTCACGCTCTGGCAAATGGCGCGGGCCTACTCGGTGTTCGCCAACAGCGGCTACCTGATCCAGCCCTATTACATCCAGCGGATCGTGGACGACCGGGGCAACGAGCTCGGTACCGCCAATCCCCAGCGCGCAGGGGACGAGGCCCTGCGCGTCATCGACGCCCGCAATGCCTTCATCATGGACAGCATGCTCCAGGATGTCACCCGCTACGGCACGGCGGCACGGGCGTCGAAACTGGGGCGCAAGGATCTCGCCGGCAAGACCGGCACGACCAACGATTTCCTCGACGCCTGGTTCTGCGGCTATTCGCCGGCGCTGGTGGGCATCGCCTGGGTCGGATTCGACCAGCCCCGGACGCTTGGCCGCAACGAAACCGGCGGATCGGTTTCACTGCCGATCTGGATCGGGTACATGGAAAAGGCGCTGAAAGGCATCCCGGACGTGCCCCGTGCCGTGCCAGAAGGGGTGATCGACCTCAAGGTGGGCCCGGACGCAGCAGTGCCCGGCAGCGGAGCGCATCCCGAGTTCTTCTACAAGGAGGCGCTGCCTCCGGTCCCTCCCGAGCGCGCCCCTGAAGGCGACCCGCCGCAACCGGCCTTCAAGCCTGTCCCGTCGATGAGCAGCCGCGAGGAACGCCGCCCCGGCGCGCAGTAACGCCTTAAGCGCCCTAGCGGGGCGCGAGGATCATTGCACAGCCGCTCTGGGCGCCCACCATGCGGGACAGGGCTGCAAATAATTCGCCGCCATCGCGCGTATCGACCCAGCGGCCGGCCTCATGGCGAAAGTGGAATCCCCCGGAGCGCGCCGCCACCCAGAGTTCACGGGTCGCGCTTTGCCGGTTGATGATCATCTTGCTGCCGTCCTCGAATCCGAGCTCCAGGATCCCGCCCGGCTTCATCTGCAGGTCCACATCCACTCCCGCAGAGTCGGCGCACGCCTCGACGGCCGCCTCGATCCCGGCAAGCGTTTCCGTCGCCAACCGTTCAAATTCAGAGTCTGTCATGGCCGGAGCCCCCCAAGGTCTGCTACCCTCTAGCTAACATCATGATTTTACGCTCACTCATGCGCTTTTCGCGTCTTTCCCTGCTTGCCGTTGCGGCCCTTTGTGCCGCACTGCTCCCGGGGTGCGGATCCAAGGGCCCCCTGTACCTGCGGGACAACCCGCCGGCCGGCACCCGGATCCCCAAGCCTGCCACGCCTGCACCGGTACCCTATCCGGCCGACCCGGCCGACGAACCTGCAATGAAGCGGGACTGAGCCAGGGCATGGGATTCGACTACCGAAACGGCGCGCTGTGCGCCGAAGACGTCCCTCTCGCGGACCTCGCACGCCGGCATGGCACCCCGTGCTATGTCTATTCGCGCGCCTCGGTCGAGTCCGCCTATGGCGAATACGCCGCAGCCCTCGCGGGCCGGCCTTCGCTGGTCGCGTACTCGGTCAAAGCTAATTCGAACCTGGCCATCCTCGCGCTCATGAACCGCCTTGGCGCGGGGTTCGACATCGTTTCCGGCGGGGAACTGAGCCGGGTGATTGCAGCGGGCGGCGATCCGCGCAAAGTCGTCTTCTCCGGGGTCGGGAAGACCGAGGCCGAAATCGCGCAGGCGCTGGAAGCCGGCATCCTCAGCATCAACCTCGAGTCGGCAGGCGAACTCGAGCGCGTGGAGTCGGTCGCCGCAAGGCTCGGCAAGGTCGCGCCGGTTGCTTTTCGCGTCAACCCCGACGTGGATGCGCGCACCCATCCCTACATTTCCACCGGCCTCAAGGAAAACAAGTTCGGTGTCGCATTTGCCGATGCGGAGGCCCTGTATAAGGACGCCGCACGCAGGCCGCACATCAAGGTCGTCGGCATCGGGTGCCACATCGGGTCGCAACTCACCTCGGCCGGGCCGTTCGTCGATGCCGCCGCGCGAATGCTCGCCCTGGTCCAGCAGCTGGACCGGGCCGGGATCGTCCTCGACCACATCGACCTCGGCGGCGGCGTAGGCATCCGCTACCGTGACGAAACCCCCGAGCCGATCGGCGCCTTCCTTGACGGTGCTCTAGGCATGCTCGCGGGACGCAAGGAAACGCTGATCGTGGATCCGGGCCGCTCGCTGGTCGGCAATGCGGGCGTGCTGCTCACCCGGGTGGAGTACGTGAAGCCGGGGGAGGCCAAGAACTTCCTCGTCGTCGATGCGGCCATGAACGACCTGATTCGACCGTCGCTGTACGAGGCTTGGCATGAAGTGCTGCCCGTGCGGAAGGGCGCAGGCCCGACGAATGTTTACGACGTGGTCGGGCCGATCTGCGAGACAGGGGATTTCCTCGCCCAGGGCCGCGAACTCTGCGCAGTGGCGGGGGATTTGCTTGCAATCATGTCCGCGGGTGCCTACGGGATGGCGATGAGTTCGAACTACAACTCACGACCACGCGCAGCAGAGGTTCTCGTGGACGGCCCGTCTGACTACCTAGTCAGGGAGCGCGAAACGGTCACGGATCTCTTTGCAAAGGAGCATGTTTTGCCGTAGATTTTTTGCCTTTCCTGCAGCCCTTTTCCCCAGAGACCCAATGGCATCCGCTTCCCGCTCAAACAAACGTCTTTTCTTCGGCTTTGCGCTCGTCGTGGTCCTGGCGGCGGCCGGCGCCGCGGCCTACCTCTACAAGGACTCGCGCCCCAAGGAGACGCCAACCAAGGGGGCCGGCAAGCCTCCGGCCAGCGTGCCGGTGATGGTAGCGGCGGTGAACCAGCAGACGCTCCCGGTCCGGGTGCTGGCCATCGGCAACGTCGAGGCCTACACGACCGTCGCGGTGAAAGCACGCATCGACGGGCAGATCCTGGAAGTCAATTTCCAGGAGGGCAAGGAGGTCAAGAAGGGCGAAGTCCTCTTCCGGATCGACCCGCGTCCGTTCGAAGCGTCCCTGCGCCAATCCGAGGCCCAGGCACTGCGCGACATCGCCAGCCGCGACCAAGCGGCCTCCCAGGAGCGCCGCTACCAGGAGTTGCTCGACAAGAATTTCGTGTCCAAGGATGCCTACGCGCAGTTCCGCACCAACGCAGCGACCGCAGAGGCAACGTCCAAGGCGAGCCAGGCCGCGCTTGAGAACGCGAATCTGAACATCGATTACACCGTCATCCGCGCGCCGGTCAACGGCTACGTGGGCCGTGCGCTGCTTCAGGCAGGCAACATGGTCAAGGCGAATGACACGATCTCGCTCGTCGTGATCAACCAGGTGAAGCCCGTCTATGTCGGCTTCGCGATCCCCGAGACGCAGCTCCAGGTGGTCCGCGACCTGATGCGCAAGGGGCAGCTGGGCGTCGAAGTCACTGCGCCCAGCACCGACAAGGCTCTCGCCACCGGCCGGATCGCGTTCGTGGATAACGCGGTTGACCAAACGACCGGCACGATCAAGGTGCGCGCGATCTTCGACAATGCCGAGACGCAGCTCTGGCCTGGCCAGTTCGTGAACGTGCGCGTCAAGTTGTACGACCAGGAAAACGCGATTGTCGTGCAATCCCGCGCGCTGCAGACCGGCCCGAACGGGCAGTACGTCTACGTCGTGAAGCCGGACATGACCGCGGAAGTGCGCAAGGTCGTGGTCACCCGCTCGGAAGGAGATCTGTCCGTGCTCGCCGAGGGCGCGGTCACCAAGGACGAGAAAGTCGTGGTTCGAGGCGCCTTGCGCCTTGCGCCTGGATCCAAGGTCGTGATCACTGAAGGGGCCGGTGCCACATGAACCTCTCCGAAATATTCATCCGCCGCCCGGTCATGACGATGCTTCTCATGATCGGACTCCTGATTTTCGGGATCGTCGGCTTCCGGCTGTTGCCGGTGAGCCAGCTGCCCAACATCGACTACCCCACGATCCAGGTCACGGCAGAGCTGCCCGGCGCCGCACCGGAAACCATGGCCTCGGCCGTCGCCACGGTGCTCGAGAAGCAGTTCTCGACCATCGCAGGCATCGACTCGATGACCTCGATCAGCGGCCAGGGCACGACCGCGGTCACCATCCAGTTCAACCTCGACCGCGACATCGACGCGGCCGCCCAAGACGTGAACTCAGCCATTGCCGCCACCGCACGTCTCCTGCCGCCCGCGATGCCTACGCCGCCCTCCTTCCGCAAGGTGAACCCGGCCGACTTCCCGGTGTTCTTCCTCGCGCTCACCTCCGACACGCTGCCGATCTCGACCGTGAACGAGTACGCCGAGACCTACCTCGCGCAGCGCATTTCGACGATCAGCGGCGTGGCGCAGGTGCAGGTATTCGGCCAGCAGAAATACGCCGTGCGCGTGCAGGTCGACCCGAGCGCCCTCGCCGCGCGCGGCGTCAGCATGAACGAGGTCCAGCAGGCGGTGGCCACGTCCAACGTCAACCAGCCCACCGGCACCCTCTACGGCAAGGACCGCATGTTCGCCGTCCAGGCCACCGGCCAGCTGTACGACGCGGCCGCATTCAAGAAGATCATCGTCACGTACCGCAACGGTTCGCCGGTGCGGCTCGGCGAAGTCGGCAACGTCATCGACAGTGTGCAGAGCGACAAGGTCGCCGCCTGGTTCAAGGACAAGCGCGGCATCGTGCTCGCGATCCAGCGCCAGCCCGGCACCAACACCATCGAGGTGGTCGACAATATCAAGAAGCTGCTGCCGACCTTCCGCGCCGAGGTCCCGCCGGCCATCGGCATCGAGATCCTCTACGACCGCACGGTCATGATCCGCGCGTCCGTAGCGGAAGTGGAGTTCACACTGATCCTCGCCCTGATCCTCGTCGTGCTCGTGATCTTTGTATTCCTGCGCGACGTGCCGGCGACGATCATCCCGAGCGTCGCGCTGCCCATGTCCATCATGGGCACATTCGCGGTGATGTACATGTTCGGCTACAGCGTGGACAACATCTCGCTCCTTGCGCTGACGCTGTGCGTGGGCTTCGTCGTCGACGACGCGATCGTCATGCTCGAGAACATCAGCCGCCACATCGAGCTCGGCAAGAGCGTCATGCAGGCCACGCTCGACGGCTCGAAGGAAATCGCGTTCACGATCCTGTCGATGACGATCTCGCTGGCCGCCGTGTTCATCCCGATCTTCTTCATGGGTGGCATTCTCGGCCGGCTCCTGCACGAGTTCGCGGTGGTGATCATCGTCGCGGTGCTGATCTCGGGTTTCGTGTCGCTGTCCCTCACCCCGATGATGTGCAGCCGCATCCTCAAGCCGCACGACCCGAACCGCAAGCACGGGCTCGTGTTCCTCGCGTTCGAACGCGGCTTCGACGCCTTCCGCGACTTCTACGGCTGGACGCTGCGCTGGGTGCTCCGGCACCAGCGCTTCACGATGCTCGTGTTCCTCGCGATCGTGGTCGCGACCGGCGTGCTGTTCTCCCGGGCGCCCAAGGGCTTCCTGCCGAGCGAGGATTCGGGGCAACTGTTCGTGTTCACCGAAGGCCCTCAGGACGTGTCCTTCCAGGGCATGGTCGACCTGCAGCGCCAGGTCGCCGACATCGTGCGCCAGGATCCCAACGTGGAAGCGATCATGTCGTTCGTCGGGGCGAGCAACTTCAACCCGGCGGGCAACAGCGGCCGCATCACGATCGCCCTCAAGCCCTACGACAAGAGAAAGCCCGCGGACGAGGTGGTGAAGCAGCTCCGCCCGAAGCTGGCAAAGGTCGTGGGCATGAAGACCTTCGTACAGAACGTGCCCACCATCCGCATCGGCGGCTCGCTCTCCAAGAGCCCCTACCAGTACGTGATCCAGGGCCCGAACACCGAGCAGCTCTACCAGTGGGCCCCGATGATCGAGTCCAAGCTCCGCTCGCTGCCGGGCATCGTCGACGTGTCCTCCGACCTGGCGATCGCCCGGCCGCAGGTCAACGTGAACATCGACCGCGAAAAGGCCGCCGCGATGAACGTCTCTGTCCAGCAGATCGAGACCACGCTGAATTTCGCGTTCGGCTCATCGCAGGTATCGACGATCTACACGGCGACCAACCAATACTGGGTCATCCTGGAACTGGAGCCCCGCTACCAGACGGACCCGTCGGCCCTCGGCCTGCTGTACGTGCGGTCGAACTCCGGCACGCTGGTGCCGCTCAACTCGCTGGCGAAGCTCACCTACAACGTCGGCCCGCTCGCGGTCACCCACCTCGGGCAGCTGCCGTCGGTCACGTTCTCCTTCGACGTGCGCCCCGGCGTGGCCTTGTCCGAGGCCATCGAGGAGGTCAACAAGGCAGTGGCCGCGATGCAGGTTCCCGCCACGATCAACGCCTCCTTCGGCGGCACGGCGCAGGCCTTCCAGAGCTCACTGCAGGGCATGGGCGTCCTGCTGCTGCTCTCGGTGTTCGTGATCTACCTCGTGCTCGGCATCCTCTACGAAAGCTTCATCCATCCGCTCACCATCCTCTCGGGCCTGCCCACCGCCGGCCTGGGCGCGCTCGTGACCCTGATGGCTTTCGGCATCGAGCTGAACATGTATGCCTTCGTGGGCATCATCATGCTGATCGGCATCGTCAAGAAGAACGCGATCATGATGATCGACTTCGCGGTCGAGGCGCAGCGCAAGGACCATACGCCCTCGGCCGAGGCCATCTACCAGGCGGGCATCGTCCGGTTCCGGCCGATCATGATGACCAGCGCCGCGGCCCTGATGGGCAGCCTGCCGATCGCGATGGGCTACGGCGCGGGCGGCGCGGCCCGGATGCCGCTCGGCCTCGCGGTGGTCGGCGGGCTGCTGCTCTCGCAGGTGCTGACCCTCTACATCACGCCAGTGGTCTACATCTACTTCGAGCAATTGCAGCAGTGGATCGACGAGCGACGCGGCACCGGCAAGGCCGGCAGCGAAGGCCACGGGGATATCGACCCCGATGCCACGCTGATGATGCCCCCGCGAGGGGCTCAGTAAGTCTTGTAGGGCAGGAACTTGCCGCTGAGCTCCACGTGCACGCGGTCGCCCTTGGGATCCGGCTGGCGCTGGATGTCCATCGAGAAGTCGATCGCGCTCATGATCCCGTCGCCGGACTCCTCATGGATGAGTTCCTTAGTTGAGGGCCTCCTCGCCGGCATCTGCGGCCTGGTCCGCCCGGTCCGCCTCATGCTCGGCCTGGGATCGGTGCATGCCGCAGTCGCATCCCGAGCAGCACGACGACGACGACCGCGAACAGCGCCGGTTCGGTCAGGTCGCGCTTCACGAGCCACCAGAAATGCAGCACGCCAAGCACTGCAATGGCATACGCAATCCGGTGCAGCCGCTGCCAGTTGCGCCCGAGCTTCCTGACCATCGCAGTGTTGGAGGTCACCGCCAGCGGCACCAGCAGCACGAAGGCGGCAAAACCCACGGTCACGAACGGGCGCTTGATCACGTCCTTGAAGATCTCGCCCATGTCGAACCAGTGGTCGAACCAGATGAAGGTGATGAAGTGCGCCAGCGCATAGAAGAACGCAAACAGCCCGAGCATGCGCCGCAGCCGCAGCAGCCAGTTCGCCCCCGTGAACTTTCGCACTGGCGTAACCGCAAGCGTCACGGCCAGCAGGAACAGCGTCCACCACCCTGTGGAGCGGGTGATCGCCTCGATCGGGTTGGCCCCGAGGCTGTTGGTGAATGCGCCGTGGAACAGCCGGGCCATCGGGACCAGGCATGCCGCGAACACCCCGGCCTTGATCCAGCCAAGCGGGCCGGGTCGGGGCTGCCAGGCCATCAGAAGAACTTCTTGAGGTCCATGCCCGAGTAGAGGCCGGCGACCTGGTCGGCGTAGCCGTTGAACAGCAGCGTTTTCCTCTTGGGCTGGAAGAAGCCGTCCTCGCCGATGCGCCGCTCGCTTGCCTGGCTCCAGCGTGGGTGGTCCACCGCCGGGTTCACGTTCGAATAGAACCCGTACTCGTGCGATGCCGCCACGTTCCACGACGTTTTCGGCATCGACTCCATGAACGTGATCCGGACGATCGACTTGATGCTCTTGAAACCGTACTTCCACGGCACCACGAGCCGCACGGGCGCCCCGTTCTGGTTGGGCAGCACCTCGCCGTAGAGGCCGAACCCCAGCAACGTGAGCGGATGCATCGCCTCGTCCATGCGCAAGCCTTCCACATAGGGCCACTCGAGCACCGGCAGCCGCAGGCCGATCATGGTTTCGGGTTGGGTGGCGGTCGCGAACGCCACGTACTTGGCTTTCGCGGTCGGCTCGACGCGCTTGATCAGCTCAGACATCGAGTAGCCGACCCAGGGGATCACCATCGACCAGCCTTCGACGCAGCGCATGCGGTAGATGCGCTCCTCCATCGGGGCGAGCTTGAGGAGGTCTTCGATGTCGATCGGCTTCTTGTTCTTCACCTCCCCGTCGACCATCACCGACCACGGACGGGTCTTCAGCTTGTGCGCGTACTGGGCGGGCTGCGCCTTGTCGGTGCCGAACTCGTAATAGTTGTTGTAGGTCACTACATCCTTGTACGGGGTGGCCTTGTCGGTCGTCGACAGCGGCGACGGCTTGCCGGGCAGCTTCGCCAGCTTGCCCGGCTCCGTCACCGGCGCAGCGGTCTGGGCAAAAACGCTCCCCGACGCAGGCAGCATGGTCCCGGCAAGCCCCAGAGCGGCAGCCTGGCGCAGGAATTCGCGCCGGCGCAGGTAGAGGGCCTGCGGGGTGATCTCGGAAGGCAGGATGTCCGACGGTGTCCTGATCAGCATGGGGTGTACTCCAGTGGGTCCCTGCGCATTGGTCGCGACAGGCCGGGATTGCTTACGCTCAACCGGGCGGGCTCTTCAGGGGTTGAGCTGCTTGTAGGCCGTGTTCGCCGCCGCGAGGAGCTCTTCGCGATTCAGGTCGGCGGACGACAGCGCATACCCGACGTTGCGGTCGATCCAGTAGAACACGCCGACATTACCCTCGCGCGCATACCGGAACGCGGTCTCGGTGTTGTTCGTCGCCTCGGTGCGCACGTATAGCGTCAGGCGCCGCCCGCCCTGGGTCTGGTACATGAACTGGGCCACCGGCGAAGGCCCGCCCGCAGGCTTGGCGTCCCCGGGCAGCAGGCGGCCGCCCACCAGGTTGAATCCGCTTGCGTCGAGCTTGGGCACGCGCAGGGTCGTGCCCAGGCGCTTGGACAACCACGCGACAAGATGCGCCTCCTGGTCGGCGCCGACCTCGACGGGATGGCGGACTTCCGGCGAGTAGGTGGCGTGCGCGACGGCTGCGTTCTTCGCTATCCCGACCGGGCCACCCGCCGGCACGCGCATCGCGTGCAGTTGCCATCCGGCGAGGGCGCCCACGCCCAGCCCCATGACCAGGAAGCTGGCCGCGATCGCATAGGGGCGCCATTTCGACGGCCGCTCGGAAAAGCGCGCCAGCCGCGCCGGGACGGGCTCGTCGAGTACCGGGGCGAAGAAGAGCTTGAGTTCTTCATCCTGGTGCCTGTAGGCCGCAATGCGCGCGGCCTCTTCAGGCCGGGCGGCGAGCCATGCTTCCACCTCGTGGTTCCTCGAGGAAGGCAACTGGCCGTCGACATAGGCCAGCAGGTCGGCTTCGGCAACCGGCGACGTTGTCGATTCGGTCATTTCACCACCTGCAGGCGTACGGTCACCGGTGTGCCGTGCATCAGGGCGCGAAGTTTTTCGCGGGCCCGCGAAAGCCGTGACATGACGGTCCCGATGGGAATGTCGAGCATAGCGGCCACTTCCGCGTAGCTCATGTCCTCGAGCGCGATGAGCAGCAGCACTTCGCGCTGCTCGGGCGGGAGCACAGCAAGCGCACGTTCGAGGTCGCGAATCTCCAGCGACGCGCCCTGCACGGCGGCCACTGCCATCTCGGGACCTTCGTCGTCGAGCACCGCATGGTCGCGTGAGGCGCGCACCTGGTTCACGTGGACGTTGTGCATCACAGTGAAGAGCCAGGCCCGCAGGTCCGACCCCGGGCGCCAGAGGTGGAACTTGTTCCACGCCCGCTCCAGCGTGTCCTGCACGAGGTCGTCTGCGCGGGCGCGATCGCTGACCAGCGCGCGCGCGTAGCGCCGCAGGCGCGGAATAAGTTCGACGATGCGGTGCGCTTCATCCACGACCCGGATTATCGCTCACTGCCGTGCGGCAGGGTGCGTGAACCGGGCAATTCTGGAATCGCAGGCGAACCATGAACCGGTGGCCTCCTGGCAGTGGGCTCATCTCGCTAACAAGGCCGCCTCCGCGGGTATTCCGGTGACCGCAAATGAAAAGCCCCGCCGGCGCAGCCGGGCGGGGCTCGGGTCCGACCGCCGGGACGGTCTTATTTCATGCGGAAGTCGTCGTGGCAGCCGGCGCACGACTTGCCAGTGGCACCGAACTGAGTCTTGATCGCTCCCATGTCGCCACCTTTTGCCACCTGAGCGAGCTTGGAAATTTCGCCCTGCATCGTTTCCATGGCCTTGTCGAACTTGGCCTTGTCGCTCCAGATCTCGGGTTTGGCCTTGGTCTTCTCGTCCTTGGTGGCGGGCTGGAAGCCTTCGGACGGCATATGCGACAGCACTTCAAGGTAACCAGCGTTGCGGGCCACGACAGCGGCATCGAACGGGCGATCGCCGCGCATCATCGCGCCGATGGGGCCGAAGTACCAGCCGATGAGTGCCATGGCCGACTGGCGCTGCTTCACGAGCTGCTCGGGCTTGGCCTGGGCGGCGGCCTGGAACGAGGCGCCGGCACCGATTGCAAAGGCGACTGCGGCCAGCAGGATCTTGTTCTTCATTCGGTTCTCCTAGAAAGGTCGTTTGACAATCAAGATTACGGCGACAAGCGCCAGCACAAAAAGGCCCAGCGCCCGCCATGAACTGACGAAGCGCACAGCCGGTACCTCGGTGGATGGATCCAGTTTCTTGATCCCGGTGACCATGGCCGACACGAGGTTTTCCTTCTTCACGAACACATGGAACACGACCGCCGCCACATGAATGGCCGCGAGCGCGAGCAGGACGTAGAAATTGTAGTAGTGGAACGAGGTCAGCTGGTCCGACCAGTCCTTGCTCACGAACTTATAAAGCGGACCTTCAATGGAAATGTCGTCGTTGGCGAAGAGCCCCGTCCCGGCCTGCGCCAGCAGCACGAGCAGCAGCACGAGCACCATCCAGCCGCCGAGCGGGTTGTGCCCCGGCACATGGGTCGGCGACTTCGACAGCAGCTTCTTCATGAAAGCGATGCAGGCGCCCGGCCCCGCCAGGAAGCTTGAAAACCGGGCGTAGGTGCTGCCCGCGAAGCCCCACAGGACCCGGAACAGCACCAACGCGAGGATCATGTACCCGGAGTACATGTGCCACTCCATCCAGTTGCCCTTCATCTTGCCGCTGAAGAACATGAAGGCGAACAGGGCCACCAGCACCCAGTGGAAGAGGCGGACGGGCAGGTCCCATACTTTGACAGCATGGTGCGGTTGGCTCATTCCCATTCCCCTGAAACAGCGCGGCCGGGAATTCTATTCCACCGGCGCGCCCAAACGAAGAGGGGCGGCTCCTCGCGGAGCCGCCCCTCGGTCGTGCAACCGCTTTGTTACGCGAGTTACCTCAGCCCGGCCGCATAGTCGGCGACGGCCTTCATTTCGGCCTCGGTCATGCGCGCCGCAACGCCGCGCATCATGCCGCCCGGGTCGTTGGCACGCGTCCCCGCCTGGAAAGCCTTGAGCTGGGCTTCGATGTATTCGGCGTACTGGCCCGCGATCCGCGGATATTGCGCCGGGATGCCGGCGCCATCCGGCCCGTGGCAACCGGCGCAGGCCGCGACGCCGGTGGCGACGTTGCCGCCGCGCCAGAGCTTCTGGCCGGCCGAGGCGAGCTTGCTGTCCTTGGCCGTCGCAGGCTTCAACTTCTGCCCGGCGTAATAGGCAGCGAGGTTCTTCATGTCGTCGGGCGACAGGGCCGCCACCATCCCGCCCATGACGGCGTTCTCGCGCTCGGCCTTCTTGCCGCCCTGCGGCTTGAAATTCATGAGCTGCTTGTTGATGTACTCCGGAAACTGGCCGGCGAGCTTGGGATTGGCCGGCGCTGCGCTGTTGCCGTCGGCACCGTGGCACGCGACGCACACTTGCGTTGCAATCACCTGGCCTTTGGCCGGATCCGGCTTGGCCGCTTCTTTCTTCGCCGCAGCGTCAGCGGCAAATGCCGCATTTCCCGCAACTGCGAGGGCTGCGCCGGCGAACAGCGCCAACCTGGCCAAGTATCGCTTCATGATTTCTCCATAGCTACCCGTCGAAACCCGTTATTCTATAACACCTTTGGTATCCCCCATGCCCACCCCTAAGCCCCTATCCCCAGCTTTCGCCAACATCCGGTTCCTGATCTCCGCCAGCCAGATCGAAGGCCTGCCGCAGGACGAGTTGCCGGAAGTCGCCTTCGTCGGCCGCTCCAACGTAGGCAAATCCAGCGCCCTGAACATCCTCGCCAACCGCCGCAGGCTGGCGTTCGTGAGCAAGACGCCCGGCCGCACCCAGTTGATCAACTTCTTTTCGCTGGGCGAAGGCGCGCGGCTCGTCGACCTGCCGGGCTACGGGTATGCAAAGGTGCCGCACGGCCTGAAGGACGAGTGGGGCAGGCTGGTGGCCAGCTACCTGCAGACACGGCGGTCGCTCCTCGGCGTGGTTTCGCTGATGGATGCCCGCCGGCCGCTGATGCCCCTGGACGTCCAGTTGCTCGGTTGGCTCGCGCCCCTCCAGGAAATCCAGCAGCGCCGGTTGCTGCTGCTGCTCACCAAGTCGGACAAGCTGACCAAGAGCGAACAGGGCCGGACCCTGATCGCCACGCGCAAGGAACTCGAAAAGCTCGGCATCCGCGGAGAGTGCATGCTGTTCTCGAGCCAGAACCGCCAGGGCGTCGAGGAAACCCGCGAGCTCATCGACGGATGGCTCGCGGGCAAGGAATAAAAGGCCCCCGGTAAAGGGGAGTAAACCGGGGGCGAAAACGCCTTAACTTTAAATTAAGGCATCCCGCTCAGGGAGGAGAAGCGGGAGACGACTCACATCGCCTGTACTTAAGAGTCCGGTGCGCGCCAAAAGTTCCGAAAAATATTTCCCGCGCGAAATCAGTACACTGGCATCGAAGGCGGACTTAAAATCCCACAAACCTCCTGCGGTCTTTCAATCCCATGAATATATACGGCAATTTCCCCGCGGTGCGCATGCGCCGGATGCGGCGCGACGATTTCTCCCGGCGGCTGATGCGCGAAAACGTGCTGACCGCCGACGACCTGATCTACCCCGTATTCGTGCTCGACGGGAAAAACCGCACCGAGAAAGTAGCCTCCATGCCGGGGGTGGAACGCGTCACGCTCGACCGCCTGCTGCCCGTGGCCGAGGAATGCATGAAGCTGCGCGTGCCGGTGATGGCGCTGTTCCCGGTCATCGACCAGAAACTGAAATCGCTGGACGGCCGCGAAGCCCATAACCCCAAGGGGCTGGTGCCGCGCGTCGTACGCGAACTGAAAAAGCAGTTCCCCGGCCTCGGCGTGATGACCGACGTGGCGCTCGACCCGTATACCTCGCACGGCCAGGATGGCGTGATCGACAAGAACGGCTACATCATCAACGATGTGACGCTCAAGGTGCTCGAGAAGCAGGCGCTCTGCCAGGCCGAGGCGGGTGTCGACATCGTCGCGCCCTCCGACATGATGGACGGCCGCATCGGGCGGATCCGCACCGCCCTGGAAAAATCCGGGCGCATCCACACGAAGATCATGGCGTACTCGGCCAAGTACGCGTCGGGCTTCTACGGCCCGTTCCGCGACGCGGTCGGTTCAGCCAAGAACCTCGGCAAGGGCGACAAGAAGACCTACCAGATGGACCCGGCCAACTCCGACGAAGCCTTGTGGGAGGTCGGCCTCGACCTCGCCGAGGGCGCCGACATGGTGATGGTGAAGCCGGGCATGCCGTATCTGGACATCGTGCGGCGCGTGAAGGACGAATACAAGGCGCCGACGTTCGTCTACCAGGTGTCCGGGGAATACGCGATGCTGCGTGCCGCGATCGCCAACGGCTGGCTGGCGGACAACGTCATCATGGAATCGCTGATTGCGTTCAAGCGCGCGGGCGCAGATGGCATCCTGACCTACTTCGCGCTCGAGGCGGCCCGCGCGATCAGGAAGGCCGGCTAGCTCTTGCCCGCCCGCTCGAGCACCACCAGGAACCTGTCGGCCTTCTGGTAGCCGATCACGCGCAATCCGCGGATCTCGGCGCCGCGCGTGTCGAAGAAGATGATGCCCGGCGGCCCGAAGAGCGAGAACCGCTTGAGCAGTTCCTTGTGCTGTTCGGTGTTCTCGGTCACGTCGACCTGCAGCAGCAGCATGCCGCCCAGCTTCTCCTTCACTTTGGCATCCGCGAAAGTAAACGCCTCCATCTCCTTGCACGACACACACCAGTCGGCGTAGAAATCCAGCATCACGGGCTTTCCGGGTGCGCGCAGTTTCTCGTTCAGTTCCTCGACCGAGTTGATCCGCTCGAACTTGAGCCCGTGCGGCTCGGGTCGCGGCATGACGAGCGGGGAGATCACCGGCCAGGCGATCCACACTGCGACGGCGAGAAGCAGCACGCCGAAGAACTTCTTCACCTTCTCCATCCACCGGCCGGACTTCGGCAGGAACGCGCCTTCCGAAACGCCCACCACCAGCAACGGCACGCCCATGCCCATTGCCATCGAGAAGAGCGCCCCGCCGCCAAGCAGCACGTCCTTGGTCTGGCTGATATAGAGGAGCGCACCCGCAAGCGGCGCAGCCACGCAAGGGCTCACGATGACGGCCGACAACACACCCATGCCCGCGACCGAAGCCACATGGCCGCCGCGCAGCTTGTGGTGCGTGGAGGACAGTCGATCCTGCAGGAATGCGGGCAGCTGCAGGTCATGGAAACCGAACATCGACAGCGCCAGCCAGACGAACACCAGCGCGAACCCCGACAGCACCCAGGGGTTCTGCAAGGCTGCCGCGATCAGCGTCCCCGAGTACGCGGCCGCCACGCCGGCAATCGCGTAGGTCACCGCCATGCCAAGCACGTAGGCGAGCGACAGGATCAACGCCCGCACCTTGTTGAGGTCGCGCCCCTCGCCCGCGATGATGCCCGAAAGGATCGGGATCATCGGCAGCATGCACGGCGTGAACGCAAGCAGGAGGCCGAAGCCGAAGAAGCTCGCGAGCACCAGCCAGAAGCTGCCCGATTCGAACAGCGCAACGATGTCGAAGTCGGTGGCCGACCCGGACAGGCGGGCCGCAGTCGAGGACGAAGGCGGCACCAGTTCCGGACCCTGCGTCACCGCCGGCACGCTCGAGGTCCCGGACCCCGCCCCGGCCAGCTTCACGCTCGCCCGGGTCTGCATGGGCACGTAGCACACGCCCACGTCCGCGCACCCCTGCGAGGTCACCACGAGCTTCAGGGTATCGCCACCGCCGGTCTTCTCGACTGGCAGGAGCACGATAAGTTGCTTGCGGTAGGTCTCGACTTCGCCGAAGAACTCGTCTTTCTTCTTTACGCCCGCGGGGAAATCCGGCGTGCCGAACTTCACGCTCGCGCCGCCGATCCCGGGCTCGGCCTCGAACTTGAAGCGCTCCCGGTACAGGTAGTACCCGTCCGCGATGTCGAATTTCACCTCGACGGTGCGGTCGTCGACGGCGCGGGTGGACATGCGAAAGGCTTTCTCGGGTTCGAGCAG
>Ga0214919_10002692_pt1 | contig 27594 bp, 23 predicted proteins | sample LL1503_MetaG_FD_177994 | JGI IMG/M metagenome (GOLD analysis project Ga0214919, IMG submission 177994) | Freshwater microbial communities from Lake Lanier, Atlanta, Georgia, United States - LL-1503 | ecosystem: Environmental > Aquatic > Freshwater > Lake | place: USA: Georgia | collected...
ATTTTGTGAAGAAAAGAAGGCGAGGCCTCTATATATTATTGAAGGCGGTCTACAACATTCTTATAAGAAGAAGGTTTTGTGGCAAGTGCTTAATCGCCTTTGTCTTCGCTATGGAATCGGTTTAATGCAAACAACCTCTACAAAGGAGACTGCTGAATTATTAGAAACAATTGCTTATCAACTTACAGAAGATAAGGAGTGTTTCAAAGCGACAACACTATCTTATTCAGATGTAGCGTCATTTCATAAGAAAGGGAATAAGGATGACCCAGAATTTTTTACACTGGCGGCTTTACAACAATGTACAGGCGTTAGTGTAGATAAGGCGAAGGCTCTCTTAGAACATTTTAAGAGTCTTAAAGCAATAATGGATGCAGAAGCCAAAGATCTTGGAGAAGTGAAGACATCAAATGGTCGAAAACTTGGACCCGTTCTTGCGAAAAGACTTTGGGATCATTTTCGTTTTGTCAAAGTCTAGTTACGTTTTCTATTTTTTCGTGTGATTCTACGTTTTCTATTACCACCTTTATATGTTCCGTTGCTAAATATATTTCTAAATGAATTTGGAAGTGATGATTTAGATTTTTTTAACCAGTTTCTTAATGTTACTGCTGCATTTTTTCGTGTAGTTCCAAATTCTGAAAGAGATCCATGTACAGTTTGTTGGTCTGGTAGTGATAAGTTTCTCTGGTGAAATCTTAAATGTTCAATAAAATCTTCAGTACTTACACCTTTAGGGCCATCAACTTTAGCGTAAATATTAGCAAGTGGTTGAGCCCAACCAGGAGGCCCACTTGAACCATTATTATTCGGTTTTTGTACTTCCATTAATTCTTTAGGAGGATATAATGATTGTAATTTGATTTTCAAATTATTGAGTTCTATTCTTTGGTTTATTAAATCTTTATATGATTTAACTATATTGTCAATATTAGGGGAAGTATTATTCAATTCCCTATTCAACGTATCATATGTATCTTTAAAAAGTTTACCTTGATTTATAAATTCACGCATTTCAACTGTTGAAAGACGCATACTACAATTAATCCAACACCAAAGATTTTTAGTATTTGTTAAATCTAAAATATCTTTATAATTAGTAGGAATTCTTTTTCTTTCATCACTAGATAAAGTAGAATTAGTTATTAATGTAATATTTTGATTTATTTGACTTATAATTTTTCTGTTTTTATCCGAATCATTTGATTTAGTCAATAAAGCATTTATTGATGGTATTAAATTTGTTAATGTTGCTTTTTTCCGTAATTGTGCTTGGCCTAAAGAAAAAGGTAGGGGCATCTATTTATTACTAGGAAATAAATTGTGTCCTAAAGACCTCCATATTGATTGCGCCCATTGATAGGTTACATTTGCGACAAATCGGTCTCAAATTATCAATATGTGTTTTACCCCCACTAATTTCCGCAATAACATGGCCAGTATCAAATTCACGCTGAGTGATTCGTGTAGTTTGACAACAATAACAAGGGGCTGACCCCTGTTCCAAACCAATATACTTATTCCATACAGAAGTCTTCAGAGCCTCTGCAATTTGTTTCTTCGGAATCTTTGTTTTTTGTGTGATTGTTATTTTCTTTTCGTGTGTAATAATTTTCACATCATTTTCTGGAACTGGTTGAGGAGCAACAGGCACAATAACATCATCTCCGTGAAATATATTTCGCAGAATTATTAAATCATCAATATTTGAGGTTGGATAAGTTATATATACATCAATCTCCATATTTTGGATATTTTTAATAGCAGTATCAATAAAATAAGAATCAAAACCACCTAACATTAAATCCATTATTACACCAACGCGATTATTTCCATCAATACATCTATACGCATTTTCATCTTTTAAAAATATAATGGGCTTAGATGGAAGCCCTCTTTTTACATAATTTAAATATGCTATTTTTGTATGTATATTCCAAGGCTTAGAAGGAAAACAATCAGAAATATTATTATTTTTAAGAATTTTATTATAAAATTCTTGAATATTATAATGACTATATGTCACACGGCCCTCCATTCTAATTTAGAACTGGAAAAGATCGTTTAATACAGCAGGTTTGGGTCTCGCAGGGTTTTCGCCAAGACCTCCACTCATTGCGTTTATAAAAGAGTTCGGAGGAGCATATTCTCCTGCTGAACGAGTTGGTGCGGTTAAGGCCATTGTCTCTTGAACAAACCGAAGCCCAGGTTTTGTACTCGGTTGAGTCCGCGCAGTCGCCAAAGATTTGGTAGGATTATTTGGCGGAGGCGCAGGAGGCAACATCGCCTTCATTATAGGGGACTCCTGTAGAATGTAATTACGCTCGTGATGTTTCCAAGAGATATATAAGAGATTTGGATAGGTGAACCGGACTTCATAACCGACTTGCCGCATTTGAAATACTAAATACACAATACAATCCTCCATATCAATCTTTGGAAGTCCAAATACAAATGGCGGAACAGTATATATAATCCAATTATTTCCAGGAACTCGTGCAGCAGTTCTAATTCGTGTGTAAATTTGTTCTAACAGTTGATTATATGCTCTAAGTCTCGCCTTGTCACGCGATGCTCGTTCTTGGAAAAGAGTATTGGGTTTTAATATAGGTACTTCTTGCCGTGACTGTGCGTCCATCCTTACTTATCAATAAGCATTAATACAATTGCGCATAGACGAAGACACATGCATAAAAATACACCTGTAAGGGTCTAAATTAAATCCGATGACTAACAAGTAGCAGATGTTTAGTATTATTAAACCAAAAAGACTATGTTTAAGTGGCGGCGGAATTCGCACAGTTAGTTATATAGGCGCTTTACAAGTTTTAGAAACAAAAGGTCTTCTTGAAGAATTAGAAGAATTTCTCGGAGTTTCTGCTGGCGCATTTATCGCTTTCTTGCTTGTTATTGGATATTCCCTTACAGAGTTGGAAAAAATTATGTGTACAATTGATTTTGGGGAAATTCGTTCAATAGATGATCCTGCTAATTTTTTGTTTTATGCGGATAATTTCGGGCTTGATGATGGCGCAGGGCTTATTGCTCTTATAGAATCTCTTTTGAAAAAGAAGGGTCTACCTATAGACTTAACATTTTCCTTGCTCTCATCAAAAAAGCGTCTCAGAATATTTGCAACAGATCTGAATGAATTGAAGAAGCGAGAATTTAGCGCAAAACTTACACCAAATGTTAGAATTATTGATGCACTTCGTGCGTCTATGGCTCTACCATTATATTTTACTCCAATAAAAGATCCTATCACAGGGAATCTATTAGCAGATGGAGCACTTATTGCAAATTATCCAATTATTCATTTAAACTCATTTGAATCACGAGATACAATTGGACTTACATTTGATGATCATAAAAATAATTATTCGGAAATAAGTAGTTTAATGATATATTTTCATCAAATTATGTCTTGTTATTGGGTCAATAAGAATAACGCAATATATTCGCATTATGCTAAGAATACAATTATTATACCATGCGCTGCTTTTCCTCCATTAAATTTCGAACTTACTGAAAAAGAGAAGAAGTTTCTATATGATTCTGGAGCAAATGCTGCGAAACAATATTTAAAAATGTTGAAAGGTCCTCAGAAGCTATTTCGCCGCAGATCTGTCTCCTAGGCTCTAAGCAATTTACGTAACACTTTATCAATTGAGACAATACCATTATTACTAAGTGCGTCAATTATAAAGGAAGTTGCTAGAAGACGATCCGCTCGTAAGAAAAGTATACCACTTGGTGATTCAGGTATAAAATATTTAGGTTTTACAATAATAAATGATTTAAATTCCACACCAAGTTCCCGCTGGAAATTTGTTAATACTTTTTGACTCTGCGCAACAAGAACACACTGATCAGAATTAAGAGAACGCACAATATCACCTGTAGGGGGAGAACGACACATATATTCACTATAGTCAGCAAGATACTGTTGCTGTCTATCAGTATATAATAAAAGAGGTATAAGTCTACGTAAATAGGATGATACACTAAATGCGCAAACAGCATTTCGTGTACCTTTTTTAATTATTTTGTCTTCGGAAAAGTCCTCATAGGCTTTCAATTCAGCATCAAAATCATCTAATTTTGTATTAAATAATGTATTCGAAAGATATTCAAACTTATCATTTCCTTCAGGAATTGTCTTTAATGCTTCTGTAATAGTTTCACGTAATTCATTTTTTTGAACAGGTGTTAAACGATTTAACCCATTTGTTATTGGAAGACCTTTCATTTTTTGGTACAAGAAAACGAAAGACCGATTTAACGCACTCATAAATGGTTCATCAGGAAGTTTATTCGGTGAACGAATATCACATGACTGCGGTCTAAAATTTGTATATACGTTGAGAATACTCCGCGCATTTTCAATTAATTCGTGAGCCTCTGTATTTTTTCTTAATATATTATTTCGAACAGTAGTATTTCTTTTTGGTCGATTATTGCCCTTACGCGTATTTTTCCGCCTAAAAGGGTTCAGAAAAGGCATCCCTATTGTGTTCTTAGATATTTTCCTTGAGGAATGCCATATAACCCTCCTTATTACGCTCACCAGTATATTCAACAATTTCACCAGTCATCTTTTCAAGGAGAATTGTCGGATAGCCCTTCACTGGTTTACCAGCAGCCGCTTCAGGTGTCTTCTCAGGATTTACCATATTAATATCAACAGACTTACCATTCACCTGTAAGGGAGCACCAGCCTTCATAGATTCGAAATCAGGTTTCGCGCTAGTACAGTGAGGACACCAGTCCACATAGTACATTGAAAGTTTTGAATTACCACTGCTAAATCCTTCATAAGGTTGAACAACATTACGATTCACACCATAGAAATATATCAATACAAGAGCAAGTAAAACAGCACCGCCAAATATGTAAAAACTTTGTTTGCGCATCTTACTTAGAGTTTAGAGAAATATAATAAATAATAATTAGAATGTCATCTAACAATACACAATCCCTTACAGAGGATAATATTCAGTTTCTGGAGTTTGTATATGAACTTGCGATTATGAAAGGTCATAGTATTGTTGAGGCTGTAAATCTATCCGAAATGGCTCTTTTTAAGAGACAGTTTGAAGGGATTCGTTTTTCATCACTGGATGAACGTAAACTACGTAACTTAATCGGTAGGGAACATCATTAATCCCCACATTGTTAAGAAGAACAATGCCGTATGAAGAAAGAACCCTCCTGCGCTAGGGCATCCTTCGCCATCAGAAATCGTTAGAAAACCTCCGAGTGCTCTTTGTACAACTTTGTATGTTTCAGGATTTGCTATTAGGAAAAATACAAGAGTTGAATAGAAACTATATTTGGCTTTTAGAATTACTCGGTCGCTTGTCCAAGTGGAAGACTTGGACATTCTAATCTATCTGGAGAGTTCTCTAAAATATATTCAATATAACGTGAAAGTAGGCGCATTTCAATAAGATATAAATATGGTGTTTCCAGTATTGAATTCTTAATATTGTCTTCAGCCTTTGTTTTAATTTGTAAATTTTTCGGGTCTATATATTTATTTCCAGATGGTAAAATATTTTTCCCGAGTGTCTTAATATTTTTAAGAATGTACTCGTATTTAGAAGAGTCTTTCGCCTTTTGTGCGACCTCAATCTCAGCAATATTTTTTAGCAAATTATTGGCGTTTTTGGGAACGACACCTTTTTCACGCTCAATGACTGCAATCACTTTTCCAAGTTGAGTGATTACAGGCCATAAATCGGAGTTATTTAAATCGGGTAAATATACTTTGTCAATTGTCTTCATAAGAGTTTTCGCTTCAACTTCTGAGTCATTTATTGCTTTTAGACTCAGATTATTTGAAATATTATTATTTTCTATACTATCATTTATACGAGACCATAACATATTTATAAAATAGTTTAGAATACAGAGACGCTCGTTAAATGGCTCGTGAGGTTGTTCAGGTGTTTCTAATGATGGTATTTTAGAATCATCAACTTCATCAATAAGTGCTATTTGTAGTAATATATTTGATAAACGAGAAGTGAAATCCGATGAAGGCTCGGGAACACTTGATGTATCCAGAGTATTTGTGGCATTTTCTAATTTCTCAATTTGTGTTAAAAGTTCAGGATCTTGTGTCTTAGTATAGATTTTTCTGAGGGATGTTATAATATCATTTAGACGTGTTGATTCAGCAATTACAATTGATTCATCTCTATTAGTAGTTAATTCTGTGCGGCTTTCAAGATCAGTCTCAAGACCTTCAAGAGCCTCTTTCGCACCGCCTGCGGTTGCTCGTGCTGCTGCGAGTTCTTCAGTTCGTAATCTTAACTGTTCACGTAAATCGGCAACTTCTGTTGCGACAGCCGCAGCAGATTCATTCCGTTCTCTTAAAGTTATTTGAAGTTGTTCTTTTTGCGCAATAATCTCTTCTTTTCTCCGAATTTCTGTTTCAAGTTCCACTTGTTTTGCCTGAAATAATATGTCAACTTCTCTCTTTTTAGTGGCAATATCATCACGTATAAGTCTTATACGTTCCACAATTGTTGAGAATCGTATTCCAAGGTCTGTTAAATCCTTTTGAAGAGCGAGTTTATCTTCTTGAAGTGTACGAATATCTGCTTCAAGTGTAGCCTTTTCTGTACGATCTATTTTGGAACCGTCGCCACTTTCAGAGCGTCGTGAAGTTTTAAGTTTTGCAAGTTCTAACTGTTTTTCTAAAAATGTAATGGCGCCAGATTTTCCTTTTAATTCAGCATCAAGTCTTGTGCGATCAGTAGATAGCTTATTATAATTATCTGTAAGGGAATCAAACTCGCGTATAAGAGCCTCATATGAACGACGGAGCGTAGGATCATTTGTAGATTCAGTAATTTTTGAAAGTGGGTCAAGAACAGGACCAGTCTTTTGTGCTGTACCTGTTGCTATTGTCTGAGTAACTCGTTCTAACATATTCTGAACATTTTCTGAACGAACTGTATTGTTTTGTATTGATTTTAATATACTTTCAATAGTGGCTGGTCCAAGACGGTCTTTAACATTTTGTGATCGAATTTTTTCAGATGATATTCCTATAAGAAGTTGTAAAACAAGTATTAGAAGTTTATTAATATTTTCATCTTTTTTACAAGGAAGAAGAGGTAGAGATATTTTTGGTAGAGGCGGTAAAGATCCTAAAGATGGCAAAGATACTTTTGGCAACGATGGTAATTTAATCTGCTTCACAACTGGAACAGTACAAGAGGGTTTATTAGCATCAGTAAATTCAGCGAGTTTCTTAATAAGAAATTCATAATTACGAATTTTCTGGTGTGTTGATGCTAATGGTAGTCCATGAAGAACACTTCTGCCATGTTCTAAATTCTTCAATCTTGTTTGAAGAACTTTTCGAACAATTGCTGCTTCTTTTTTATCAAGAGAGCAGCCATTTTCTGTAAGAATCTGTGGTGTATGACGTAGAGTAGGAATACCAAATACTTTTTTCAAAACTAAAATTTCTTCTTCATTATCTGTAAACATAGTTTTGAATTGTTCGGAGTTTATACGCCCAGAATTATTGGCTCGACCTTCGAGATTTACAATTTCTCCTGCTATATTTAGTATTTTTGGATTACTAACCTCTAGTGCCATTCTGTAGAATAATAATAAAATTGATTTCCAACCTAAATACGAAAGCAAGTATATATATTTAGAAATGGAAGCCAGAATCTTCAACCCTTGGAATGCTAGTAATAAAATTATTCCGACAAAGGTTATTTCAGAGATTCTGAAAAAGTATGGAAATACTATGCGTTCTCCAGATCTTTATCGTCAGGCGTGTATTCATAAATCCTATGTGAATCGTCCAGAATTATGGGCAGAGCAGTCACAAAATGGTGAGCCTATGATTATGGCCGAACGTCCTTCTAATTGTCTACCACTTCAAGAGGCAGACAATGAGGAAATGGAATTTATGGGCGATTCTGTTCTGGGATGTATTGTAGCTATTTATCTATTTCAAAGATATCCAGGACAGGGTGAAGGATTTCTAACTCGGCTTCGTACACAGATTGTTAATAATAAAATGCTTGGAGTTATTGCTCTTAAGTTGGGGTTCAGTCAATGGTTAATTATTAGTAGACACGTTGAAGAAATGTGTGATGGACGTAAAAATCTTCGGATTCTTGGTTCAATGCTTGAGGCGTGGATTGGTGCTTTGTATATTACTGAAAATAACGCAAATCCAGGGAATGGTTTTCGCGCAGCCCAGGAATGGCTTGTTAATGCTTTAGAAGATCAAGTAGATATTGTATCTCTTATTCAGGAAAATACAAACTATAAGGATCAGTTACTCCGTTGGTTTCAGGCTCAGTATCATCAGACACCTCGTTACAAGGAAGTACACGTTGAAGGTCCTCCTCACGATCGTGTATTTACAATGGGTGTACTAGATGTACATGGAAATGTTGTTGCAAAGTCATCTGCTAAGAATAAGAAACTTGCAGAGCAAGAAGCGAGTCGTTTGGCACTGGAGTACTTACAAAAAATGGTGTCGCCAAGTCTTGGACCAGAAATTGCTGCGCTTCCAGAAAATCTAAATACTTTAGAAGAAACTTTCGTTACTAACAAATAGATGTCTTCTAAACCGCAAGGGAAGCGGTTTACTTTTTCAGCAGCAGTTCCCATTAAAAAGGTCGCCCCCGGTGCTATAGCACCTCAAGCAGAATTAGTTCCAACAGGATTAACGGTAGTAGGTAGTCTCTTTAAGCAGCGCCCGAAACCTGAAAAACAGGCGCAAAAAAAGCCTGAATTTGCGGTTCCTGTAGAAGATACTGTGATTGCTCCGCAGACTCCTACTCCTGCTACTCAAACTCGTCGTCTTAAAAAACCTGTTCTTCCATTACCAGAAGAAGATCTTCTTCCCAAAGTTGAAGAAGTTTTTCGTTCACGAGAAGCCCCAGTAGAAGCCCAACCACAACTAGAAGCACCACTAGAAGCACCACAACTAGAAGCACCACAACTAGAAGCCCCACTAGAAGCACCACAACTAGAAGCCCAACCACTAGAAGCCCAACCACTAGAAGCCCAACCACTAGAAGCCCAACCACTAGAAGCCCAACCACTAGAAGCCCAACCACTAGAAGCCCCCAAAAAGAGTAAAAAACTAAAGCTTCGCAGACCTAGACCAATGTATTCACCTGAACTTGAAAAAGTAAAGGAAACAATTCAAACTATAGAACAACAAGACCCATATATTGAAAAAGAAGAATTAGAACCTTTTGTTCCTCAAGACAGAAAGAGTTTCACAAACTTTATAATAAGTCATTATGGGAAATTTGGATTACCTCCTAAACTTGAAGAGCCAGATCTTGAAGCGTGTCAAAAGATGGGCGCAGCAGGACAGGATACAACACAAATATATCTATATCAACAATTTGTTCGTAATTATATTCGTCAAGCATCACCCTATAGGGGATTACTTGTGTATCATGGCTTAGGTTCAGGAAAAACATGTTCTGCTATTGCTGCTATGGAGGCCTTATATGGACTTGATAATAAGAAGATTGTTGTTATGACACCATTTAGTTTACAGAATAATTTCCTTACAGAGATTACTTTCTGTGGATTTAAGCACTATCGTCTACAGAATCATTGGGTTCGGATAGAATTAGAATCAGATCCTACTGCTGCATTATTTGCAAAGGAAGTAATGAAGATTCCAGACACTTTTTTTGACGAACAGAAACGGAAAAAACAGCCAAAGGCATTTTATGTTCCAGATTTCGAACAACCTCCCAATTTTAATTCTCTAGAAGACGATGAGAGATCTACAATTCGTGAGCAGATTTTTGCGATTCTTCGTGCTAGAATTACATTTATTGCTTACAATGGTATAAGTGCTAGTTCTCTTAAAATGTGGGCGTGTACAGCCCCAGATTATTTTGATAATTCAGTAATTATTGTTGATGAGGTTCATAATTTAACACGTTTGATGGAAGGTACTATTGAGCCTTATTTAACTGAAACAAGAAAAACTAAAAGAAAAATTAAGCCTGAGCCAGTTGAACCAGGACGCTGGAAACCGAATCTATGTAATACAAGTCTTAATTATAAACGTGCTTTCTTATTTTACCGTCTTTTATGTGGTGCGAAGAATAGTAAAATTATTGCACTATCAGGTACACCAATTGTGAATTTCCCACAAGAGATTGGAATTTTAGCAAATATTCTTCACGGATATATTGACAGTGTTAGTGCTGATATTAATATAACAGGTGATAAATCTTCAACATCAATTGAAAAAACATTTCTAAATATTGCGTCTAAGCATCCTCGCATTGACTATTTCAGTATTAAACGAAATCAGGCAGCATATAATATTTTAATTTCTGCTGTTCAGGAAGGATATGTTAAAGTATTTGATGAATCTGGGAAACTGAAGGGACTTGAATATGTTGGAGATGAAGCGCGTCCTGTTTCTATTCAAGATATTTTTGAAGATATTTCTAAACAACTTTTAGAACGAAGTATAACACTTGTAAGGCCAGTTTGGAAGGCTCTTCCTGTACTTCCATATGATGGAGAAACATTTCAGAAATATTTTATTGATACTGCGAATTTTAAAATGAATAATGAAATTGTATTATCAAAGCGTCTAAGTGGTCTAATCTCATATTACAAGGGTTCAAAAGTTGAATTTATGCCGCGAGTTACTCGTGATGAATATGTTAATGTTCCGTTTACTGAATTTTCCCTTACAGGATATTTGAAAGCGCGTCGTTATGAACAAGAACAGGAAGAAAACGATATCAAGAAGAAGCAGAAGGCTGAAGGTTCTTCAGCGAAAGTTTTGGCTGCTTGGGCGGAAGTTTTGGTAATTGCTAAAATGGCTAAACCGTCTTCGTATCGTTTTAGAAGCCGCGCTGCGTGTAATTTTGTTTTTCCTGAAATGGTGAAGCGGCCGTTTCCAGATAATGAATTTGATTTGGAAGAAGAGTTGGGGCGAGAGGTTGAAGTATTAGGTGATCAAGAAGCAGATGCGGCTGATGATGATGCCGCTTCTCAAGCAGCAGAAGAGGAGGATAGGGTATTAGATGAAGAAGAAGGGGTTGTTGTTGCCGCTCCTCCTGTTGCAAAACCTATTGGCGAAGCAATGACATATCAACAGCGAATTAAGAATGCTCTTGAAGCCCTTCGCGTGATTGCTCCTGAACACTTTAAATTAGAACCTTCAGAACCAGGTCGGCTAAGTTTGAAAGACTATAGTCCTAAATATGCGGAGATTCTTAAACGTATTAATGTATCAAATGGGAGCGCATTAGTATATAGTAACTTTTTAACATTAGAAGGTATTGGTCTTTTTGGTGTGGCGTTAGAAGCGAATGGATATATACCATTAGAAATTCTTGGTTCAGATGCGAATCCTTATTTTAGTCCAAGAACTGAAGAAAGTTTACGTAGACATTTTAAAGTTGCGGCTGCGGCTGAGGCTGAGGCTGAGGCTGAGGCTGAGGCTGAGGCTGAGGAAAATAGTAATAATAATAGTAACAATAGTTCTGAAGAGGAGAACAGTAATAATAATAATAACAGTTCTGAAGAGGAGAACAGTAATAGTAATAAAAGTTCTGAAGAGGAGAATAGTAATAGTAATAGTAATAATAATAATGGGTATGATGCTTCTTCAGTTGGATCAAATAATTCATTAAAGTCAAATGCTAGACGAAACTTGCTTAACAAAGAGGGAATGACAGAAGTCTATAATCCAGTTGACGAAGATACTCATAAAAAAGCATTAGAGGAATATTTAGAGGCTTCTTACCCGTCTAAATTTAGACGTAAGGATGAAATATTCACAGTAAATGAATTATGGTCAAAACATGGTTATGATGTATGGGATGTTCTTAAAATTAGCGGCGACCCATCCACTATAAATATTGAGGATTATCGTCCCAAAGAATCAATCTTCTCTTCTTCTACACATATAGAAGCATTGACACGTTATTATAAGACTGTTGACCCATCAAAAGCGACTTCAAATCATATTTATAAAATATGGAAAAAATATGGTGTTGGTATATGGAATGATATTAAAGAAAGACGCCCTACAAATATGACAATTGAGGATTTCCGTCCAAAGGGTTCAGTTGTCTCTGTAACACCAACATTATCAGAGCCCCCATCTGATAATAAGGAGGTCACTGAAGATACACATAAAGCAGCATTGAAACATTATTATGAGAGTGTTGATCCATCAAAAGCGACTCAAGAACATATTGATAAAATATGGTCAAAATACGGATTTGGTATATGGGATGCTATTAAACGAAGACGCCCTGCTAATATAACTATTGAGGATTATCGTCCAAAAGAATCATTGAAGAAGGGAAATGTTCCTCAAACTGGCGGTGCTTTATCAAAAAATCGTTACATATTATACAGTGGTAGTGAGTCCCGCGAACGCAGAAACTTACTTATTAATATATTTAATGCGCGTTTTGATAGACTTCCTCCAAGAATCGCAGAAGTATTAAGAGAATCCGGATTTGAAGGCCCAACAAATAAGAAAGGTGACATCTGTAAGGTTATTGGTATTACTGGAGCAGGTGCAGAAGGTTTATCATTGAAGAATGTACGCTCAGTACATATTATGGAACCTTTCTGGAATCCTGTGCGTACAGACCAAGTGAAAGGACGAGCAGTTCGTATCTGTTCTCATTCAGAATTACCAGTTGAAGATAGAACTGTAGAAGTATTTACATATGTATCTATTGTAAGTCAAGAAATGATTTCTAAAAAAATAGTTGATGAATCGTTTATGATTCAGGATGGGGGTTCAACATCTGACCAATATATTTTAAGTATTAGTCAACGTAAGAAAGCAGTAAGTGATGATTTACTCAGAGTAATGAAACAGTCTGCAGTAGATTGTGTTCTAAATTCATCAGAAAATAACACCTCTGAGGAAATTATACAATGTTTTACAATTCAAGGATCTACTGACGACTTCTTATATAATCCAGTACTTGAAGATGATATTGCTGAAACGGCACGTTCAGAACAATATAAAACTGTGCCGACAGCAGCAACAGGGCCAACTACCGTTCCACAAGCAAAGACAATGACAATAACATATTTATTAATTCGTGGTAAAAAGTATGCTGCTAAAGAAAAACCTGACGGATCTTTTGATTTATTTAATGAGGGAGATTTATTATTTAAAACAAAAATAGGAGAACGTAAATTAAATCCAGATACAGGAAAATTCGTCTCTACTTTCGCCACCTAAGCAGGCAATGATGTAATTTCTCTATATTTATTTGTACCCTGTTCAACTAAATGTGGTTCTGCCCAAAAGGATTTTCCTCCGTGTAATAAAAACTGAAAATTCATTTCCCAGTCAAGGCAGTCGCGAAATGGGAGAATTGTGTGAATAATTTTCTTGAAGATTTCTGTTCGAAAAATCATAGAGTCTGTACAACGAAATACCCATTGATGTGGTGGCTCAGAAGCAGTTTGTGGCATATAAACATTTGTATAACCATTTGCGTGTGATCCAATACCATCACTTAATGATATATAATCCCATTCCTTACCTTCTAACGCCTCAAATAATTTCACAAAACGGGCCTCAAAGTCATCTCGCAGAAAAATATCTGATTCAAATACGAGAATTGTTTTGTACCCATTGTCAAGTGAATGTTTCATTGCGTTGTAAAAATTAACAACAAGACTTATTTCTCCTTTTAAGAGGCAACGATTCTTCCAAGTAAATGAGGGCCATCCAGGACGAACCATCCAGGGATCATAAATATTAAAACAATCTGTGGCAGAAAGTTGTGTCCCCCAGGATGGTGCGCTCATAATAATTTTACTTTGAGGGAGAGAAGGAAAATATTTAGCAAGATGAACAAGCAACCTTTCAATCTTTTTAGATTCAAAGGTTGAGTGTGCTATTAAATATACTGCGTCAACCTTTGACGCAGCAGACATTACTAGAAAAATGTGGGATTGCCTTAGACCGCTATCTAATTATTCGCAGGAGCGTAAATAAACTTGCGTTTCCACTGGCCAGTCGCATCTACCTGACTCTTAGTAGAATCAAGCACATAATCAAATACATGTAGGAAACCAACTTGTAGAGCAATATTATTTGTCTGAGAACCTGGTGGAGCACCAAGACCCATAAAACCTGCCATATTATTATCCTGTATATAACGGGAAAATAGAATATTCGTCTTAGGAGAAATTATAATCTGGTTTGTATCATTCTCTAAACGAGTTATATCATTTACATTCATTGGCACAGTCGCAATACGAATGTTATTTGGAAGAGTCGCATTGACTGCCTCAAATGTAATACGTGTATAGAATGGCCCATTTCCTGCTAGAGGGATCGGCGCAACTCCTTCAAGAATCTGACCAGCCAAACTCCATCGTGCTTTCATACGCATACCATCTACATATAATAAAAGCCCATTACCTGACCCCTTATCAAGCCAGTAGAAGATATTTCCAACAGTTGCAGGTGCACTATCCATACCCCATAGAATAGTAATTGTACGCAGACTCTGGAAAGCAATTCGGGACTTAATCTCCCAACGAGCACCCGCAGACAACTTGTAAGGGATTAATCCACCAGGAAGAGTTGCATTATCACCAACTCGCGCATTCCCATTGCCGCTTGTATTGGCCGCAAATAGACCACGTCCTAAACGTAACTCCTCAAAGAAGAGTGCGTCATCACGTCGCATAACTTCAAATGACGCATAAGGCGCAGCAGGCTCTTGTGTAAGGTTAAACATATAAGATGGAATAGTCTTTGTTTCACCACTTGTGCAATTGCGGAACTGTAAACGGAAAGCAGATGCGCCGCCACCATCATAATAGCGGAGTGTTAAATAATTAGGTCCATTCGCCACTAATTGTGTGCAAATATTATTATTAGTCTGAAGATTTGGTGCTTGAGCAAAAAAGCGGCTAAAATAATTTGGTTCACTAACACTTTTACGAATAGGATCAATATCTGTATTAACTGATAATGCTATACCATCATCTGTACTAACTTGAAATGATATGTTTGTTTCATCTTGTTTTGGTCTCAAATTTGTTACAATTGCGAAATGCATTTGATTAAATCCAGTATTAAACTTGGGGCCAGTTGCCCAATCAGGAATCTGTGGGAAATCTTCACCACCAAGTACACGTCTTCCTAAGAACGTGAGTTTATCATCACTTCCGTGTCCAGGATAAGGGAAGAAAAATAATTCAAAACCATTCTTAGGATCTATTTGCATTAGCGCGGCTGATTCACGCTGAATACCAAGAGACTGTTTCAATGCAAGAGACTGTGTCGGTAAATTATCGGACTTTGTCTTTGCCATTAGCGCAGCAATTGCTGTTTTAACTTCACCCCATGTATTGAAGTTTGTATTCCAATAATTAAATGTATTCCCCGCATTAATTTGCGAAGAAAGCGTTTTCTGTCGCGCAAAGCGATCATCAAATGTTACATTACCACTTTCAGGACCAAGACCAATACCTCTTAAATATTTCAAATCCGCATTCACTGCATCCAATTCCGCCTGTAAGGGATTGCCTTTGCTAGTATCTACTGGATATAAAGCACCTGCTGGTTGTCCACCTTGTCTACGAAACTCTTTCTGAAGACATTCAAGCGCAAAAGGAGCACGAGAAGCATCCGCCAATTCCGTACAGAAATCATAATTATCAAAGAACCCTTTCTTTACACATAAGTCACGCGCTGCAGCACCAGTAGCAGTAGTTTCATCCGCATTCTTCGAATCTTTTGCTAAGCGCTGAAACTCCGCAAGAGCAACTTGTCCAGAACCTTTACCTTGACGTAACACATCAGAATTTAAAGGAGTTGTTGCGAAAAGTTGGTATTTCTGAAATGCAGGAACAGATTCCAGAGCACGAGCATAATTATCTGGTGCTGCGCCAGTTTGTAAAGCAGTTGATAGAGAACCTTTGTCACTACATCCAGCCGCTAATAGACGATTAAGTACACAATTGCGCGACACTTGCCCATTTGCATCCATTGAACATACATCCTGTGCTTGTGCTTGTGCTTGTGCAAGAGCAGCAGGAGAACCTGGCGCAGGAGGAGGAGGGCAAGAACCAACTTCCCTTACAAGATTCGCAGGAGCGCAATTCATCAAATTATTTTGGGGATATTTTACTGAACCATCTGGCTTTACTGGAACACCTCTTCCTTGCCCCTTACAGAATCCGCATTTACCATAAAAATCACCCATACCAACATCTCGACAATTAGTTAAACAATCACAACGTGCCTTATCAATCTTCTGTTGCGCATCCATTAAATTCCAGAACCATTGGCCGCCTGACGTATGTTGAAGGAATGATAACGGTCCATTATTAGTTCCAAGAGCGCCTTCGGAAATTTCTGGGTTTGGTGAGCCTTTTGGCCCGGCCTTATAGATCCAGCCACAACGAACTTTATCATTATAGTTGGTAATTCCAGCGAGTTCTTCAGGAGTTTTAGCGGCACGACAAGCGGCTGCTTTATTTTTCATATCTTGGTCAATATCAAGACCGCGCAAATAAGATGCCCAGTCACCTTTATTTGACTGAGTTTTCTTCGTATATGGGTCGTATACACCAACTGTGTCAGCATACTGATTTGTTGAACCGCCTCGGTTATCCGGAGACAGTATTAAGTTAGGTAATTTTCTTCCATAATAGGCATTTTGATTATCTGCTAATTCAGCAAACATTTTAGCCAATCTCTAATGAAGTTGGTTAAAATATAGGTAGACGTTTCTCTATGCTAAGTTATTCCAAGGGAGATTCTGTTTATCAAACACCGTGAAATTCACTTGAATTCTTCTTCCAGTTCCAGTTATCTGAGTTATTCCTACAACATTCATTTGACCGTCTAAGAGTTCAACAGGCATTCCATCCGCGCGATGATTACAACAGTCCCATTCAATTCTGTTGTAATATACAATATAAGAAAGATCTTGTTCAGAACCAAGATCAACCATCCAGAACTGATTCTGACCTGCTGTATCACACGCATCGTGAAACATTTGAGGATAGGGGCGTGCTGCTGCATTTCCATCAACTGCCATTGAAGGTTTTGCGGCTCTATCACCAAGAATTGATGAAGCACTTGTAGGTCTTCCTCGTGCAATTTCTTGTCCAGCACTATTAAATACTTGGAGTTGAGAAATCTGTAGACATCTATCATTTGGACCAGGCTTCATTGATGGGCGAATACGAACATATCGCGCCTTAATTGGAAGAAGAACCTTCTTATCAAGTTCAATCTTCTTCGCATATCTATCATTAAATGTATCATTTCCAGAACCAGGCCCAAGTCCAAGACCATATAAGTAATTTAAGTCAGCCATAATAGCATCATATTGAGCCTTCAGGGCTTTCAGTTGGTCAGGAGGTACAACTGTCGCTGCAGGAACTGCAGGTGTATTAAGTGACACACCATAACAATCCTTAATCGCTTCTTTGCGATCAGCATCTTTTAGTGAATTGTCATTTGCTCTGCGATGAGTTTGGTCATATAAATCCTTAATATTCTGAATTGTTCCCCCAGAAGTGAAGGCGCGTTGAATAGCATCCTGTTGGGGTTTTCCATCGGGTCCAAAAGGTGATAATAGACCGTTTACTCCGCAATAACGGTCATTCTGTCCTGTAAGACTTGCATTACGTTGATTACCAGTATATGTTGCACCTAGACGATTTCCAAGACCTTTATTCCCCCATAAGTCTCCCATACACTCACTTGTCATTGTACCGGTGATTTGCGCTGCGTCACAAGCATTTAAAATTTCTTGTCCTGAGCAGAATACTGACGCATCATTCCATTGTGATAAAGTCTGCTTTTCACCCTTTGACGAAACACCTGTAAGGGCCTTCAGAGAATTTTCATAAATAAAATCAGCAACATCTCCAATTTGTCTGGGCTTCCCATCTACACTAGTATTAAGCGCAGCGACTGATGCCGCATCACGAGGATACCCTTTACCATCTGATGTACATCCTAACTCAACAAACTTTTCCTGTAAACACTCCATTGAATATGAACCAGGCGCATTTCCACGAGCAAAGCAAGTGCCTGCTGATAAAGTTTTCGCAGAAGCCTCTTTTGTAAGGAATGGACCACCTGTACAAGTAGATGCTTCATATTCGGAAGGATCCACAAATGTCATAGGAATATTCACACGAAGAGACATCTTTGTCTTACCCCTCGCAGGTCGTAGAGCAATACAAGTATTCCCTCCAACAGCAACCTCACCACTAAAACGAGGACGAATGCCAGATTCTAAATCAGCATCAGCAAGTTGCGCAATCTCTACTTGGAAATTACCACTCACAGTTGGACCCTGTATATAGCCCCCTAAAACCGCACCAGGCCCATCAACATTAATGACAACTGAAGAACCTTCTGGTACTTGACCAATAGACACAATATTATCCCCAAGAGATGTGCTAGACGCCCTAGCAACAACTGAAGTAGAACCTGTAAGGGTCACACTAAGATTTCCAATATAACTTACAAAAAGCGATATATCTGCGCGAGGTACAGAAGCATCTACAATAGTGTAACTTCCATCAGTATAGCATTGAGAACAACCTTCAATGCCATATGTTTTCTTCTGTTCACAATCAATTCGCTTTTCAAGTTTCTCACAAGACGCCTTGTCAACTACAAAAAACCCTGGAGGGCAAGTTCCAACAGTAGGGCGATAATTTACACGACGTTCACCCATACTCTGTGACTGTAATTCAGCAGCAGTCTTATCATCTGAATCCAAATATAAACCACCAATACGATTCTGGGCTTGAGAATCTGTACCAGGTTTGAAGCAAATACCACAAGTCTTTGCGAATTCAGGATCATCAAAAGCAGAGCATTTTGCTGTTACAATCTTTTCGCACTTTTGTACTGCAAATGTACGCATACCCTTCGTATCAGCAGGAATAGTTAAACCACCTTTCTGAGCACTAACAGACATTGGTGCTCCTACGCTTGGTAACTTCGCATTTACCCCAGAAAATGTACCTCTAATATCTTTACGTGCTGACTTAATATCATCTGGACCAGGTGTAGGTCCTACAAAAGGATTGTTCATAATATCAAGTAAACTTGTAAGAGCATTGTATCTTTCTTGACCAGTCGTAATTACTGAATCGTGGTCAACAAAACCTTCACGTTTACGTTTTATGTCTCTTGCGAGTCGGGCTGTTGCTAACACACCGCCTCCCAATGCTAAAAGCACAATTAACGGAGCAGCCGAGCTCATCTATAAGTGTTCTATAGATTATCAGGGCGAACCATACTTGTTGAATCCATCTCACGAGTAATAATACGGAAAACAAGTTGTGTCTGATGACTCATATTAATCAGACGAGCATTTGATAAAGTATATATAGGACCATTTGAACCACCAACAAGTGCTTGACCAAGTGCTACATTAATAGAAGTGTTTCCACTAAATGGCCGGACACTAGTATTACCCGTTGTGGGGTCATTGTATTTTGCTTGAACAATTAAGCAATTAGCATAACCGAGAGAATTAGCACAAGTAGTAACACCATTTGATAAATATCCACCAGAAGTGAAAGAGTTGGAAGTACCTAGAGGATAATAGAATCCAACACCAGAAACAAGTAGACCAGCACTTCCTGTAAAGTAGTTTGTAAACTCACTTGTTGCCGAAGAACTAATAACAGTATTACCGTTAAAATTTGAGTTTCCAACTAAACTACTTATATCTAATCCACCAAGATTAATGCGGTCACCTTCATTAAACATATGACGAGGAAACCATTGCGCAGTCTGAATCCAATAGTATTCAGAATCTAAATTATTTGTAGTTGTATATACCGCTTGGGTATTTACAACATTTGAACCAAAGAGGCGTGTTGTACCACTCAGACGTTCACTGGGAATAATACCGCTAATATTCAGAGCATCAGGATATTCTGATAAAAGTGAACCATCAGGACGTTGGAAGTTAATAGTTAATCTCTGTAAGGATGCTAAGGGAGTTGGGGAATAGATCTTCTGACTTTTCATAAATTTTGGAATCATAGCCAGATAGCCACGTGAAAGAGTCATGTCAGTTTTCACATCAATAGACTCTGATACCCAATTTGCGTCATATTGAAGAACTCCAAATGTATTATCAATTGTATTATTTGTACCATAGTTATTATTGTCTAACTCTGGAATCTTTACAGATATGTAGGGGAAAGATAGAGCATTTATTACAGCATCTGTGTTATTTGCATCAACTACATTAGCAGCCCTGCGACGAACAAGAATATCAAGACCTTCTGCAGGCATAATAGACTTTACAAGTTCAATACGCGCAATATTCTTGAAACGAACTTGCGCAGCAGGTGACATACCAAATCCTTGGCGATTATTCGCAGGACTAAAATTCACTGTAAAGTTATAACGAGTATCAGTCTTATTATTAATCCAATCACGATCAGCCGAGTTTACAAAAAGATTATATTCAGTTTCCTTATAGGTGAGTACATCAGGTTGACGAATGATATTATCCTGTGGGAGAGATTCCCGTGTACGCTGGGCTGTAGGAAGTGCAACTGTAGGATTAGCATTTGGCTGGGTGCGCTCAACAGGCTCTGACAAGGGCATAAGTTCCTGAGGCAGCACAGGGAAATTGGGAAGACCATTTACCATTCTGTTGAGATTACGTTCCACAAGAGCATTTTCAATTGCGGAGTTCTTCTCAGAAAATCCACTTGAATATGAGTCGGTCGCATTTACGAAGCGTGTCATTGCTGAATTACCAGCCGCGGCAGATGCTTTTAAGACGGCGGCGGCCTCCTCCTCACGCTGCTTCTGCGCTTGTTCATATAATGCCATTGGATTAACAGACGAATCCTCCTCAACCGATATTCTGAAGTCTGGAATGTTCTTTGGCATAGGACGTTTATCAGTCCGCTCGTTCTGGAGACGTTCAAAGGCTGTACCAGTGTCCTCAATAAGAGCACGTTGGGAACCACTAGTCCCTCCAGGGAGTGTAGGGGGCTGCATTTGAGTTAAGTTGACACTAGCAACATCTTGGCGCCGAATATAACTTGAAAAGTCTGTTATTGTCGCAGTAAGAGCTTCGCGATTCAGAAAATTTAGTGGCTGTGAACCATTTACTTCGTATACTTCATCCATATAGTGCTGTAGTGTCTTATCAAGTCGGGCCTGTATCTGTTGCCCATTCATATTCACTCCTCGACGACCAAAATCATCTGTAATAGCCTTAGCAATCAACTCGCGATTGCGTTGACTGAAAAATTGCCCTTCTATTGGGTCTGTCCGAGAAGCCATTACAATCTATCTAATAATTGAACTTTATACCATTTTCGCGATTAAGGCGGATTAACGCAACTATGAAAATATCCAGTGCCGAAAATTTAGCATTTCTTTGTCAGGAATAGGATTATGGCATAATTCAGCAAAATTCCCACCATCAAGCATTGTAATAATAAAATATAATGAATACATTCCACATTCGCTTCCTTCGTATTGAAAACGTCTAGCATTATATTCAAGTATAAGTTTTGGGTCTTGAAGCGTAAGAGAACGCATTAATATAGCAATTTGTTGTGGAGGTTTTATTCCGTATGAATCAAAATAATAGACTTTTTTTACGTTGGCGCGAAGATCAATAAAAAGCCCTACCCAATGTGACCCAGATTTGAAATGGGGATCAAGATTAATTACGGCTCCAAGGCGATTAATTCCACTTTTCTTAAGATCAGATAATTTCATTTCACAAATTGAATTTACTAGACATTTTTCCCCGTTTGACTTGTTGTAAGGATCTGGCGCAGCAAAATCAATTGATAATACCCCGAGAAACTTGAAATCTTTATACGCCTCTTCATACTGTTTCATAACATCGGCAATGTTGTTACTATCAAGCCATTGGTCAGGATCTGATGCCCATTCGCTCGGTCTTTTTGGACGCAGATAAGTCTTTGCTAAAGCCTCTTTTTCAACACCTGTAAGGGAACTTGATTCAAGCATACAGCGGTCATTACTCATATCTTTACATATTTTACCCCCTTTTGTTGAATGTCCACGTTGAGTTAAACGACGACGAATTTGTATAGGGAAACATCCTGAAGATGGACGTGTCTTTCCAACTCGAGGGTGGCATACTTCTGGACCTGGACGTAGACGTTTTCTTGTGGGCCTTCGTCGATCCAAAGGCATCCTCTAACCTATACACAGAAAGATGGGGGCCCAATACGATGAACCAAAAGTTAGTTCTATACGTTATTGGCGGTTTATATTTCCTATTATTCTTTTAATAACACTTGTGGGCGGTTTATTTTTTATTATGAAAATGCCCGATACATTTTTAACTGATTCTTCGGCCTTTCCTGGAAGACCCATCACATTTAAAACTAAATAACAGAACAGATGGATTCTAGTCAGTATATCCCTATAGGGCTTCTAAGTCTAATTTTACTCAGTTTTTTCGGCATTTATCTATATATTGGTCTGAGTGCTGGTAATTCTGCTAATGCGAATGAGATAAGTAAACACATAGCAGTTATTTCTGGTTCAACTGGCGCACTCTTAATTCTTTTCACAGTTCTTTCATTCTATTATTTTTCAGCGAATGTTAATTACGCAACTCCTTATTTACTAATAATGAGTGGTGTAAATAGTTTCCTCAGCCTACTAGCACTTTCAGTTGCGAGTGTACAAGTTTACAATTAGAAAACACTCGCAAAAAAGTAAGGTGCGAGTGTACAAGTTTACAATTAGAAAATACTCACACCTAAGCCATAATAGCGCTAATAACTTGATGTTGAATTCTAAACTTTGGGATTTGTGAACCAGGGTGATGAATTAAACATAGACCGTGTAAGCGAACACAAATACGAACCTCTTGAGATATAGTAAATGTATTAGGTTTACTTCCACGAATCCACGCATCTTTCTGATAAATCCAGGCTCTTCCTGCAGGTTTGAGAGTTGGATTTGGCCCGTGTAAAAATAGAGTTAAAGTATTTCCAGTAACAAGAGGTTGTAGAAGACTACGTACCGTATCGTGATCAAGATCAACTTGACCAAGCCACGATGACTGATGAATAAATACAGTACTTACTATGTATTCCTGTAAAGTTGTTAACTTTGCATGAATGCTATTATGAGATCCGAGATCAAGATCTAAACGTCCAGTTTTAGGATCCCAACGTGTTATTTTTAAATTGGGAAGGAGGATTGAGAGGCACGGAAGTGTTAAACCAGAATCTACATATGAAAGAGGAGCAATTGGACGATTTTCAACACCAGGTTTAGGATTTCTATCTTCCATAATTTTTAAGGGTGACAAGTGAACTTTACCGATTTCTAGTGCCTGAACAGGCACACATAATTCTATATTTCCAGGGAGCATTATTTATTCTCCTACTAAAAATCAATAGTCTTAAATATTTAAGCGCCAAATTATAAACGTTCTACACTTTTACATTTATGAGCACCCAGTAAAAATTTCTCCAATGAAAAACCTCTTTTATGTGAAATACTTTGATACATAAAATAATCTATTACTCCATATACTAAAGTTATAATAGATAATATTGCAATTCCATATTCTAAAAATAATAAATTATCATTTGTATTTTTATTTATAGATTCACGAATGAACATATAATTTCTTTGTGTGTTTATTAAATATAATAATAAGATTAGACTGAAAAATAATATATTATTAGTAAAATTACTTTTAGAACTTAATAAGAATATAAAATATAAACAAAAGGACATTATCGCCGTATCTATAACATTTCCACTTGCCCAATTATTGGGAAATTTCTCATCATTTTTAGTGTCAAAACTCCATCCACCTTCAAGCATAATAAATATAAAAAACATTAGTGTTCCAATAAAATGTCTAAAATATGGATTTGATTCGAAAGTATAACGCATTTGGCATGATAAAATTTCACTTATATACCCACTGCTTACAACTACAAAAATAATAAACATAAAACCTATTTTAGAAAAATAATCAGACTTTTCTATAGAGTTTTCATCATCATTTTTTTTTATTTTTGTAGTTTGTGAACTCATCTTATTTTATATTTATATTTTTTTACAATATTTGATATAAATATTTAAGCACCGATTGCTTCTACAAAATAATGGAAGAACATTGTGTCTGTTTTCGAGGCCCAAGAGGCGCAGGAAAACGAACACAATTACTAGAAGCCTTAGAATCTATATGTAAAAAACGCGGACTTGTCTGGAATATAACACATAAATTATGGACATTAGAAACCCTTAAAGAGAGTGATCTCCCTTCTGGTGAAGAAGGAGATGATTCCGATATTACTCACGCAAAAGGTACAGTACTTCCATATGAAGCCTCTCCCGTTCATATTGCGTTTGATATTGCGCGAATGAGTATGCAAGATAAAATCTATCTTCAAACAATTCTGGAAAAACTGGGCACAGGAACGGAAGTACTTCTCGGAAAACAGAAGAAGAGTTGTGCGCGAATTCTTGTGTTATATCACGGACAATATCTTTCACAAGAGAGTATTCTACTGCTCCATTCAGCCTTAGAGAAGAGTGAAGGGAATCTTCTATTATGGATTACTACTGAAGAATCGCCCCCATTTGACCTTCAGGACCTATTCCTCACAATTCCTGTAGGGGGTCCTGATAGAAAACTTGCTGAATTCCTAAATGAACATCCAAATATTCCTGAAGGGCGTGATGGTCAAGCGTGGTTTGATAATGTCTGTAAAGATTGGATGATGCGTCCGTGGAATTTAGATAGAGTTGACCAAGTTCGCGAGTTTGTTTATGCGTGTTTACTTAGAAATATTCGGTGGCAAGATATGGTTTCTTATTGGATAGATTCTATACTGAAGTTTTCTGAGAAAATGGGTCCTATTAAATATCGTGCTAGTCTTGCGGCAATTGGAAATGCTGAAGCAACTGCGTCAGGTCAAACAATGCCTTCATACCGTCTGCCTCTTGCGTGGGAAAGTATTTTTATGAATATTGCTAAGGCTTTAGCCGCTTCCTCTAATTAGATGATCAAGGACATACTTGACTCTGTTAGGGAAGATTATAAAATACCCAAAAGTGATTGGATTATTGATACTGTAACAGAAGATGATGTTGCTGCTTTACGTAAGCAGTCAGAAGAAGTTTCAGCGTGGGATGTTGCGCAACTTCGGCTTACAGAATGGAAATCATTACAAGCAGGTAAGGGATTTATAAAAGCATTTGTATCACCTTTTGGAGGAAGAGTTGTTATTCTTGGGAAACATCCTGAACCCCCGCCTAAAAGTTGGATTCGGATATTTCGGTTATTAAATAAAGATAAGCCAATAAAAGTTCTGTGGTTCTTATCAAAAGAAAAACGAATTGCGCCGCCAATTGGTAAACCGATTGAAGCGTGTCATATTAATGGAGGGTTTACAATGCGATGTGATGCTACTTCAGTAGTTATATATAGAAAAGAAGAGGCTACTCGTGTTCTCATTCACGAACTTTTACACGCATCTTGTACAGATGTGCAAACATCACATGTAGAGGAGATTGAAGCGGATACAGAAGCGTGGGCAGAAGTTGTTCTTGCTGCTGTATGTGCCAAAGGTGACCCCAAATTATTTGAAAGATTATGGTTTCTTCAATCACAATATGCTGTAAATCAAGCAGCCGCAATGGAAAAATATCATAATGTACTTGGACCAAGTGATTATGCTTGGAGATATATAACAGGTCGTTTAAAATATTTCAAGTCATTTGGCCTTCTCTTACCCCCTCCTTCAAAATATATTAAACCAATGAAATCACTTCGTCTGACTCTAGAAAAATTGGAGCCTCAAGATCTTTGAAAGATTGTATCATAAAAAGAATGTTGCTATGGGCATCAAAGGTCTTTTCAGTTTCATTAAGGACACGGGGAAGATTTTAACGTTAGACAAGTTGAATGGTCTACGTATTGGAGTTGACATATCATATTTCATTTACAAATGGGGTACAGAATCGCCAAATAAGTATTTTGAATTTGTTAGAGAACTTGAAGCATTGGGAAATAAAGTAATATTTATATTTGATGGAATACCTAGCAAATATAAGGAACCTGAAATACAGACACGGAAACAAGTTGCTGCGAAAGCAGCATCTTATGCGGACTCACTAGAATCGTCATTGTCTGAACAGTTGAATTTATCTTCTGAACAAACCGCAATTATTGCGCATACAATTCAGCGAGAGCGGAAAAAGGGGATGCGGCCAACAAAGGAGGAACGTCAGTCTCTTAAAAGGTGCTTTTACGAACGTAAAATTAGCATGTTAAAATCCGCAGAAGAAGCGGATGAACTTCTTGTTGCATTAATGAAAAATGGTGATATTGATACAATTATTTCAGGAGATACAGATTTGTTACGTCTTGGGGCAGAACGTATATTAGTTCCAATAGATGAGAGTGGTCGTAATTTTATTGAACTGGAGCACTCTAAAATTCTTAAACGACTCAATTTGTCAGCGCAACAATTTCAAGAAATGTGTATCCTTACAGGTGGTGTTCAAGAGATTGAAGTAAAACGGCATGTTGATATTCGGAAAGCGTGGACATGGATACGCATTTTCGGATCTATTGAAGGTATTATTGAGAATCATAAAGACTATTGGCCTTGTCATTGGCCATATGTAAGGGAAGCAATTAAGAATCTGAGGATGCCTGATAATGTTGATGATTGGATTCGGAAAGATGATATGATTTTATTGGAGGCGTGGCGGAAAGATTTACCAATGCCATATATGTATTAGAGACCTAAAGAACTATGAACTTATATAATTGGTGCGAAAGCATCTGGTTTCTTAGCTCAGTCGGTAGAGCGCGTGGCTGTTAACCGCGAGGTCGTCAGTTCGATCCTGACAGAATCCGCAGTATAATCCTTTTTCAAATCCCTTATAGGTGTTTGAATAAGAATTAGTCAGGCTCTAATTATTTCTACGTCTTGTTGATCGCCGTTGCTTACGTTGTTTGCGATCGCGACGACGAGCCGCACGTGTCTTACGATTTTTACGTGTTGATAGGCCATTAATTGGTCTCGGGCTCATATTGCTGTAATTTTGTGGTGATTCAATATTATTTCCGTTCATAGAAACAACTGGAGCGGTTGCTCCGTAATAATTATTTCTACCGAGTTCAACATTATTAATATTCCCATTCAAAGTTGTTGCAGTAGCCATTTCTATAAGTAGTATAGATTTTATGAATACTTATCAGTATTCATAAAAAAAAATTTGTACAGTGTGGGGGTCGAACCCACGCAACTTGCGTTAGCAGATCTTAAGCCTGCCGCCTTAACCACTCGGCCAACTGTACTGAAGGAAAGCATTAGGAATGCCTCCATTTAGTATAGTATTTATTTGTTTAGGTGTTGTTTTGTTCGGTTTTTTCTTTGTGTTTTGTTGTTTTGTGTGTTTTTTCTTTTTATTTTGTGGGTTTTAGTGTTTTGTAGTGGCCTTACGCAGTCGCAACGACCTTCTTGGGGTAGTGGTTGCGCAGGCAAGTCTGGAGGTTGAAGATGCTCAGAGACTCGCCCTCC
>Ga0214919_10002693_pt1 | contig 27585 bp, 24 predicted proteins | sample LL1503_MetaG_FD_177994 | JGI IMG/M metagenome (GOLD analysis project Ga0214919, IMG submission 177994) | Freshwater microbial communities from Lake Lanier, Atlanta, Georgia, United States - LL-1503 | ecosystem: Environmental > Aquatic > Freshwater > Lake | place: USA: Georgia | collected...
TGAAAATGCACTTTATAAAATTTGCAAATTTATTTTTTGCCATCGTTTCTACTCCATCTACTTTATTGCCTATTAATAAATAATGAATATGCTCTTTTTCAAATCCATCAACAACATTTTGTAAATCGGTTGCATCAATTTCGTTTACATCAAATAAATACAACACCAAATTTGCTGCACGCATTTTCTCTAAACTCTTTTCAATACCTATGGTTTCAATTACATCTTTACTGTGTTCGCGAATACCGGCAGTATCAATTAATCTAAATAAAACGCCATCAATATTTAATACTTCTTCAACAGTATCACGTGTAGTGCCTGCTATTTCGCTTACAATGGCCCTGTTTTCGTTTAATAAAGTATTTAACAAAGTAGACTTGCCTGCATTGGGTTTGCCAATTATAGCCACTTGTACGCCGTTTTTAATGGCATTACCTAATTGAAAGGAATGTAATAATTGTTCGGTTGATTTTTGCAAGGTGGTTATTAAACGAACCAATTGGTCTCTATCGGCAAATGCTATATCTTCTTGCGAAAAATCTAATTCCAATTCAATGAGTGCCGAGAACTTAATTAACTCTTCGCGCAGTAGGTGTAAATCACTCGAAAAACCGCCACGCATATTGTGTAATGCAGTTCTCCTGCTGGCTTCGGTATTACTAGCAATTAAATCGGCTACCGATTCTGCTTGCGCTAAATCTAATTTGCCGTTTAAGAAAGCTCGTTGGGTAAATTCACCAGGCTTTGCAATTCTAACCCCTAAACTATTAATTGACTGAATAATTTTTTCAATAACAAATTGAGATCCATGACAACTAATTTCAATCGTGTCTTCTCCGGTATATGATTTTGGGCCTTTAAATAAAGCCAACACTACTTCGTCTAATAATTCATTTTTAAATTTCAATAAACCAACATGCACTGTATGAGATGCTTGAGCTGATAAATTTTTTGAAGGAAATAATTGATTGATTACTGAAAAAGTTTGTTTACCACTTACCCGAATAACACCAATCGCACCAATTCCTGGAGGTGTAGCAAGCGCTACAATGGTATCATCCCATCCCATCAACTTTTCAGACATCGTTTTGTATTTGTGGCAAAAATAATACAAGTACTGCTAACATTGGTGGCGAATAAAAAAGCCCGTTCCGAGAATTCGGAACGGGCTTTTTTAACTATTTAGAAGTAATTATTCTTCAGATACTTGGAAAGTAATGCTTTGTTTGTGGCGATAGATTACGTTTCTACCGTTTTGAACAGCTGCTTTCCATGCTGGTCCTTTTTTAATTACACGAACAGCTTCTTCTTTGGTACCATAGCCAGGATCATTCTCGGCTTGTACTTCACTAATAGCACCGGTCTTGTCAACTATAAAAGAAACAACCACTGTATACTTTGCTGGAGGCGCTCCATTATTTACAGGCAAATCTCTGTTTAAGTTACGCTCAAGGTATTTTGTCCAAGCGGGCAAACCTCCAGGGAACTCGGCAGGAATTTGAACCACGGTAAATACTTTATCGTAGTCTTCTTCTTGTTTTGGTGCTTGCACTTTACCAGTACCAGATTCAACAGGAGGAGCAACGATACCTTCGTCCTTTGTTCCTTCTTGGTTTACTGTACCAATTTTAGTGTCTTCCAGTTTTTCAACTTCTTTAATTTCGTCCTTTTCCTTTACCTCTTCATCCTTTACAATTTTTGGAGGAGTGAATTTGGTAATTTCCACTTTTGGTGGTTCTTGTTTTGGCGGAGGAGGTGGAGGTGGTGGCTCAGGCTTCTTTTCTTCTTGCTTCATTGCTTCAAGATTTACATCTTGAACAACTTGTTGCGCTTTCTTGTTGCCTACTGTATTAGCTATCACCGAACCAATTACTAAGAGCGCACATATTACAATCATTCCTATCAAGGCAGCTTTAAGCCGCTTTTCATAGGTTTTACGTAAATCGTATGCTCCGTATTCTTTGTTTCTGCCCTCGAAGATAATATCGAGGATATCGGCAGATAAAATTTTGCTTACATCCATGATTTCAGTGTCTTTATTTGTAAAATTCCTTTCGGAAAATTCCACTTAATTATTTTACAGGTGCCGCGGCATTTGCTGTTTCAGAGAGTTTAACCAATTGGGTTTCATCTTTGGTAATATCAACTAATGCATATCGTTTCAATACATTAATTGTCATCTCGTCTAAAATATCCACTACGTTTTTATAGGTACATTCTTCAGATGGTTTTAGTACTACTACTAAATCTTTTTCTGGAGTACGTGATTTTTTATCTAACAAAACGCTACGAATTTCTTTAAATGTAGAAGACTTAAAGTTAGACGCGGTATTATCCAAAATTCCCTCGTAGTAAAAAACGTTGTCGTCTTTTCCTAAAAGGATGGTAATTACACCCGATTGCTTTGCCTTGTTTTGATCCTCTGGCTTATCTGCATCTTTTGGAAGATACAGCTTCATAGCCGTTGGCTGACTCATGGTGGTGGTGAAGATAAAGAAGGTAATAAGCAAGAACCCTAGATCCACCATTGGTGTAAGATCCACACGGGTTGATAGCTTTTTACTTTTCTTGACCCCAGGCCCTTTTTTATGACCACCCCCACTCGAGGTATCCATTTCTGCCATGTCGGAAGAATTTATTTTTGTGAATAATTTTGTTTTCTATTCCTACTAATCTGATCTTTTCTCACCCTTCATACCAAGTTTCCATAAATCAGTACCAGTTGGCACGCTTTCTGGATTGGTAATCATTTGAAACTTAAGAATATCGTTCTTTTTAAAAGCATCAATAACACTTTTAAACGCTGGATATTTAGAAGCATTATCGCCTTTCAGCTGAACATTTACTTTTTGACCTGCATATGCAGATAATACCAACGCCATCCATTCTTTTATTTCATTATGTGTAGAATCTAAACTAGGAATACCTGTTAAGGAATTTCCTTTTCTAGCTTCTTCAGGAATTGAAAGGAAAGCAGATAGCCCACTGAATGGCGCACCAAAGAATCCTGCTTTTTTGAAAGCTTGTACGTTCAAATTCAAGTTCCTAGTGGTATTAAGTGTATTTGCGATGACTTCTTTTTTTGACTCATCGTCCATAGAGAGAAATACCTTACCATCTTTGTCAATGGTAATCAACACTACGTCTTTAGATTCAGCAATTTTTGCTGCTACAGAATTTGGTGTAGTTACCGCAATGGCTTCAGCTGGCTTAAACTTTGTTGTCAAAATGAAAAACGACAACAAAAGGAACGCCACATCGCACATCGCCGTCATATCGATGTTGGTACTCTTCCGTGGTAATTTGGCTCTACCCATTGTTATTTATTTAATTGTTTCACTAATAAGATACAAATCATTACAGATTCCATAAATAACCAAGGATTATTTATAGTTAGCCGCAAAGCTTTGAGTTAATGTGAAACCAGATTCGTCAATGCCATAAGTGATACCATCAATACGCGTAGTAAATACGTTGTACATAATGATAGCTACTGCTGAAGTACCAATACCTAAAGCGGTGTTGTACAATGCCTCAGAGATACCTTGAGATAATTCACGAGCAGCTTCTCCACCACCTTCGTCTCCTAATTTAGAGAAAGAACGAATCATACCCAATACCGTTCCTAACAATCCCAATAGGGTAGCTACAGAAGCAATAGTTGATAAGAAAACCAAGTTTTTCTCTAACATAGGTAATTCCAAAGCCGTTGCTTCTTCTACCTCTTTTTGTATATTCAACACTTTTTGATCAGTACCTAGTTCGGTATTGGTGATCATTTCTTTGTATTTTTTCAAACCTGCTTTCATTACATTTCCAACAGATCCTTTTTGCTTATCGCAAGCAGCCAAAGCTTTGTCAACTTCTTTGTTAGCTAAATGGAATTGTACTGAACGTACAAACTCAGCAATATCGCCAGCTCCATTAGCTTTTGTGATAGTTAACATTCTTTCAATACAGAAAGAGATAACAATTAATAACGCACCAATCAAAATTGGAACGATAATTCCACCTTCATACATTTTAGACAAAGATCCTTTTGGTCCTTTGTGGCTAGGCCAAAAACCACCAGAAGCATCAGGTGTAGTAAAATTACTGTCGGCACCGATAACGAAGCGCCATAAAATGTAACCGAAAAGGATACAGGCAATAGGAGCGATAGTTGCAACCAAGTTGCTACTCTTTTTAGGTTGAGCAGAAGTTGCGGTTTTTGCTGCCGCTGTTGCAGTTGGTTTGATGTCAGCCATGATTCAATTGATTTTTGGTTTTTTAAAAATTACAGTTGATTAAAAATTTATTTTAGCAATTCTACACAAAAAAGTTTTGAAAAAAACATATTCACCAATACTTTTTTGTTAAGGGAGTACAAATTAGTTATTTTATTGAAAAACTTATCAGGTTGCGCATAATCTTTTTTGTTTTTTTTTGAAGAATCATTATTCACAGTAAAAAAACCGAATCGGCGGAGATATTAGCCATTTCACCGATTTTTTTAGTCTTAAAAATACCACTCATACATGAGTTGTTAATTTATTTTTGTTGAAATCAGTTGAAGACTATCTTTAAGATATATTTTAAATCAAAAACTAGTTATGAAAATTTATCTTTTTTCATTGGCTCTTTTGGCAAGTGCAGTAGGCTTTGCCCAACGTAGTCCTCAGTCCCCAAATCCGGGTATTCCTGGTGCAACTCCATCTGCTGGCATGTCTGGTATGGGTGGATTTGGTGGTGCCGCTGCACCCAAAGTAGCTCCAAAACCTTATAAAGATGTAATTACAGACAAAGCCATCACAAAAAAAGGCTTGTTTACAGTACATAAAGTAGAAGACAAATACTACTTTGAAATTGCCGATTCTATTATAGGTCGTGAAATTTTTGCTATTACACGTTTTACCAAAGTGCCAGGTGGTGCTGGTGTTTATGGTGGCGGAGAGGTTAATAAACAAACACTTAAGTTTGAAAAAGGACCTAATACCAACATTTTTTTACGCGTGGTTACTTTAATTAGCGCCGCTGATTCTACTAATAATATTTCTAAAGCAGTTGCTAATTCTTATTTAGACCCAATTGCTGCAGCATTTGATATCAAGGCATTTGGTAAAGATTCCACAAGCACTATTATTGATGTTACCGATTTTTTTAAAGGTGATAACCAAGTAGTTGGCATGGATGCTAATGATAAGCGTGCATTTAATTTAACGGCCATTGCTGCTGATAGATCTTATGTTCAAGGCATAAAAACTTTCCCTATCAATACTGAAATTAGAACAGTAAAAACATATAGTGCTAGTGCTGGTGGTGGAATTGGCGGTGGTGGCGGAACACCTTTTCCAGGTGGCGGTGGCGGAACACCTGCAGGTGCTAGCGCAGGAGCTGTAACTATTGAGCTAAACACTTCATTACTATTAATGCCTAAAACACCTATGGCGGCTCGTTTATTTGACCGTCGTGTGGGTTATTTTACTGATAGATATGTTCAGTTTTCTGATGACCAACAAAAAGTTGATCGCAAAGAATTTGCTGTTCGTTGGAAATTAGAACCGAAACCAGCAGACTTAGAAAAATACAAACAAGGTATTTTGGTTGAGCCTGCAAAGCAAATTGTTTATTATATAGACCCAGCAACCCCAAAACAATGGCACAAACCTTTGATTGATGGTGTTAATGACTGGCAAATAGCATTTGAAAAAGCTGGTTTCAAAAATGCCATTGTTGGTAAAGAATGGCCTGAGAATGATAGCACAATGAGTTTAGAAGATGCCCGTTTTTCTGTTATTCGCTATTTAGCTTCAGATATTGAAAATGCTTCTGGACCTCAGATCCATGATCCTCGTTCTGGTGAAATTTTAGAAAGCCATATTAACTGGTACCATAATGTAATGAAATTGGTACACGATTGGTATTTGATTCAAACTGCTGCGGTTGATCCAAAAGCAAGAAAAATGAAATTTGATGATGAATTGATGGGTCAATTGATTCGTTTTGTATCCTCTCACGAAGTTGGTCACACACTTGGTTTACGCCATAATATGGGTAGCAGTAGTAAAACTCCGGTCGAAAACTTACGCAACAAAGCTTGGGTTGAAGCCAATGGTCATACTGCTTCTATCATGGACTATGCACGTTTTAACTACGTTGCACAACCAGAAGATAATATAAATGAATCAGGTTTATTCCCTAGAATTGGCGACTACGATAAATGGGCGCTTGAGTGGGGCTATAAATACACAGGTATCAAAGATGCAGAAGAAGATCAAAAACTAAACAACAAATGGATCATTGCTAAATTAGCAGCAAATCCTCGTTTGTGGTTTGGTGGAGAAGGACGTAGTGTTGATGCACGTGCTCAAACAGAAGATCTTGGAGATAACAGCATGAAAGCAAGCGAATACGGAATTAAAAACCTAAAACGCATTTTACCGTCACTTCCTACTTGGACAAAAGAAGAGGGTGATAAATATGAAAATTTATCTGATCTCTATACCAACTTAATTAGTCAATTTAATCGTTACATGGGCCACGTTACAAGAAATGTGGGTGCTGTTAATGAGACTTTTAAAAGCGTAGAAGAAGCTGGTGATATTTATGAGCCAACAAGTAAAGCTGTTCAAAAAGAAGCGGTTAGTTTCTTACACAAACAATTGTTTGAAACACCATCTTGGTTATTAGATAAAAATATCTTGAATAAAATTACCAACCCAACTTCACTTGAAACAATTCAATCTACACAAACAGGTACTTTAACTAGTTTGTTGGATGGACAACGTTTGTTTAGATTGGTAGCTGCAACTAACCGTTTTGGTAGTAGTACTTATTCAATCACTGAATACATGAATGATTTACATACAGGTATTTGGAGTGAATTGAATTCTAAAAAACCAATTGATGGTTATAGAAGAAATTTACAAAAAGCGTATGCAGAAAAATTAATTGATTTAATTACACCAGTATCTGGCCCCGCTATTGTTAGCATGGGTTTTGGTGGTGGTTCTGCTTCTGTAAGCGTTAAAAATACCGACGTTATTTCTGTAGCTAAAGGTGAATTAAAAGCCCTTCAAGCAGAAATTAATGCAGCAATTGCTGGTACTACAGACAAGATGAGTAAATACCATCTTCAAGATGTGGCTGACCGTATTAAAAAAGGCTTGGATCCTAAATAAGTTTTTGATTTTATTTTAAAAAGGCTGTATCAATTTTTGATACAGCCTTTTTTGTTAGTATGCCTGAAAGATGATTGTATGTGTTTACATAATTCTCAGCGTGTTTTTTAAGTATAAAGTTTCCCTGTTTTTTTATCCTGCTAAATGGTTTAGAATTTTTTTATTGAAATTGCTGCCATTATTATTCCGCCCAAACACCAAATTGAATGAATACCTTTATACAAATATGGCAACTATGAAATGGCTCTTATCAATATTAAGTATACTATTTTTTTTGGCTACCAACGCGCAAAAAAATAAACCAATTACTGGATACCTTCGCGATAGTGTGACGCATGCCCCTGTTGTACTTGCAAGTATTACTAATAACAATACCCATCAAACAGTAATGACAGGAAACAATGGGCGTTTTAAAATTATTATTAAAGAAAATGAAGTTTTGGCATTTGCTGCTGTGGGATACCATTTTGATACCATTCAATATAATAGAAATTATGCGCAGTTAGATTCTATTGAATTATACGCCTCTCCGCTATCACACGATTTAGGCAATGTTACTGTTACAGCAAAAGGAATGAGTGCTTACCAAATGGATAGTTTAGAAAGAAGAAATGATTTATTACAAGATATGGTTTCTTATAAAAAGCCACTGTTTGCCAACGCAAATTCTGGCGCCGGAATTGGCATAAGTATCGACCGATTTTCTAAACACGAGAAAAGCAAAAGAAGGGCTTTGGATTTTTTTGAAACAAGCGAGCGCGAAGCATACATTAACTATCGCTATTCAGCAAAACTAGTAGTAGAAACTACAAGCTTTAAAGACGAGCAATTAAGAGATTTTATACAGCAAAGTAGGCCCGCTTATAATTGGTTAAGGCAAAATACTTCTGATGAAGATATTCGCTATTATATTAACCAACAATTGAAAGAATTTAAAAAGATAAAATAAGAATTACTCGTAACGCAATGCGTCAATCGGATTCAGTCTTGCTGCTTTCATTGCTGGATAAATACCAGCAGCCAATCCTACTACAGAACAAATAATAATACCTGTAGCTACCCATCCCCAAGGAATTACAAATCCTGTATTTAAAATGTAGGAGAATAAATTTCCTACCATGACCCCTAAAAAAATACCAAATACAGCGCCTAACAAGCTGATGATAACGCTTTCGAATAAAAATTGCTGACGCACATTTCTACTTTTTCCGCCAATTGCTTTTATTAACCCAACTTCTTTGGTACGTTCGTTAACTGCTACCAACATAATATTCATAAGGCCTATTGCAGCGCCAATTAAAGTAATTAATCCTATGGCGGCGGCAGAGGCTGTAATACTGCTTAAAAACCCAATAAACATTTCTGCAAATTTGTCGCTTTTTTCAACCACAAAATTGTCTTCTTCTATAGGTAGTAATTTTCTAACTGCTCTAAAATCTGAAATAGCTTCGCCACTGGCCACATCTATTTCCTTTACATTGCCAACCATTATACCCATTAAATAAGACGGACTTCCATTTGAAAACCTTCTAAGGTTTGAGTAAGATGTAACGACCACATCGTCTTGGCGAAGCATTGCGCTTGAGCCTTTTGATTTTAACAAGCCAATCACCCTGTATGGCACACTGCCTATTCTAATAATTTTTTCTATGGAATTTTCTGGTTTCTCTCCAAACAATTTAGTGGCAACATTGCTTCCTAAAATACAAACATTCCTTCCACTTTCAATATCTAGATTGTTTAAGTTTCTACCCAATGCAACAGTATATCCAGTTACTGAAAAATAGTTTTCGTCTCCTCCCCAAACAGAAATTTGTGGATTTGTTTTTTTATTGCCATAATGAATTTCTTGGTTACCAGGACCGCGGCGATACAAAGAAGCAATAGCTCCTGGGTAATTGAAACTTTTTTTAAAATTTTCTGCTTCTTCTCTACCAATGACTTTTCCTAAGTTTGATTTTTTTTCTTTTCTACCTCGCTTGGTTTTTTCAAACTCCCCCCTTCTTCGATCACCTCCTCCAAAAAAATTATTGGACTCTTTAAAACGGATACTAAATGCATTCGCACCCATTGAAGAAAAACTCTCTTTTAAGCTTTGGTTCATTGCTTCAATTGCAGTAACAATACCAATTAAGGCCATGATACCAAATGCAATAATAGCAACAGTAATACTCGTACGGAGTTTATTGCCTTTTACGGTGCGCCAAGCTAAATTAAAAGAATCAAAAATGGTCATGCAGTTATACTAATTAATACGTTCAATGCATTAAAGGTAATTGAGATTGCCCGTTTGAAAGAAACTGCCCTGATAAATATGAAGAGCGGTTAAAAATAGAAATAATTGAGCAATACAGAGGGTAGGGCGCCAATTAGCAAGATTAAAATTGCTACAAACACCAACCCTACTTTAAAACTTGGGGTAATTTCAGTGGTCTCGGCTTCGCCTTCTTTAAAATACATAGCCTGAATAACCCTGAAATAATAATAGACGCTAACTGCAGCAAATAACACTGCTACAATAACAATCATTAAAGATCCGCCTGCTTTTACAACACTTGCTAGCATATAATATTTGGCAAAAAAACCAGCTGTTAATGGTATACCTGCTAAAGACATCAAACAAACTGTAGCAGTAAAAGCTAGTACTGGTTGGGTTTTAGCTAATCCATTAAACCCATCTAAAGTATAGTCTTTCATTTTTATCAACACAGCAAAAATGCCAATTGTTGCTAAACAATAAGCAGCGGAATACAATAAAATACCTTCTTTACTCAAATCATTACTAGCATATAATCCAAACAGCATAAAGCCTGCTTGCGCAATACTAGAATACGCTAACATGCGTTTTACACTTTGTTGAAAAACAGCCGTAATATTTCCTACTAATAAAGTGGCAATAATTACAAAGGATAAAATAATTTTCCAAGTAGGTCCTAATAGTTCATTCTGATTTTCAAACAAACGAATAAATGCGTAAAAGCCCGTCACTTTAACAATGGTTGCCATAAATGAGGTGAAAACACTTGGCGCACCATCATATACATCAGGCGTCCAAAAATGAAATGGCGCTGCCGAAACTTTAAAGCACATGGCAGAAAATAACAATAATAAACCCGCAACTTCTAAAAAAGAAGCGTTAGGTACCGTTCCTGCTGCACTTGAAACAATGGCTTGACCTATTTGAAAATTTCCTGACCCACCATAAATTAAAGTGATACCCATCAACATAATACCTGTTGAAAAAGATCCCATTAAAAAATATTTTAAAGCAGCTTCATTACTTTTTAAATTGCGTTTGTCTGTTCCTGTTAAAATATACAATGGAATAGACATGATTTCAATTCCTAAAAACAACAGCAACAATCCATTAAAAGATGTTAGAATACTTACACCACATAGTATGAAAAATAGTAGTGCAAAATATTCTGCTACGTGTACGCCTGTGTTTTCAATATCCTTTCCACTAAGCAATACATAAATAAGCGTTGCAACAATTGTAATAGTATTAAAGAAAATACCCATTTTTTCAAAACGCAATAAATTATGGGTATCAATTTTTATAGTAAAAATTTCATAATGTTGCAGCAGGTTGGCTCCTAACAATAACAATAAACATCCAGCAGCAATATGCTTTATGATTGATTTATTTTTAAAGAAGATGCCGCTAAACATCATCACCACTCCTAATAAAGCCGAAACTATAATTGCATTCATAAGTACTTATCTTAAAAAACTTCTTTTTGTAAGAAGCCCTGTTTTCAATTATCTGTGCGCAAAAATTGCATTAACAGTGTCTTTTGTAAGGTCAATCATTGGTTGCGGATAAACACCCATTACCAATACCAATACTACTAATACACTTAATATTACTTGTACGTTAAAATCAATTTCTACTGCGTTATTTGTTTTTTCAACCGTATTGCCATAAAATATTCTCTGAATCATATTTAAGGTATACACTGCCGATAAAATAATGCTAATGCCTGCCACTGCAGCTATCCAAATATTGTATTGAAATAAACCATTGAATAGTAAAAACTCTCCCACAAAAGCATTGGTTAAAGGCAAAGCCACATTGGCCAATGCCAATACTACTAATAAAATAGCAAGTGTGGGTGCTTTCTGCGCTAGTCCGCCTAGTTCACTGAACTTGCGCGTTCCTAATTGTTGTTCAATTACATCTGCTACAATCCATAATCCTATTACATTAATCCCGTGGTTGAACATTTGAATCATTACCCCTTCTAACCCTATTTGATTTTGTGTAAAGATGGCAGCACACATTAAACCTATATGCGCAATAGAAGAATAGGCAATGAGTCTTTTAATATCGTCTTGTTTAATTGCAATTAAAGAGGCGTAAACCATTCCTATTACACTCAAAATAATAACGAATAAAGCATGCCCTTTTACTGCACCAGGAACCATGGGCAATACCCAGCGAATCACTGCAAAAAGACCCATCTTAACCATTACACCACTTAATATCATAGTGGTAGCAGTAGGCGCTTGTTCGTATGCATCTGGCTGCCAAGTATGCAATGGAAATATGGGCATTTTAATAGCAAAAGCAATAAAGAATAATGCAAATACATATGCTTGTTGCTTGCCGGTTAATTGTACATTATAAAAAGATTGTAGGGCAAATGAATGGTCGGCTGTTTGAGCATACACAAATAAAATGCCCACCAACATTAATAATGATCCTATAAAAGTATAAATGAAGAATTTAAAAGTAACTGCAATTCTTTTTTCGCCTCCCCAAATAGAGCAAAGAAAATAAACTGGAATTAAAGCTAACTCCCAAAAGAAATAAAATAAAAAAGCATCTGCTGCTAAAAAAACACCCAATAATCCTGCTTGGGTTAGCAACATCAATCCGTAAAATGCAGCAGGCTTTTGATAAGTGTTTTTATAGGTTGCTGCAAATACTACCGGAAAAGATATAGCAGTTAATAAACCTAGCATTTTTCCCATACCATCTTGCATAAGTGTAAACCTAGCGCCCAAACCTGGCAACCAGCTTGCATCGTAATGCAATACACCTTTACTACTAACCGCCATTAAAGACACAGCTAAGGTAATAACAGATGAGCCGAGGGCGAATGCTTTTGAACTACGCGCTTCTTTTAAAAAGAATACGGCTAGTCCGCTAAGCAATGGAATTAATATGAGTAATAAAGGGATCATATATTTTCTTTAAAGCAACTAAGCATTTTTAAATAAACGATTCAAATAATAACTTAGGGTTAAATCGTTAAACCAAATCAATATAAATACAACAATGGCTAATACCATAATTAGAACATAGTTACCCACTTGTCCGCTTTGTAATAAACGAATTTGTCTTGAACTATAACTAACTAATTTGCCAACACCATTCACACCTCCATCAATAATATTTTTTTCAATACTATTTTTTAAGAAGCCTGCAATTGCATTTAATGATTTTACAATAATGGCATCGTATAATTCATCGATATACCATTTGTTTTCTAAAACTTTTGCCAAGCCTGTATTTTCAGTTTCGGTTGATTGGTATTTCTTATAACTACTAATGGTATAGAAAATAATTCCTGCAATTAACAAAGTAGAAACCCCCATGAACAAATATTCTTGCGATGCTTCTAAATGATGTTCTGTTGCAAGTGCTGCAGACTGTGCAAAAATTGGCGTTAAAAAATTACCCAAACTATGCGCGTCTTTTGCAAACACTTCTGGAATGCCAATTAATCCACCAATTACCGATAAAATAGCCAATACAATTAATGGAATAGTCATGGCCATTGGGCTTTCGTGTACATGTGCGGCTTGTTCTTTTGTGCCCCTAAATCCACCTAAGAAAGTTAGTGTATACAAACGGAACATATAAAAAGCAGTCATCAATGCACCACCTAATCCTATATAATAGTAAATAGGATTTTTTGCATACGCAGCCATTAGAATTTCGTCTTTAGAAAAGAATCCTGAAAACGGCGGAATTCCTGCAATTGCCAAACAAGCTAGTAAGAAAGTAATATGGGTGATAGGCATGAACTTTTTTAGTCCCCCCATTTTTGTAATATCTTGTTCGTGGTGCATGGCATGAATAACAGAACCTGCGCCTAAGAATAATAAGGCTTTAAAGAACGCATGCGTCATAACATGAAACACAGCGCCAGTATATGCTCCAACGCCTAAACCTAAAAACATATAGCCAAGTTGACTCACTGTTGAATAAGCCAATACTTTTTTAATATCGTTTTGCTTGAGCGCAATTGTTGCTGCAAAAATTGCGGTGGCCAATCCTACAATAGCAATCAGGGTTTGTGTGCCTGGTGCCATAGAATACAATAAATTGGTTCGAGCAATCATATAGATACCTGCAGTAACCATTGTAGCTGCGTGTATCAAGGCAGATACTGGTGTAGGACCCGCCATTGCATCGGGTAACCAAGTGTACAAAGGAATCTGAGCACTCTTACCTATTGCGCCAACAAACAATAAAGTTGTAATAGCAGTAATATCAAATGCCGATAATTTATCTACATGCAAAAACACATCCGAATAAGTGGCTGTGCCTAATTTAAAAATCAACCAAAATACTGCTAGTAAAAAACCAAGATCACCAATCCGGTTCATTACAAATGCTTTTTTGGCAGCGTAGTTATAATTATTGTTTTTAAACCAATAGCCAATTAATAAATACGAACACAATCCAACTCCTTCCCAACCTATAAACATGATTACATAGTTGGCACCTAATACCAACAGTAACATTGAAAATATAAAGAGGTTTAAGTAAGCAAAATAGCGGCCAAAATGTGCTGCTTCTTCGTCATGCATGTAGGCTGTTGAATACAAGTGAATCAATGTGCCAATACCTGTAATGATTAACAAGAAAATGACAGATAATTGGTCTACTTGAAAAGCAAATGGAATTAATAATCCTTTTACTTGAATAAAATTAAAAAGGGTAACTACTGTTGATGCTCCAGTTGCTTTCACATCAAAAAACACCAATACACTCACAATAAATGAAGCGAGTATGGCACCCGTGCCAATCATGCCAATCATGGATTTTGACAAGTGTTTTCTACCCAATCCATTGATCAGAAAACCTAGCAAGGGAAACAGCGGAATTAAATAAACAAGTTTACTCATAATATGCCGGACCGAAGCTTGTAACAAAAAAGTTACTCAGTTACAAGCTTCGCATTTTTAATTTTTCAATCTATTCAAAAAGTTAATATCCACCGAATGTGTGTTACGATACAACATAACAATAATAGCTAACCCTACACTCACTTCTGCTGCTGCTACTACCATAATGAAAAATACAAACAACTGACCATCAGTTCCTACTTTGGTTGCTTTGTCTGTTAACAAGGCTGTTGCTAAATGCATTTTCGAAAACGCCACCAATAATAAATTCACGGCATTGAGCATTAATTCAACACACATAAATACAATGATGGCATTGCGGCGAGTAAGCACCCCAATAATACCAATGCTAAATAATGTTAAACACAGAAAGATATAATATTGTATTGGCATGTTTACTACTCTTATTGCTCGAACTATTTATTCAAAGCGTTTTAAAATATTTTTATTGGGCAATTTATGTTGCCGCTGCTAATCTTTTTTTCCAATTACAATAGCACCAATCATTGCACTTAAAAACAATACACTTGTAATTTCAAATGGCACCACATAATCACTAAACAATACTTTGCCTAAGTTTTTAATGAGACCAATATTTCCTTCTACAGTTAATGCTTTTTTATTCGTCAGTTCATTAGCTTGGCGAACTAGAGAAACAAGAACCATTAAAAAACATCCTCCAGAAATAACCCCTGCTAATTTCATCCACCTATTTTTTTGCGGCTCACTCTGTGCATCCAAATTCATTAACATGATTACAAACAGAAACAACACCATAATAGCTCCTGCGTAAACAATCAAATTCACGATGGCCAAAAACTGTGCATTTAATAAAATATAATGGCCCGATATAGCAAAGAAAACTGCTACCAACCACAATACACTATATACCGGATTCTTACTAACCAACACCATGATAGCACTACCAATTGCTAGTGCGCTCAAAAAGAAAAATAATATTTCTGTTATACTCATTGTTCTTTAATTATGCTATTAATTGTTTCGCGCTGCACCTCTAGCTGCTGCAAAACCTGCAGGATCTATTAGTTGATTAGGTATTACTAATTCATCTTTCCCGTAAATAAATCCTTTGCGTGTAAAATTTGCTGGCGCGAAAGTTTCACTTAAATAAATAGCATCTTTTGGACAAGCTTCTTCGCACAATCCACAAAAAATACAACGCAACATATTGATTTCATATTTGGCTGCATATTTTTCTTCGCGATACAAATGTTCTTCGCCAGGTAATCTTTCGGCTGCTTCCATGGTAATGGCTTCTGCCGGACAAGCTACAGCACACAATCCACAAGCAGTGCAACGTTCGCGACCTTCTTCGTCTCTGTTGAGCACGTGTAGCCCACGAAAAACCGGACTAAATTCGCGCTTTTGTTCTGGGTAGCGAATAGTCGGTTGCTTCTTAAACATATGACTGAAAGTAATGGCCATACCCTTTAAAATATTGGGTATATACAGTCGCTCCGAGAAACTCATCGGCTTGCGACTAACTTCTTTTACTCTATTGGTTAATGCCTCCATTTTGATGTGCGCTTTGCTTTGGCTTAGCGTTTGCTTATATATGGTTTACAAAAATATTTTTTACGCCGAATTTTCCAAAAAAAATTAAAGAATTTATTACATCCTCGCTAAAATAAACGCACCTGTTATAAGCATGTTTACCAAAGCCAATGGTATTAAACTCTTCCAACCTAAATTCATTAATTGATCGTAACGGAATCTTGGAATGGTCCAACGAATCCACATAAATACAAAAATGAATATCACAATTTTAATTAATAATGCTCCTACCCCAACCAGTGCCGCAATGTTTTGAGGCAAAACGCTTTCGTTGAAAAAAGGAATATCATATCCGCCAAAATATAGGGATGCCATTACTGCACTACTCATAATCATATTCACGTATTCCGAAAAAAGATAGAACCCAAGTTTCATAGAAGAATACTCTTGGTGGTATCCAAAATTTAATTCATTTTCTGCTTCTGGCAAATCGAAAGGCGTTCTATTACACTCGGCCATAGCACAAATGAAAAATAATATAAAACCCAATGGTTGATAAGCGATATTCCATAAATGACCAGGTGCCATTTGTTGTTCTACAATTGTTCTTAAGCTTAATGAACCCGTTGTCATTAATAAAGCAATCAATGCAATACTCATAGCCAATTCATAACTAATAGCTTGTGATGCACCGCGCAAAGCAGCCATCAAAGAAAATTTATTATTCGATGCCCAACCGCCAATCATCATACCATAAATACCTACACTCACTACACCAAATACATATAAAATGCCAATATTAATATCTGCAATTTGTAAAGAAATTTCTCTGCCAAATAAAGACACTGTGCCACCCCAAGGAATTACAGCACAAGTCATTAAAGCCGCTGTCATAGCCAATCCTGGCCCAAGTATAAATAATGTTCTATTAGCCGAAGACGGAATAATTTCTTCTTTCATAATTAACTTCAATCCATCAGCAAATGGTTGAAACAATCCAAAAGGACCTGCTCTTTCTGGGCCTGGTCTGTCTTGTAAAATGGCCGCCACTTTCCGTTCTGCAAAAGTGGTATACAAGGCAATACCCAAGCTTGCAAAAACTATAATGGCAATTAATACCAGTTTTTCTATTATCAGTAGCCAATCAAATGCAAGTAGTGTCATGAGCTATAGTACAATTAGTCTTTGTTAGAATTAAAATTGTTGGAATGCGCCGGTCCATTGATCAAACTCAATTCAATATCTGTTGGATTTACCTCACTCACCGCATGAATATCCATTAATAATTTTGGATCTCTGCCTGCATGAACTGCTTTAAAGGTTTCTGTTGGAATATTTGTGCCAACGGTTCCTGCATAGTGTCCTTGTGCAATTACAGAATGTCTGTCAATTAATCTTGGCCCTTCAATTACCCAGTCGGAACTTTGCTTTTTTTCGAATCTGCAATCGTTACAAATCCAGTCTTCTACTTCGCCCCATTGGTCTTTGCGAGCCGTTACTCTATATACTTCTTCTCCACGATTCCATAAAGTTACTTTTCCGCTACAAGTAGGGCAGTTACGGTGCGCATCCATGGGTTTTAAAAACCAAACACGATTTTTAAAACGGAAAGTTTTATCGGTTAATGCCCCTACCGGACAAACATCAATTACATTACCTATAAAATCATTGTCTAAATTTTTCTCAATCAATGTAGCAATTTCAGAATGGTCTCCCCTGTCTAAAATTCCGTGTTCACGCTTATTGGTTAATTGATCGGCAACAAATACACAACGGTAGCAAAGAATGCAACGTGTCATGTGTAACTGAATATATTTTCCCAAATCGTGTTTGGGGAATGTTCTACGTTGAAATTCGTAACGAGTGTCTGCCTTGCCGTGCTCGAAACTTAAATCTTGCAAATGACATTCACCTGCTTGGTCACATACCGGACAATCTAGTGGATGATTCAATAATAAGAATTCCACAATTCCAGCTCTGGCATCTATCACTTTTGGGCTAGTAATGTTTTTTACTTCCATGCCATCCATGACAGTTGTACGGCAAGAAGCAACTAGTTTGGGCATTGGGCGTGGATCTTTTTCGGAACCCTTGCTTACTTCTACCAAACAGGTACGACACTTACCGCCGCTGCCTTCTAGCTTGCTGTAAAAACACATTGCTGGCGGTGCAACATCTCCTCCAATTTGACGTGCAGCATGCAGAATACTGGTACCTGCAGGCACTTCAATTGTAATGTTGTCGATGGTTACTTTAAATAATTGTATTTCACTCATACCACATCCCCCGAAAGGGAATATTTAAGTTTTTAATATGCTTGTTTATACCGTTGGCACATGAATTGGATCGGCATAATGCGCCAAACCAAAATTGCTGGTTTGTGCTTCTGCCGCATGCGTTACATGCCATTCAAATTCATCTCTAAAATGCCTGATAGCAGCTGCTACTGGCCAAGCCGCAGCATCTCCTAATGGACAAATGGTATTGCCTTCAATTTTACTTTGTATATCCCATAACAAATCTATATCACTGCTTTTGCCTTCTCCTTTTTCTAGGCGATACAAAAGCTTTTCCATCCAACCAGTTCCTTCTCGACAAGGTGAACACTGACCGCAACTTTCGTGGCGATAAAAGCGCGCTAACGAATAAGTATTTCTTACAATGCATTGGTCTTCGTCTAACACAATAAAACCACCAGAACCCATCATAGATCCTGATGCAAATCCACCATCACTTAAACTTTCGTAGTTCATGTAACGGGTTTCGCCTTTGGCAGTTTTTAATAATAAGTTAGCAGGCAAAATGGGTACCGACGATCCGCCTGGAATACAAGCTTTTAATTTTTTTCCATTTGGTATGCCGCCACAATATTCGTCGCTGTATAAAAATTCTTCTACAGAAATAGTCATGTCAATTTCATAAACACCTGGCTTATTAATATTGCCACAAGCTGAAATTAATTTTGTACCTGTAGACTTTCCAACACCAATAGTAGCATACTCTTCGCCACCTAAATTAATAATAGGAACAACTGATGCTAAAGTTTCTACATTATTTACCACTGTAGGACGACCCCATGCACCTTTAATAGCAGGGAATGGTGGTTTAATACGCGGATTGCCACGCTTGCCTTCTAATGATTCAATTAGTGCTGTTTCTTCTCCACAAATATAGGCGCCGGCTCCACGGTGAACATAAATTTCACAATCGAATCCTGTACCTAAAATATTTTTTCCTAAAAATCCGTTTGCTTTTGCTTCGTTAATGGCTTGTTCTAAAATATCAGTAATCCAAGCATATTCTCCACGTATGTAAATATAAGTTGCATGGCTTCCTAGCGCGTACGATGAAACGATTAATCCTTCAATTAATAAATGCGGAATAAATTCCATTAAGTAACGGTCCTTAAAAGTTCCTGGTTCACTTTCGTCGGCATTACACACCAAATGACGTGGCACGCCTTCGGGCTTTGCAATAAAGCTCCATTTTAAACCTGCAGGAAAACCAGCACCACCCCTACCACGCAAACCACTTTTTTTAACCTCTTCTACAATTGCTTCGGGGCTCATTGATTTCAATGCCTTCTCAACACTAGCATACCCACCTTCGCGGCGATACACTTCGTAGCTGCGAATTCCTGGAACATGTGCTTTTTCTAATAATAATTTTCTTCCCATATTTAAATCCTCAGAGGACTTTTAATTGTTGATCGATCTAATTGTTTGCAGCGGCTGTATTGCTACATTCTGCAATAATTTCATCCACTTTTTCTTTGGTTAAATGCTCGCGATAATTTTTGCCTAATTGCATTAAAGGCGCATAACCACAAGCTCCCAGGCACTCCACTGTTTTTAAAGTAAACAATCCATCGGCAGTTGTTTCACCAGGTTTAATGCCAAGTCTTTTACTAATATATTCAATAATATTGTCGCTTCCATTTAACATGCATGGTCCGGTTTGACAAACTTCAAATAGATACTTACCAATTGGTTTGGTATTATACATGCTATAAAATGTGGCTACTTCATACACTTCTATTGGCTCTATCGATAATAATGATGCTACATAGTCCATTGTATCGGAACTAAGCCATCCACCAAAACTATCTTGTGCCAAATGCAATAAGGGTAGTAAAGCGCTCTTCTGCTTTCCTTCGGGATAGCGTTCAATCAGCTCTTTTACTTTAGCTAGTTTTTCTTCTGAAAATTGTACCATACCTCTTTATAAAAAAATCAATAAATCAATTACTTTTTGCACTTATGCATCCAACTCACCCGCAATCAAATTCAAACTACTCATTGTTACAATTGCATCACTCAACATACCACCTGTTACTAATTCAGGATACGCTTGATAATAAATAAAACATGGGCGACGAAAGTGTAACCGGAAAGGAGTTCTACCACCATCACTAATTAAATAAAACCCTAACTCGCCATTACCTGCTTCAATAGAATGATAGACCTCGCCTTTTGGCAAATCAATCTCTCCCATAATAATTTTAAAATGCCAAATGAGTGCTTCCATTTTGGTGTACACATCTTCTTTTTCAGGCAAGTAATATTCGGGAACATCTGCATGAAAAATTTCTGCATCGGCACCTTTAAATTCTTGTACTTTTTTATAGGCTTGCTCTATAATACTTAAGCTCTGCCACATTTCTTCGTTACGCACCAAAAAACGATCGTAATTATCACCGGTTTTTCCTACAGGAATAGAAAAATTAAAATCTTCGTAACTGCTGTAAGGAGTGTGAACACGCACATCGTAATCAACTCCAGCTGCACGTAAATTAGGACCCGTAAATCCATAATTCAACGCACGCTCTGCACTAATAGCACCACCACCAATAGTACGTTCCATGAAAATTCTATTACGCGCAAATAAGCTTTCGAATTCTTTTAAAACTTTGGGGTATTCTTTTAAAAACCGCTCTAGTTTTGTGAAAGCAGTATTGGTAAAATTTCTTTCAAATCCGCCAATTCGGCCAATATTAGTAGTAAGGCGTGAGCCACACACTTCTTCGTAAATTTCGTAAATCAATTCGCGATACTGCATTACATACAAAAAACCTGTGTACGCACCGGTATCAACCCCTACAATTGAATTACAAATTAAGTGGTCTGATATACGCGCTAACTCCATTATAATAATACGGAGATAATCTACACGCTTTGGCGTTTTAACGCCCAATAGTTTTTCGCAAGTAAGATGCCAACCCATATTATTGAGCGGACTACTACAATAGTTTAAACGATCTGTAATAGGCGTTACTTGATACAAAGGTCTACGTTCGGCCAATTTTTCAAAAGCCCTGTGTATATAACCCACTGTTTGTTCGGTAGAAACAATTTGCTCCCCATCGAGTTCCATGATATTTTGAAACACACCGTGCGTGGCAGGGTGTGTAGGCCCTACGTTTAAGGTAGTGGTCTGTTTTTCAATAGACCCTTCTGGTAGCTTAATATTGTGTTGGTGATTTTCTGTCATACCCAAACCCTGAGGGGCTTATTTATTTTTTGTGAATCAGCTAAATACCTTTATTCAAATTCTTTACTTTGCACACTGCAAAATTCTATCCTCTGCCAAACATTTCATCGTCTTTATCAATACGTGTTTGGTCTTCTAATGGATATTCTTTGCGCAATGGAAAATAATCCATCTCATCTACATTTAAAATACGTTTCAAATTAGGATGACCTAAAAAATTAACCCCGTAAAAATCGTAGGTTTCTCTTTCCATCCAATTAGCAGATGAAAACAATTTAGATGCTGTAAATACATCCGGAAACGCAATACTTGTATAAACTGTAAAGCGGATACGCATATTTTCTTGCAGGTTATGCAAATGATATACCACGGCTAATTCATTATCCACTAAATCTGGATAGTTTACGCCACATAGGTCTGTAAGAAAACGGAAATTCAAATCCGCTTCATCATACAAAAACTGCAATACCTTTAAATTGTACGCTTTAGATACTGTAAAACTGAGCATGCCATAAGGTTCTGCAAAGTCAGAGACGAATTCTCCGAATTTTTCAGAAATCCTTTTTTGAATGTGTTCGTTTGTTAATGCCATTGCTTTCGTGTTATTCAATTCCATAACTATTCATCAACGCTTTGTATTGTTCACTATTTCTTCTTCTAATACTTTCCATCCCTACTAATTCCTGAATTTTCATAAAGCCATCTAAAATAGCTTCAGGGCGTGGCGGACAGCCTGGTACATATACATCTACTGGTATAACTTGATCGATTCCTTGCAATACGCTGTAAGTATCGAAAATACCGCCGCTACAAGCACAAGCACCTACAGATAAAACCCAACGAGGTTCGGCCATTTGTAGATATACTTGGCGTAAAACAGGACCCATTTTTTTTGAAATAGTCCCCATTACCATTAAAAGATCGCACTGGCGGGGAGAGAAACCAACCCTTTCAGAACCAAAGCGCGCCAAATCGTAGTGAGAACCCATGGTAGCCATAAACTCTATTCCACAACATGAAGTGGCAAAAGGCAAGGGCCATAAAGAATTTTTACGGGCCATTCCTACCACATCGCTGAGTCGCGAAGTAAAAAAGCCTTCGCCAGAATAGCCTTGAGGTGCTTCTGCTACAGAAATTGCATCAGAAAGATTCGCTTCAATTGGGTGAATATTAAATCGTACTGGACGTGACATAAAAAAAATTAGAATTAAAATAATAATGACAAAATTGAATAACGCTATCTATAACCTTCCATACCCTCCGATGTTCAATTTGATTGATTTTTATTGCCTTTTATATAATTGTAAACTAGTCTTCCCATTTTAAAGCTCCTTTTTTAAGGATATAGATAAATCCTACCAAAAAGAAGCCAACAAACATTAGTAAAGCGCCAAACCCAGCCCAGCCCAATTCTCTAAAATTTACAGCATATGGATAAAAAAAAATGACTTCAACATCAAACAATACAAATAGAATGGCCACTAAGAAATATTTGATTGCCATTGGCTGACGGGCATTTCCATGGGTTTCTACTCCACTTGCAAAGTTTTGTAACTTGTCGGCTGTTTTTCTTTTAGGGCCTAAAATGGCTGAAACCCCTATCATTGTTGCCACAAAGCCGGCGGCAAAAATCAGTTGAAGGCCAATTGGCAGGTAATCAACAGCAGAATTTGATTCATTTACATCCAATAAAAACGTCAACCCGCTCATGTAATAAGAATTAGTGGCGCAAAAATAAGCCTGTATTGGTTACAAAAGAAAAACTCCTCAAAAAGAGGAGTCATTTCTTGTGTTTTTTTTGAAATTATTTGGCTGGAGTGGCAGATCCGCTAGCTTTTTTAGCTGGCGGCTTGCTGTAATAGTCAATATTTTTTTGAATTTCAGCTTTTACCCCAACTGAAAACTTATTATTATCATCATTTGCATCAGGATAAAGCAATAACATTTTATCTGCTACTTCTATTGCTTTTTGGCAAACCGTTAAGAACAATTCAACTGATTCAGATTTTTGGCCATCAGATTTAAATTTAAAATCTGGACTTTGTTTGATGCCGTTGAATTTGTTAATGTAATACTTAATGGCATAATACTTATTTAAAAATATATCCTTTTTATACTTGTCTTTGTTTACAACGGTATAAACAGAATCAAGATAATTCAAGTATTCAACTGCAAGTCCTTTGGTAGTATCTGGATCTGAAGCAATAGCCGCTTTTCTAAAAAAAGAATATGGTTGAGGTTTTTCTGGCATCGCGGCCATATAAGCTTTTGCTAATTCAATTGTTTTAGAATAGTCTTTTGAATTTAATGCTGCAAGCGTCATGTTATAATGATCAAATTCTGTAACAGTGCCATTCAAAGTAACTACATTTTGTAACCACTGTAATTGCTGTGTATACATTTTGGCTTTACCATAAATTACTGCTGCTTGGTTCATGTAATTTAATTTGTTTACACGAGCAGTATCTGCTGCAATTGCTTGCTCTAAAAATCCTACAGCTTGCGCTTCGTTACCTGGAAATTTAGACACTAATTTAACCGCTAAATCGTAGTCGGTAGCTTGAATTTCTGATTTGGCATTAAAGAAATTAATGACATTATTTTTTGCAGAAACTGAATCACCTAAACGATCGTAATTGTATGCATACAAAAGGCTCAAACGTGGCACTGCTGTTAGACTCGAAGACTTTTCAATTTCTTTTGCTTTATCCAATGACTCTTGGTATTTTCCCGCACGAAATAAATATTCTGCATAAAAGAAATCGTTCACAGGATCTTTATCGGCATTCTTTAAAAAATCATCTAAATACCCTTTTGCTTTTACTACATCGCGATTAGAATAATAATTAAATAATTCTAAATAAGGAGCTGGAAAACCAGGGTCTGCAGCAATGGCATTATTAAAAAATAATTCCAAAGATTCTTTGTTATTTTGGCTTTGGTAAATTTTACCAATACGCCACATAGCACGTGCATTTTTAGGATCGCGTGTGATGGCTTCTTGAAAAGCTTTTACTGCTTCTCCACCATTTTCACCACCCATTTTCAAATAACAAATACCCATGTTTAAATAAATATCTGTATTGATTAAATCAATTGCACCAGCTTGCTTTAGTTTTTCAATACCATAAGCAGGATCGCCAATAGTAGATCCACCCAAAGCATTGGCCATACCAATTGCATTTAAAATAGCAGCACTTGGTTTGCCTTTATTTTTTCCTTTAGTTTCGGTAGTTGTAGTTATAGCTTGCTCAAATTTTTGTTTGGCAGCATTTACATTATTGCTTTCTAAAATATCTAAAGCACCTTGGCCCACCCAAATCAACGGATCGTTAACGCCATCTTGTAACGCTTTTTGGTATAGTGCTCTTGCAGCAGCTATGCCATCTTTAGACAAGACTTCTCTGTTTTTAGCTACATTAGCTATCCCTAACCAATAAATGGCTTGAGGATCTTTTGGATTGGCATCGTATGCCTTTTGTAATACCGCCTTCGCACTATTTATTTTATAGACGCTCTGCAATAGTTTGATGCCCTCAGGTACTGATTGAGCCATAGCGTACTGAACAACCATCAGTGCTGTTAACATCATCGAAACTGTCTTCTTCATTTGTTGATTTTTATAGTTATTGTGTTAATCTGAGTCTTTAATTTTTCCTGATCTTTTATTAAAATTCATTTTAGCAGGTACCAGGAGAGCCCTTTTAAAAATCAATTGTCCTCTTTCTAAATTTAAAAAATTCATAAAACCTGTTCCTAAGCCCGGTGCATTTTCTTTTAAAATATAATACATGGGTCTTGGTAAAGGATACTGCGCATATGCAATGGATGCTTGAGATGGTTTTGCAAAAAAACCTTTCTCTACACAACGCACACATTCAACCAATGCCAACCTAATTTTTTTTAAATTTTGTTGCTGCTGTGGATCATAACTATCCCCAACCCAACTCAATCCTACAAATCCTACCACATTTTCATACTTCGATACAATATCTATTACGTCTGCACTATTCTTTGATGCTACTACATTCGCACCAAAACTCGCCCCTCTTAAAATTGAATCTTGTAAAAAACGAACCGTGCTCGTTGCGTTTTTTCCATCCATCACTGCTATTCTTTTGCTTTTTCCTGTTAAGATATTTTTTAAATCTGCCATTGTAAAAATGCTGTCTTTAGAAGCATGGTTAACAATGACTGCCACTGCATCGTAAGCCATTATAGCAAACTGTGGTTTGTATCGTAAATTCGACTCAAAGAACGCTGTTTCATTTTTAAATAATCCCCTGGCAATAATAATCATCCGGGTACTATCTTTTTGCAAATCTCTTAAACACGCCACTTCTGGCTTGTAAGATGCAATAATTTTTGTATCGGGAAAAGAAGAATGATGAATTTTTATTTGTTCTTCTATAACCGGTTTAAAACTTTCGTCTACACTTATATAAATGGTTCCTTTGTTTGGCGTATCTCTATCATCCACTGCTTTTTGATTTTTACATGCAAAAAGCAGCAAGATTGCAAAGAACAAAAAACCATATTTTTTCATTTGTTGCATCCCTTAATAATCCCTCTTTATCCCTCTATACAAACGAAATCCACCATACAAAATACAAATCCCACCAAACAAATAGCGAAAGGTTGTATCAATCGATGAAATCTGATCAATTTTCAACCGCTCACAAAGTAACAACACCACTGCCATTCCCAAAATTAGCACAGCCATAGTTAAGTCGTATGTCATGCGCATTAAATTATAACTTTTTTGCTGTTTATCTCTAAAACTCTCTTGCATTTAACTATTTGTTGAATAGGGTGGGCAATTTAGGTAATAATTCTATTGAGAAAAGCAAATTCATTCAGCAATTTTAAACAAAATGATTAATTAAATATAGAGATGCAGATTTTTAATGATTCCATAACCATAAAATGCTAAAATACTACTACTTGTTAGCTTTCAAACCCAATTTCAGTTTACTTATATTTGTATTCAAGAGTAGCAATTATGAGCAAACCTAGTTTACCACAAGGCACCCGCGATTTTAGCGCAACTGTTGTGCGCAAGCGTAATTATATTTTTCAAACCATCCGTAATGTGTTTGAAAACTATGGCTTTCAACCACTTGAAACGCCAGCAATGGAAAACCTTGAAACCTTAATGGGTAAATATGGAGACGAAGGCGATAAATTGATTTTTAAGATCCTCAATAATGGCCTAGACAACCCTGCAAAACAAGAACAATCTAAACTTGCATTCGAAAAAGTATTAGAAGGAAAAAATACTAAAGACTTAACAGAGAGAGCTTTACGTTACGATTTAACCATTCCATTTGCCCGATATGTGGCCATCAATCATGGGCAATTAAACATGCCATTTAAACGTTACCAAATACAACCCGTTTGGCGAGCCGATCGACCTCAAAAAGGTCGCTACCGTGAGTTTTATCAGTGTGACGCAGATGTTGTAGGAAGTTATTCTTTGTTAAATGAAGTAGAACTAGCCAATATCTATGCCACTGTTTTTAAACAATTAGGGGTAGATACGGTGATTAAAATCAATAGCCGAAAAATATTAGCTGCACTTGCAGAGTTTTGTGGAGGTGCCAATAAAATGGTTGACATAACTGTTGCTATTGATAAATTAGATAAAGTAGGATTAGATAAAGTAATAGAAGAACTAAGCCTTCGTGGTTTAAATGCCAACCAAATTCAAACGATTGAAACCTATTTAAGTATTGAAGGATCAAATACCGAGAAGCTAGCGCAACTCAAGCATTTATTAGCTGGTAACGAAACTGCTACTGTGGGTATTGCAGAAATTGAATACTTATTAAACTACCATGCAAACAGTTTTGTAGGCCAACAATTACAAGCAGATTTTACCCTTGCAAGGGGTTTGAATTATTACACTGGACTAATTTTTGAAGTAAAAGCCAACCAAGTTCAAATGGGTAGCATTGGAGGCGGCGGCAGGTACGATGATTTAACAGGCAGCTTTGGCGTACCAAATGTACCAGGTGTTGGTATATCATTTGGCGTAGATCGTATATATGATGTAATGGAAGAATTAGCCCTATTTCCTGCAGAAGTTCAAACCGGAACCAAAGTGTTATTTTTTAATTTAGGAGAGGCTGAAAGCAAAGCTGCATTTGGTTTAATGCAACAATTAAGGGAACAAAATATTGCTTGTGAACTATTTCATGAAAACGCCAAATTCGACAAGCAGTTTAAGTATGCCGATAAAAAACAAATTCCTTACGCCGTTATTATAGGCAGTAAG
>Ga0214919_10002694_pt1 | contig 27584 bp, 17 predicted proteins | sample LL1503_MetaG_FD_177994 | JGI IMG/M metagenome (GOLD analysis project Ga0214919, IMG submission 177994) | Freshwater microbial communities from Lake Lanier, Atlanta, Georgia, United States - LL-1503 | ecosystem: Environmental > Aquatic > Freshwater > Lake | place: USA: Georgia | collected...
AGCGGCACTCGTGTGGCGGCCGTCCGCGGAAAGCCGATTCACCACAGAGGCTGGAGCAACCGGAGCGATTTTCGGGCTCTCCAATATCGGACGGGGGGGGAACGCCAGCACGTATCTGCGCCAGCGTGTGCGCTTCGGCGAGGGTGGAGTGTGGGGGGGCGGTGGGTTCGGAAGCTCCATGCGCGACGAATCGGTCAGTCATGGCACGGGCGTTGACGTGGGCGCCTGGTGGCGACGTCGCGAGCTCCAGGGTTCGGTCATGTTCGCCCGGTATCGCACCGACGACTGGCCCCTATTTGCTGCTGCCGGGATTTATTTGAATCGCGATGCGGCCTCGTACGACGTGAACGATGCGACCGTTGCGCTCCACTATGAGCGCGGCGATCTCACGCTGGACGCCTCGCAGAGCTGGCGGAACGGCACCCGGACGACCGACGCGGCGCAGTCCGCATTTTTCGGTGCCATGGCCCTGAAGCTGAGCCCGCGTTTCGCGGTGACCGTATCGGGTGGCCGACAACTGGCCGACCCGGTGCGCGGTGCCCCTGACGCGCGGATTCTCTTCGCGGCACTCCGGTACACTTGGGCGGCGGCTCGCGATTCCGACGACGACGGAGCCGGCGCTGTTGTCCGAATCGTTTCCACAGATGGGGGCGGCACCGTATTTATTCATGTGTCGGCTGCTGCGACGGCTATCGTCACGGTGGCCGGAAGCTTCTCGGGCTGGGAGCCGATCCAGCTTCGTCGGGTGTCGGACGGATGGGAGGCCGAGCGGTTTCTCAAGCCTGGTCGGTACCGGGTGGCGGTGAAAATCGACAATGGCCCGTGGCGCTCGCCCGGGAACTTGGCGAAGATGAAGGATGAGTTCGGCGGCCAAAACGGCCTGATCATTATTCCTTGAGGACGACATGACGACCCGTCGCACGTTCATGAAAGGGCTGGCTGGAGCCGGCGTGGCACTGCCGATCATGCGGGAGAACGCATTCGGCCAGATCTTCAAGGCCAACACGATCGCCGGCGACCGTCCCGCGCTCGCGGTGGCCGAAGACGAACAGTACTGGGCTCTGATCCAGCGCGCGTTCGACTGCGACCGCACCATGATCAATCTCAACAACGGCGGCATCTCGCCGACGCCGAGTCACGTGCTCGAGCAGTTGATTCGCGATCAGCGTTTCGTGAATGAGCTTCCGGTGGAGCACATGTGGCGTGTGCTGGAGCCGCGCATGGAGAGCACACGCCGCGATCTCGCGCGTGAGTTCGGGTGCGACATCGAAGAAATGGCGGTGGTGCGCAACGCCTCCGAAGCGAACGAGATCATGATTTTCGGCATCGATCTCAAGCGCGGCGACGAGGTGCTGACCACGAATCAGAACTACGGCCGGATGATCAACTCCTGGCAGCAGCGGGAGCGTCGCGAGGGGATCGTGCTCAAGCAGATCTCCTTCAAGGTGCCGCCGCCGTCGGACGAGTATATCGTCGAGCAGTTCCGGAAAGCGATTACTCCGCGGACGAAGGTCATTGAGGTGACGCATATCACGAACCTCAGCGGGCAGATCATGCCGGTGCGCGATATTGTGCGCATGGCGCGGCCGCTGGGTATTGAAGTGTTCGTCGACGGCGCGCATGCCTTCAATCATTTCCCCTTCAAGCGCGACGACCTCGACGTCGATTACTACGGGACGTCGCTCCATAAGTGGACGCTCGCGCCAATCGGCACGGGATTTCTCTATGTGCGCAAGGAAAAAATCCCGAAGCTGTGGTCGCTCATGGGATCGGGCGAAGGGAATGTGGCCAACATCCGGAAGTACGAGGAGATTGGCACCCACCCGCAGGCGAACTTCAATGCGGTGAGCGCGGCGCTGGCGTTCAGCCGTGGCATCGGTGCCGATCGCAAGATTGCGCGTCTGCGCTACCTCCGGGACCGGTGGGCGAACCGCCTCCTTGCCGCGAGCGATCGCGTGAAGGTTCTCACCCCGTTGGGCCCAGACAAGTCGGGTGCCATCTGCATGTTCAGTGTCGACGGCATCGATTCGGTGAAGCTCGGCGGCTGGCTGATGGCGAACTATCGCATCGTCAACACGCCAATCGTACATCCCGAGTTCCAGGGAATTCGCATTACCCCCAACGTCTACACCAGCATTGACGAAATCGACATCTTCTCGGAGGCCGTGCTCAAGGCCATCCAGAAGGGCATCGCATAAAGGAGTTTCATTTTGGCAGCGAAGACGCAAGCGGTGACCTCGGCCCCGCACCAAGATGGTGCGTGGGCCGAGTGGTTCGTGCGCAAGTCAGGGGAAATACGGTATTGGCTCGTGAAGAGTGAGCCCGATGTGTTTTCGTTTGACCAACTGCTCCAGGCGCCCAAGCAAACGACGTGCTGGGACGGTGTGCGGAATTTTTCTGCGCGCAACTTTTTGCGCGATGGCATGAAGACGGGTGACCAAGTGTTCTGGTATCACTCCAACGCCTCACCGCAGGCCATCGTTGGGATCTGCGAAGTCGTGAAGGAAGGGTATCCTGATCACACGGCGCTCGATGCGACCCACGATCATTTTGACGAGAAGTCCAACCCCGCCGCGCCGACCTGGTTCATGGTAGATCTCAAGGCGGTGGCGCCGCTCAAGACGCCGGTGACGCTGGCCACCATCAAAGCGACCACGTCGCTGGCAAATATGGCGTTGATCCGCACCGGCCGACTGTCGGTGATTCCGGTATCCACGACCGAGTGGAAGACGATTATGAGGATGGCGGAATGAATCCGCAGGAGCAGCGAATGCGGGCACGATCACAGGTACGCGCGATGGTCTTGACCGTTGCGGTGTTGAGCACAGCGTGCGCGATTCCGGGTGTGCGGAAGGCAACGCGTGTCCCCGATCTGTCGGGCGCTGGAGATCCGCCATCCGCTGGGCTACTCCAGCAGCAACTGACCGATGATGCGCGGCTGGACAACGTCGGCCTTTCGCTGCTCCGAGCGGCCAAGTCGCAATGCACGGAGAGCCCGCGTCGCGCCGGATTCCGATTGGCGAACAATCCCACCTTCACCACGCCCTGGCAGTTGGCTGCCACGACACTCGGCTTTACCGATACCGTGCAGGTTGTGTCGGTCGCCAAAGGCAGCGGCGCAGATCGCGCCGGTGTGCGGGCGGCTGATCGCATTGTGTCGATCGACGGCGCGGCGGCAACGCCCGGTGGGCGTATCGTGCAGTCGATGCGCGCACGCGTAGCTGCTGCGGCGGCGCGCGGCGCGCCGAGCGTCGGGGTGGTGGTGCGCCGGGACGGGAAAGAGTTGGCGCTGACCGTTCCGCTCGACAGCAGCTGTGCCATGACCTTGATGTCCTGGCGCGACGATGCGCCCAATGCCTGGAGTGATGGGCTTACGATTGCCGTCACCACGGGAATGCTGGCCCATGTAAATGCGGATGACGATCTGGCGGTCGTCCTCGCCCATGAGATTGCGCACGCCATCATGCGGCAGAGTGCGCCGCGGAGTGGGCGGGATCGGCTGCGCGATGCGACCGTTGATGTCGCCACGGCTGCGGTCGCCTTTGCGACCGACGACCAATGGCTGCGTATGAAGCGCGCGCGCCCGGAGGAACCGTTCAGCGATGCCGACGAGGAGCGTGCCGACGATCTCACGCGACAACTGCTCGTACAGACGGGGCATGCCGCTCCCTCGCATGATTTCTGGCGCCGCTTGCAGTTGCTTGACCCCAGCAGCGCCCCGTATCCCCGGAATCATCCGCTCAGCATGCCGCGGATTATTCGCATGGACGATCGCTCGACCCCACGCTAATTCTGCTTTCCCTCGTGCTGAGTTCTCCTGTGCAAATTGCGCCGCGCCGCCACATCACTCGTGCTCTCACCGTTGTCGCGTCCTGTGCGATGGCCGCACAGGCACACACCGCATCGGCGCAAACCGCGCCCGCGCATCCCGTCGCGCTGCGCTTTGGTTCGCTCGTGGAGGCGTCGGGGCGCGTCGTACGCGACGCGGTGATCGTGGTGGACGGCGATCGCATCGTGAGTGTCGGAGCCGGCGATCGTGCCGTGCCCAAGGGTGCGACAGTTCGCGACCTGCGGCCGTACACCGCGATGCCAGGCATGGTGGACGTGCACACGCACATGTCGTTCTGGCGGAGTCGCGAGAACCCACTCGGCACGGGCGTCACGCGCAACAAAGACTCTGTGGTGATGCTCGCCGTCGAGAATCTGCGGAAGACGCTGGAAACTGGCGTCACGACCGTGCGCGACCTGGGCGCGTCAAACTACGTCGATATCGCACTGCGCGATTCTATCAACAAGGGCGCGATGGTCGGGCCCCGGATGTATGTCGTTGGCTACGGACTCTCACGCGCCACCGCCGGCCGCAACGGCGGGCCGCCGGCGCGCAGTCCCGCCACGGGGCGCATTGTCGACACGCTCGACATTGCCGAAGCGGTGCGCACGCAGGTCGCCGCGGGCGCCGACTGGATCAAGATGTACGGTTCGACCGGCACCTACGCGAACGTGACGGGGCGTCAAACCTTCACCGACCGCGAAATGCAGGTGGCCGTCGATGCCGCCCACGCACTCGGACGACGCATCGCGATTCATTCCTACGGTGACACCGGCGGACGGGCGGCCATGCGCGCGGGGGCGGAATCGGTCGAGCACGTCTCGGGGATGGCCGACGTGACGCTCGCGGAATGGGCACGGAAGGGCACCTACTATGTGCCAACCATCGACCACAACCGCTTCTACGCCGAGAATGCCGTGTTGCTCGGCTACACGCCAGAGCAGGTCGCAGGGCTCGATTCGTTCCGGCTTCTGAACCTCGAAACCGCTCGACGTGCGGTGAAGGCCGGTGTGAAAATCGCGATGGGGTCGGACGCCGTGTACTGGATGTTCGGCGAGAACACCCGCGAACTCGCGTGGCTCGTAAAGGCCGGGATGACGCCGGCGCAGGCGCTTGCCTCCGCGACAACCGGTGGCGCCGAACTCCTCGGGCTGAGCGATAAGATTGGGCGTATCGCTCCAGGCTACTACGCCGATATCGTTGCGGTTGAAGGAAATCCGCTGAACGATATCGACGTGGCGATCAACAAGGTGCGCTGGGTGATGAAAGGCGGGGCGGTGGTGGTCGATAAACGCACCCCGCGCTGATTCGCTGCGGTGATTGCGACCGACGGCTAGCGGTCGGTCGAACCTACGGCGTTGGTCGTGCTCCAGGCGAGCGCCTGCAGGCGCGCCGCCAGCTCTTTCGAGATCTCGACCTTCGGTGCACCTGCGGGCGGACCATGTGGGGGTTGTTCGTGCGTGGTCCGTGAGGTCGCGGGGAGCCCAATGGGGCTTTTCCCGTAGAGTGTGGCGTAGAAGACCGAGGCCGCGAGATATGTGCCTGCTTCGCTCGGGTGGCTACCGTCCGCCACGAACAAGGCGGAATGCGTGCCGGTCGGCACCGTCTCTGCTGCGCGGAACGCCGCCCACGCTTCGCCAACGTGCGCGACCCTACCGCCCGTCGCCGCCGCGGCCCGATGATAGCCGTGCGTGAGTGAATCCTGGGTCGACGGGTCAATCTCCTTGGCCCAAGTCTCGTACCACACGAGCTTGGCGCCGATTTTCTTGACCGCGTCGGCGAGCGTGCGCGCGTCGCGAAGCATCAGCGCCGGATTATTGATCGGTCGCGTGCTCTGTTCCTGCAGCACGACCACATCCCAGCCGCCACGCCGAATCGCCGTCATGGCGTCGCCGAGTGCCAGGTGTCGCTCGAGCGTTGCGGCGCCAACGAGCACCTGTTCGGCAACGAATGGCCGGGATTCATGCGCCGCGGTGGCCAAGTCGCCAATCACGCTCGGGAGGTCGTTGTAGTAGATGTAGCTGTTCCCGACGAACAGGACCCGGAGTGGGGTCACCTCCTGCGCACCCATCGAGACGCCGAACGGTGCGGCGAGCGCGAGGGTCAATCCGAGAACGAGTGCGCGAGTGCGATTCGACATGGGGATCGTGCGAGAGTGGGTGGCTGGTGTGGAGTTATCGGCGGACGACTAATGCGCCTTGCGCGGGATGCGGTTGTCGGCCATCGCGGCGTGGTAGACGTACGATGCCATGATCGTCGCATTCTTCATCAGGTCGTTGGCTTGGATTCCTTCGAGGAAATCCATGTTGGTGTGGCCACCGGTGCCTGGGGTGTGATCCTGAAGGAACTGAAACCCCGGGAGCCCGACTTCGTCGAACGACACATGGTCGGTGCTCCCAACGCCTTGGTTCGACACGGTTGTCATGCCGAGGTCGCGGAAGGGCTCCATCCATGCCGTGAGCTCTGCACGGGCCTGTTCGTTGCCTTGGAGGTAGATGCCACGGTACTGCGCCGCGCCGTAATCCTGATTGAAGTAGGCGGAGAGTTTGTTGTAGTCCGCCTTTGCACCGACGGTCGAATCCTTGGGATTCCCGAAATGCTTCCTGACGTACGCGCGTGATCCAAAGAGTCCCTGCTCCTCACCAGCCCAGAGGGCAATGCGGATCGTGCGCCGCGGCTTGGCCCCCACCGCCTTGAGGATGCGCGCCGCTTCCATCACCACGGCAACGCCGGAGGTGTTGTCGCTCGCATTCGGGCTCGCGTGCCAGGTATCGAGGTGCGCGCCCATCATCACGATTTCATCCTTCAAGTCTGATCCCGGAATCTCGGCCACGATGTTCATGGCCTGCTCTACCCGATCGCCGATCTTATTGCGCACGTCCACTTCAACCTTGACGGGGATGCCGCGCTTCAGAATCCGATACATCCGGTTGTAATGCTCGGGGGTGATGGCAACGAGCGGCACCGAGTTGAGCATCCCCTCGCGTGACCAGCCGTCTCGCGCGGAGCCCGGACGTGAATACCCGCGCACCGCACCGAGCCACCCGCTCTCGCATTGGAGCACGACCGCCACCCCTTCGGCCTTGTAGAACGCCATTTTCTCCTCGGCGTTCAGAAGATCGGGGTTGCGAACGGTGCGTGCCGCTGCCGGACGTGCCGGCACAATGGTGACTTGTTCGATTGCCGTGAGATCTTTGTCGGTGAGCCGCGGCACGCCGTTGGTGAGCACGGCGAGATCAACGGCCGCAGGCGGCGTGACCAGGATGGCTTTGCCCTTGATCGTACCGCGGTACTTGGCGAGGTCGTCGCGCGACTGCAGGTCGACGATCACCGCCGACACATCAAGCTTTCCTGCCGTGCTCGCCGTATGTGCGATCGGGTAGCCGACCATCGGCGTGTAGTCTGGCTCGAGCAGATGGAGCGAGACGAACTCGTTGTCCCACGTGACACCGTAGTCCATGAAGGGTTCGGCGGCGACATTCGCGAGTCCCATGCTTTTGAGTTCGCTCTGCACCCAGCTCTGGGCCCGCTTCATGTCGTTGGACATGGTGAGGCGCGCGCCGAGTACGTCGGCGATGTAACTCTCGAACTCCATGACTTTGGAGTGTTGGAGTCCCTCTTCGCGGATTTTGGCGACCATCACCGGATCCACCGACGGGGCGGCGTGCGGAAAGGCGGCCGCAGCGAGCAGCAGGGCACCGGCCGCGAGCGGCCTGAGGACGCGAACACGTGACAGCATGAGGGCTCCTTACAGGTGGGCGCTGATTGTCGAGACCGCGCGCAAGAACAGTTCAAAATCCTCCCACTTCGCCCGATGGTTCGAACAGGCGACCCGGATGATATACCGCCCATCGAACTGCGACCCACTGGGCACCGCCGTCCCCTCCTCCTGGATGCGCAGCAAAAGCTCCTTGGTGAGCGCATCCTCCTGCTCGCCCGTGAGTCCGGGACGAACCAAGCGGAAACAGACGATGTTGAGCGTGACGGGGGTGACCACCTCCACCTCCGGCATCAGCCGCAGGCGCCGCTCGAGTTCCCGCGCCTGCGCCACATTCTGCTCAATGAGCTGCGTAAAAGCATCCACCCCGTGCGCCTTAAGCGACATCCAGACCTTGAGCGCCTTGAACCCGCGGGTGAGCTCCGGCCCCCGGTCAGCAAAGGGGATCCCTCCAGCGATCACCCCGCGTCCTTCGTCGCGCAAATAGCTGGGCGTCAGCGCAAACGTCGCACGATGTACCTCGGGGTCGCGCACCAAAAAGCAGGCGATCTCGTAGGGGAGGTACATCCACTTGTGGAGGTCGAACGCGAGCGAATCCGCCCGCTCCATGCCATGCACAATCGGCGCCAGTTCGGGCGAGAGGCGCGCCAGTGCGCCAAAGGCGCCGTCTACGTGGAACCAGAGCGACTCGGCCGCACAGAGGTCAGCCAGCGCGTTCAGGTCGTCGGTGGCACCGCTATTGACGGTTCCAGCAGTGCCAATCACACAGATGGGGCGCATGCCGGCGGCGCGGTCGGCCGCAATGGTGGCGCGCAGGGCGGAGAGGTCCATCCGCATATCCGCACCGACGGGAATCTTTCGGAGCGAGGCGCTCCCCATGCCAGAGAGTTCCACCCCCTTCTGGGCCCACGAATGCACTTCGACCGAGGCGTAGACGGTGAGGCGCGGCTGCGCGTGCAGCCCCTCGGTTCGCACGTCAAAACCCGCCTTCGCGTGCCGCGCCACCGCGAGACTCAGGATGTTCGCCATCGAGCCGCCACTGACCAGCAATCCACTCGACGTCGTGGGCATCCCCATCAACTCGGCGAGCCACTTGATCACCTGCAGCTCGACCAGCTTGGGCGACTGATCCAGCCCCGCCAGATGCGCGTTCATGCCGGCGGCGAGCATGTCGGCCATCATGCCGAGTGGGGTGCCGTTGCCTTGGATCCAGCCCCAGAACCGGGGGTGTCGGTTGCCATTGGTGAAGGGGAGAATCTCCCGCACGAACTGCTCGTAGGCCACTTCCGGGGACTGAGCAGCCATCGGGAGGGGCTCCCCCGTCAGCGAGGCTCGTACCTCACCCGGAATCGGCTGCCAGGGGCGCGTATCGGGCAGGTTGCGAATAAAGGCGAGCGAGTCGTCCACCATGCGGTGGGCGAGGGCTCGAAAGGCGTCCCAGTCCTGCGGGTCGAGGGAGGCGTCGGCGTCGTGGCGCGGAAGAGTCATCAGAGAACGATAGTCAGGGCTGCCGCCATGGGCGACCCGGCCGGACGGGCGGCCGAATCGTGCTGGCGATCCCGGGGCTGGGTGCCAACTGTTCAAGGCGCGCACATTGCCGATTCTGGCCGCCTGACGCACTTTCTCTACATCTCGGAAAACCTTCCCCCTCGCTCTTGGTCCACAGCCATGGCATTGCGCCCTTCGCGGCTCCTCGCCCTACTCGCGCTCCCCGTCACGTTGCTGGCCCAGCGCGGCGCCCAACCCCCTCGCGATCCCATGCAAGAGGGATTGCCGCTCCGTCCTGATCGGACATTCTCGTTCACGACGAAAACGGGGAACTGGACCTCGCTCGACGTGTCGCCGGACGGCAAGTCCATTGTCTTTGACTTGCTCGGCGACATCTACACAATGCCGATCACCGGCGGCAAGGCTACGCCGCTGACGCAGGGGATGGCCTTTGACGGTCAGCCGCGCTACTCGCCGGACGGAAAGAAGATCACCTTCGTGAGCGATCGCGACGGCGGCTGGAACATCTTCACGATGTCGCTCGACAAGAAGGACACCGTGCAGATCACGCGCGGCAAAACCAATGACTATCAGTCGCCCGAGTTCACGCCCGACGGGAAGTACATCGTTACCGCTCGAGGCACCAAACTCTGGATCTACCACACGGACGGTGGCACTGGGCAAGCACTGATTCGCCGCGATGCCGCCGGTGGACGTGGTGGCGCCGCGGGCACCGACGTGATGCGCGAAATTGGCGCCGCGTTCGGGAAGGATCCGCGCTACCTCTGGTTCGCCGAGCGGCGTGGCTCGTGGATCTACAACACGCCGATGAGTGATTACCAGCTCGCCGTGTACGATCGCGAGTCCGGTGAAGTCAGTGTTCGCGAGAGCCGCTGGGGCTCGGCGTTCCGCCCGACGCTGTCGCCCGACGGAAAGTGGCTCGTGTACGGCACGCGCCACATCGATCAGACGTATCTCCGCATTCGTGACTTGGAGAGCGGCGAAGACAAGTGGCTCGTCGGCCCCGTATCGCGCGACGATCAGGAATCCCGTGCGTCGCTCGACGTGTACCCGGGTATGAGCTTCACTCCGGATTCCAAGTTCCTGATTGCGACCTGGAATGGAAAGCTCTGGAAACAGCCAATCGACGGGAGCGCGGCAACGGAGATCGTGTACGAAGCCGATGTGAAGCAGGCGCTCGGACCGGCCGTGCATCACGACTATCCGATCTCCGATTCGTCGACTTTTACCATCAAGCAGATCCGCGACGCGGTGCCCTCGCCCGATGGGCGTCGGTTGGCGTTCGTGGCGCTCGACCATCTCTATGTGATGGACTACCCGAATGGCACGCCCAAGCGTCTGACGACGGGCGACTTGGGTGAGTTCCAGCCAGCCTGGAGCGCCGATGGTCAGTGGATTGCGTACACCACCTTCACCGCCAACGACGGCGGCGCACTCTTCCGCGTCCGCGGTGACGGGAGCGCCGCGCCGCAGAAACTGACGACGCAGAGCTTCTTCTGGCAGCGCCCCGCGTTCACGCCAGACGGACAGCGTGTTGTTGCCCTCAAGAGCCCTTCACGGAGCTTCTCTGAGATGTCCACGGGGGGCGGCGGTGGTGGTGGTGGAAACGCCGACCTCGTGTGGATTCCGGCCTCGGGCGGCGCGTTCACCTTGATCGCTCCGTCCGGCGGCCTCAGCAATCCGCACTTTGTGAACGGCGACGGTACCCGCATTTACTTGTACGGTGGCCAACGTGGGCTCGCCTCGATGCGCTGGGACGGCACCGATGTGAAGACGCATCTCCGAATCGCCAAGGGTGGCGGCGGTGCTGATGCCGGCGGCGGTGGTGGTCGTGGCGGCGGTGCCAGCTGGGCGCAGATCTCGCCGCTCGGCGATCAAGCGCTGGCGCAGGTCGGCAACGACGTCTATCTCGTCACCATCCCGTACCTTGGTGGTGATGCCCCAACGGTGACCGTCGGCGACGGCGGCAACTTCCCGAGCAAGAAACTCTCCGATATCGGCGCGCAGTTCCCCGCGTGGGGAATGGACGGCAAAACGGTGCACTGGTCGATCGGCAATGCGCATGTCGTGTACGACATCGACCGCGCGCGCGCCTTCGACGATTCCGTGCGACGTGTCCGCGGCGCCGTCGCGACCGACAGCACGGGCGCGCCAGCAGCAGGTGGACGCGGTGGACGCGGTGGTGCAGCGGCCGCGCCAATGTTCCAGCCGGCAGAGCACCGTATTCGGATTCAGGCACCACGCGATATTCCGCAGGGCTCCGTGGTGCTGCGCGGCGCGCGGATTGTCACCATGAAGGGCAAGGAAGTGATCGAAGGTGGTGACATTGTCATCACCAACAACCGCATCGTTGGCGTCGGCAAGCGGGGCAGTGTGACCGTGCCGGCTGGCGCAAAGGTGATGGATGTCAGCGGCAAGACCATCATCCCGGGCTTCGTCGACACGCATGCGCACCTGCGCGTCTCCAACAGCGTCCACCGGGAGCCCGTGTGGAGTTACCTCGCGAACCTCGCCTACGGTGTCACCACTGGGCGCGATCCGCAGACGGGCACCACCGATGTGCTCTCCTACGAAGACCAAGTCGTCGCCGGCAAGATCCTCGGCCCCCGAATCTACTCCACGGGCCCCGGGCTTTTTGGCGCGAGCAATGCCAACGGCGAGAACATCCGCGACTTGGCGCACGCACGCACGGTACTCAAGCGCTACTCCGAGTACTACGACACCAAGACGCTCAAGGAGTACGCCACTGGAAATCGCGAGCAGCGGCAGTGGATCATCCAGGCGGCCAACGAGCTCAAGTTGATGCCGACGACCGAAGGGTCGCTCGACATCAAGATGAACATCACCGAAGCGATCGACGGCTATAGCGGGCACGAGCACACCATCCCGACCTACCCGTTGCAGAGCGACCTGCTGCGTCTGCTCAAGGAATCGGGCATGGTCTACACGCCCACGATCATCGTGGCGTATGGTGCCCCCTGGGGCGAGAACTACTGGTACGAGCACATGGATCTGCTCAACGACATGAAGCTGCGTCGCTTCACACCGTGGAGCGATCTCGAAGGAAAGATCCTACGCCGCGGCGGTTCGCCGGGCGCGGTGACCACCGGCGCGAGCGCGGGGTGGTTCCACGACTCGCAGTACGGCATGCAGGTGATCTCGGAGGACATGAAGAACATCCTCGCCGCTGGCGGAAAAATCGGCATCGGGTCGCACGGTCAGCAACAGGGCATCGGCTTCCATTGGGAACTGTGGAACGTCGCGTGGGCGAACATGGATCCGCATGACGCGCTCCGCGTCGCGACCCAGATGGGCGCCGAAGCAATCGGACTCGGCAAGGACATCGGCTCGCTCGAGACGGGCAAGCTGGCCGACCTGTTGGTGCTCGACAAGAACCCCTTGCAGAACATTCGCAACAGTACGGCCATCAAGTACGTCATGAAGAATGGCCGGATGTATGAGGCGAATTCACTGGACGAGGTCTATCCACGACAGAAGCCGGCGGGCGTGTTCCCGTGGGCCGCGGAAGATCCGGATAAAGCTCCCAAGCGGAAGTAACCCAATGCCCTCAATCATGAATCGATCCCATTCGCTCCTCGCCCGCGTGGCTGTCGCAGCGCCGATGCTTGTCGCATCGGTGCTGGGCGCCCAGACGCGGATGCTGCGTCAACCCTCGGTGAGCGCGGCAAACATCGCCTTCGCCTATGCCCAGAATATTTGGGTGGTGTCGCGTGCTGGCGGCCCGGCCAAGCGCCTCACCAGCTTCCAAGGCGCCACTGAGTATCCCAAGATTTCCCCCGACGGCAAGACGGTCGCGTTCAGCGCCGAGTACGGCGGGAATGTGGATGTGTACGTGGTGAGCATTGATGGGGGCGAGCCGCGTCGACTGACGTGGAATGGTGCGCCCGACGTGGTGCAGGGGTGGACCCCTGACGGCAAGAGCGTGCTCTTTGCGTCGACCCGTGAAACCAACGGACCGACGGCCGCCCCAAAGTTCTACACGGTGCCCGCGACCGGTGGTGTGGAAGTGGCGCTCCCGCTGAATCGTGCCTTTCAGGGACGCCTCTCGCCCGACGGCAAGCGAGCCGCGTATCGCATGAACAACTCGTGGGACGAAGAGCGTCGCAACTATCGTGGCGGCAAGAACCGTCCGATCTGGATTGTTGATCTCAAGACCCTCGATCTCGAGTCGCCTCCGTGGAAAGACTCCAAGGACATGGAGCCCGCGTGGCTCGGCGACGTCGTGTACTTCATCTCCGACCGCGATGGCGTCGCGAACGTCTGGTCGTACGACACCAAGAGCAAGAAGCTCACGCAATGCACCGACTTCTCGGACTTCGACGTCAAGACACTCGATGCCGGTGCAGGGGCCGTGGTGTTCGAGCAGGCGGGCTACATTCACGAGCTCGATCCGAAGACCAACAAGCACAAGGTTGTGAGCATCAGTGCGACGGGCGATTTCCCGTGGATGATGCCGGGGTGGAAGGATGTGACAGGGCGTATCTCGACCATCACGTTGTCGCCCACCGGCAAGCGCGCGCTGATCGAAGCGCGCGGTGAGATCTTCACGGTTCCCGCCGACAAGGGGGATGTCCGAAATCTGACCAACTCCAGTGCGAGCGCCGAGCGTGATCCGGCGTGGTCGCCGGATGGCAAGTCGATCTCGTATTTCAGCGATAAGAGCGGTGAGTACAAGCTCTACATCGAAGCGCAGGACGGACTCACGCCAGCGCGTGAAATCTCGCTGCCGAATAACAAGCACTACTACACACCGGCCTGGTCGCCGGACAGCAAGAAAATTCTCTATACCGACACCGACCTGAAGCTCTGGGTACTCGATGTCGCCAGCGGACAGGCCAAGAGTGTTGGCGAAGATCCCTGGATGGTGCCGACGCGTACGATGAATCCCGTGTGGAGCCCCGACTCCAAGTGGATCGCGTACGTGAAGCACCTGAACTCGCTCTACAAGGCGATTGCCGCGTACAACGTGGAGACCGGTGTGACCAAGCAGGTCACGGACGGACTCTCCGACGTGATTTCGCCAGCGTGGGACGCAAGCGGCAAGTATCTCTGGTTCTTTGCCAGCACAGACTATGGGCTCAAGTCGCAGTGGCTCGACATGTCGAACTACGACCACGACGAAACGTTCGCACTGTATCTCGCGGTCCTGAGCAAGAATGAACCATCGCCGTTCCTCCCCGAGAGCGACGAGGAGACGGGTGTCGCGGCAGCCGGTGCTGGTGGCCGCGGCGGACGTGGTGGTGCCAACGCTGAGGGTGCGGATGCGGCGCCGCGTGCGGCGTCGGGCCCAGTCACCATCGATTGGGATGGACTTGCCGGGCGCATCATCGCGGTGCCGGGGGTGACCAACCGTCAGTATGGACGCCTCAAGGCAGGCGTGGCCGGCACGGTCTACTTCACTGAGACCGTGGCCGCGTCAGGCACGGCCGGTGGTGCGAGCGCCACGCTGCACCGCTACCAGCTCCGTGATCGTCGTGCGACATCGTTTGTGACGGGCGTTGCTGACTACGACGTGAGCGCCGATGGTCACAAGCTGATCTATCGTAGCGGTGGTGGTGGTGGCGGGCGTGGTGGTGCGGCGGCAGCTGGTGGGCCAGCAGTATTCGTCGTCGATGCGGATCGTGCCGTCCCGCAGGCTGGTGCGGGCCGTCTCAACATCACGCTGCGGGCGAACATCGATCCGAAGGCCGAGTTTAAGCAGATCTTCTACGAGGGATGGCGGAATCAGCGGGACTATCTGTACGTGCCGAACATGCACGGGTCCGACTGGCCCAAGATGCGCACGATGTACGAGCAGTTGCTCCCCTTCGTGATGCATCGCGCGGATCTCAACTACCTGCTCGACCAAATGGGCGCGGAGATTGCCATCGGACACTCGTATGTCCGCGGTGGCGACATCCCGGAAGTCCCAGCGGCGAGTGGTGGCCAGCTCGGTGCTGATTTCACGATAGATCAGGGGCGGTACAAGATCACCAAGATCTATGACGCCGAAAGCTGGAACCCTGATTTGCGCGCGCCATTGGCGGGTCCTGGTGTTGATGTGCGCGTCGGCGACTACATCCTAGCTGTCAACGGCGAGGAGCTGCAGACGCCCGACAATCTGTATCGCATGCTCGACGGGACCGCGAACCATCAGGTGGTGCTCACGCTCAACTCGCGCGCCTCGATGGATGGTGCACGCCGCGTGACCGTGATTCCCGTGGCAAACGATCAGGGGCTCCGCACCCGCGCCTGGGTGGAGCACAATCGCCATGTGGTCGACTCCCTCTCCAAGGGGCAGCTCGCCTATGTGTACCTGCCGAACACCGGTCAGCCGGGCTACACGAGTTTCAATCGCTATTACTTCGCGCAGCAGGACCGGAAGGGCGCGATCATCGATGAGCGGTTCAACGGCGGCGGTCAGGCTGCGGACTACATCATCGACGTGCTACAGCGCGATTTTGACGGCTACTTCAACAACGTGGCTGGCGACCGTATGCCGTTCACGAGTCCTGCGGCCGGCATCTGGGGCCCCAAGATCATGATCATCAATGAGATGGCGGGCTCTGGTGGCGATCTTATGCCCTGGATGTTCCACTATCGCAAGATTGGAACGCTGGTGGGCAAGCGGACCTGGGGCGGCCTCGTGCATACCGCCGACACGCCAGGGTTCATCGATGGTGGGTCCATGATTGCGCCGCGAGGCGGCTTCTTCCGCCGCGACAATCAGTGGGATGTCGAGAACGTCGGGCAGGCGCCAGATATCGACGTCGAGAACTGGCCGAAGGATATGGCAGCCGGGCACGATGCCCAGCTGGAGCGTGCCGTGGCCGAGGGGCTGAAGCAACTCGCAGCCAAGCCGGTGCAGCGCGCGACTAAGGAGCCGCCGTCGCCACTCTGGGGCAAGCGGATCAAGCCGCCGACCGAGTAGCCTTCGGTCACGGAAACAGAGCGGGCGGCCACCAGCGATCGGTGGCCGCCCGCTGCGTTTCTGCGCTTACAGCCAGGAGGTGAAGCGCGCGATATACCAGCGTTTCACGATTTGCGTGAGCAGCATGTATGCGAGCAAGATGAGCGTGACGAACACCAGGTACAGCGGTGGCGGCGCCTCGAACCCGAGCTTCGCCCCGATCGGAAGCATCGCGATTCCGATTCCCACGGTCATGACCACGGCGGTCGTGATCAATACTGGCCACGACGCCCGGCTCTGCACGAAGGGGATCTTGGCCGTGCGGATCATGTGCACAATCAGTGTCTGCGACAACAAGCCTTCAATAAACCACCCTGCTTGGAACAGCGACGCGTGTTCCTTTCCGTCGGCGCCGAACACGTACCAGAGCACGAGGAAGGTCAGGATGTCGAACACGGAGCTAATCGGCCCGACGAAGATCATAAAGCGACCGATGTCGTCTGCTTTCCACTGACGCGGGACCGCGACGTAATCCGCATCGAGATCATCGAAGGGAATGGCGATTTGCGAAAAATCATACAGAAGATTTTGCACCAATAACTGCACCGGCAGCATCGGCAGGAACGGCAGGAAGGCGCTCGCCACCAGGACGCTGAACACGTTTCCGAAGTTCGAGCTCGCCGTCATCTTGATGTACTTGATGGTATTGCCAAACGTTTTTCGCCCCTCAATGACGCCCTTCTCGAGGACCATCAGGCTCTTTTCGAGCAAAATGATATCCGCCGACTCCTTGGCGATATCCACGGCCGTGTCCACTGAGATTCCGACATCGGCCTCGCGCAGCGCCGAGGCATCGTTGATGCCGTCGCCCATAAACCCAACGGTGTGCCCACGCCGCCGCAGGCCGGCCACGACCCGCGCTTTATCGGCCGGGGTGAGCTTGGCGAATACCGTCCCCTGATCGGCGAGCGTCTCTAGTGCGGTGTCATCGGCGGCGGCGACTTCGCTGCCGAGGATGACATGATCAACCTTAATTCCGACATCGCGGCAGACTTTCCGAGTGACGACGTCATTATCTCCGGTGAGGATCTTCACGCGCACGCCGCTGTCACGGAGCGCCTTGAGCGCCGGTGCCGCCGACTCCTTTGGCGGGTCAAGGAACGCGACGAACCCCGCCAACACGAGTCCCGATTCATCGGCCACCGTGAACGGCTGATCGCGTGTCGGGAACTCGCGATACGCGACCGCCACTACCCGAAGTCCATCCTCATTCATTTCCCGAACGACATCCTGCGCGGTGGCCGCACACTCGGCGTCCAGCGCGACGACGCGATCCTCGTCGCGCACGTGCGTGCACACGGCGAGGATCTCCTCGAACGCACCCTTGCAGATGAGTTCGTGCACCTCGCGATTGCGGTCGACGACCACACTCATTCGCCGCCGCGAAAAATCGAAAGGGATCTCGTCGATCTTCTTGTAGACGGTATCCACACCGAGCAGGTCGTGCAGCTCGCCATGCTCGAGGATCGCCACGTCAAGCAGGTTGCGCAGTCCCGTCTGGTAATAGCTGTTCAGGTAGGCGAGGTTCAGCACCTCGTCGTCGTCTTCGCCGACGACATTCAGGTGTTGCTCGAGGACAATCTTATCCTGCGTGAGCGTCCCGGTCTTGTCGGTGCAGAGCACATCCATTGCGCCGAAGTTCTGGATCGCGTTCAGCCGCTTCACGATCGTCTTGTGCTTCGACATCGCCAGGGCGCCCTTGGCGAGGTTGGCGGTCACGATCATCGGGAGAAGTTCCGGCGTGAGGCCGACGGCAACGGCCAGCCCAAACAGAAACGCTTCCAGCCAGTCGTGCTTGGTGAGTCCATTGATCAGAAAGACAATCGGCACCATGACCGCCATAAAGCGGATCAGAAGCCAACTCACCTTGTTAACGCCGACGTCGAATGCGGTGGTGACCCGCTGGCCAGCGAGTGAGTGCGCCATCGACCCAAACAGGGTGCGCCGGCCGGTGCACACCACCACCGCAGTCGCCGACCCACTGACGACGCTGGTCCCCATAAAGCACAGAGTGGGAGCATCGGTGGGCACCGCGGGCGGGGTGGTCGACGGGATGTCGCTCTTCTCGACCGGAATCGCTTCCCCGGTGAGCGACGACTGACTCACGAACACGTCCTTGGCGGTGAGCAACCGGATATCGGCCGGGATCATGTCGCCGGCGGCCAAGTGCACGATATCCCCCGGCACCAGCTCCTCAATCGGGAGTTCCGCCCGCTTGGAGCTCCCCGGTGGCGCCCCCTCCGCGTCGTCGGCACGTTCCACAAGCGCGCTGGTGCGAACCATTGCGCGGAGCGATTGGGCGGCTTGGTTCGACCGGAACTCTTGGAAGAACCGCAAAAGGGTGGCCAATGCCACCATTACCCCCACGATGTAGGCGGCATCGTGGTCCCCGGTGGCAAACGACAACCCGGCGAGGACCACCAGCACTAGGGTAAAGGGGGTCGAAAATGCATGCCAAAGCTGGGCATACCAGGACGGCGGCCGCTCATGGGCGACTTCATTCCGCCCAAAGGTCGTACGGCGGGTCTCGACTTCCCCCTCGGACAACCCCGTACGTCGGGTCTCGAGCCTGACGAGGGTCGCGTCCGCGCCAAGCGACGCCGCATCGCGGAGAAGGTCCGACAAGCCACCCCCTTTCTGAGGGGCAGGACGGATGAGCGAGGCCATGGGGCGTCTCCAGCAAGGGCCCCGGAAAGGCTCCGGAACGGTCGTTGCGCAATAGGGTAGGGAAGCGGTCGGGCCGTGTCAATCAGCGCCTCCCCTACCCAATACCCCGATTCGTCGGAAATGGGGCATCCCCTGTAGCGGATACGGTCGATACTATTAACTCATGGCTCGGCCACACGCGGAAGCACTGCGACCGCCGCCAGAGCCACTCACCCGATGCATAACGGAATCGAACAATGTCTGGCACGGAAGCAAAGGCACCCATCGGCGACCACCTCGAGATCAAGGACTCGCGCACGGGCAAGATTTACTACGCCCCGATCACCGACGAGACGATCCGCACCGCCGACCTCAAGCAAATCAAAGTCAATCCTGAAGATTTCGGGATCATGGGCTACGACCCGGCGTTTATGAACACCGCGTCGTGCCGCAGCGCCATCACGTTCATCGATGGCGACAAGGGCATCCTGCGCTACCGCGGCTATCCGATCGACCAACTGGCTGAGAAAGCGAGCTTCCTCGAAGTCGCGTGGCTGTTGCGTCACGGGGAGCTCCCGACGCAGTCCGAGTACAACCAGTTCGTGCAGGATATCACGTACCACACGTACGTACACGAGAACATCCGCCGCTTCATGGAAGGGTTCCGCTATGATGCGCACCCGATGTCCATGCTCTCCGCGGGCGTTGCTGCACTGTCGTCGTTCTATCCGACCGCCAAGAACATTCACGATCCGCGCGAGCGCGACATTGCGTTCATTCGCCTGATCGCCAAGATGCCGACAATCGCCGCGTTTGCGTATCGTCACGTGAAGGGAATGCCGTACGTGTACCCTGACAACTCGCTGCCGTACGCCGAGAACTTCCTCTCGATGATCGCGCGCATGTCGGAGCCTAAGTACGAGGCGCATCCGGTATATGCCCGCGCCATCGACATCCTGTTCATCCTACACGCGGATCACGAGCAGAACTGCTCGACGAACGCGGTGCGCGCCGTCGGCTCGAGCCACGTTGACCCGTACTCCGCGGTCGCCGCTGGCGTGTCGGCCCTGTACGGTCCGCTCCATGGCGGAGCGAATGAAGCCGTGTTGCGTATGCTCGACGAGATCGGCGATGTGAAGAACATCCCGGCCTTCATCGATGCAGTGAAGAGCGGCAAGGGCGAAAGCCGGTTGATGGGCTTCGGACATCGCGTCTACAAGAGCTATGACCCGCGCGCCACGATCGTGAAGAAGCTGTGCGACGAAGTGCTGGCGGTGTCCGGCATGACCAAGGACATGGAGATCGCGCTTGAGCTCGAGCGGATCGCGCTCTCCGATGAGTACTTCATCAAGCGCAAGCTCTACCCGAACGTGGACTTCTACACCGGACTGATCTATCGCGCGATGCACTTCCCGACCGATTACTTCACGGTGCTGTTCGCGATCGCCCGTACGTCGGGATGGATGGCGCAGTGGGAGGAGATGGTGATGGACAAGGAGCAGAAGATTGCTCGTCCGCGTCAGATCTTCACGGGCTATGCGGAGCGTCCGTACACGTCGACGCTCGACTATCGCCACACGATCACGAAGTAATCACCGCTCTTTCTATGGCAAGAAGGAAAGGCCTCGACGCTAACGCGTCGGGGCCTTTCGCTTCTTTGCCGGCTTCTGATCCGCTGCGTACGTCGTACAGCCCGCGCGCAGCGGGCACATATCACAGCGCTTGACGCGCGCGGTGCAGACCAGTGCGCCTAGCTCCATCACCGCCTGATTGTGCACCCAGGTGGCCGCACCAGTGCGCGGAAGTACCGATTCGGCGATCGCCCACAGTTGGGTGAGATCACGAGGCCGCTTGGGGTTCAACGTGGGCGCAAAGAAGCGCGCGAGCACCCGTGCCACATTCGTATCCACGAGTGCCGCCCGTCGCTCAAAGGCAAAGCTCGATACCGCTCCCGCGGTGTACGCGCCGATGCCGGGAAGCTTCTGCAGTTCTTCGTGGTGAGCGGGGAGAGTGCCCGTGCCCTCTGGGCCAGTTACCTGCTTTGACAGTGCGTGCAGGTTCCGCGCGCGCGCATAGTAACCCAGCCCTTGCCAGGACTCCATAACCCGCCCGGGGGGTGCGTCCGCCAGCACTTCCAAGGTCGGAAAGCGCTCAAGGAATCGGGCGTAATAGTCGAGCACGCGCGAGACCTGCGTTTGTTGCAACATCAGTTCGGAGACGAGCACGTGGTACGGATCGCGCGTGCGGCGCCACGGGAGGTCGCGACTGTTTCGCTTGAACCATCGCCGGAGCCGTGCGCTAAAATCGCGGGCGGCTTCGGCCCTCAGTTGTGCCTTCACTCCGGTCATCAGCGCGGAGTCCAGCTCGGCGTTGTGTTGAATAGACCGTTAGTCACGATAATCTCGTGCGCGAGTAGCGCCCCGAAGATCAAACTCAACGCGCCGGCCGTAAGACGAATTCCGCGCTGGAACCGAACAACGCGCGTGGTTGCATAGAGCGCTGGAGCAGCAAGGAGCGTGGTCACAAGCATCATCCCGACGATGGTCCCAACACCAAATACGGCGAGATATGCGAGCGCCCTTCCCGTGTCACGAATGGTTGCGAGGACCAGAAGCGCGATAGCGGCAGAACCTGCGAGCCCGTGCACGACGCCAATGACCAACGGCCGAACTCCAGAGGCCGCTGCGTCGGATTCGTGAGAGTGCGGGGAATGTTTGCCGCGCAGGTTGTCGAAGCCGAGAAGGATCAACATCAGCGCGACACCGAACTCGAGCCCAAGCCCGATGCGAGGTGGAATCACCAGCCGGAAAAACACAATCGCGCCTCCAACCACAAACAGCGTGATTGAGTGGCCAATCCCCCAAAGAGCACCGACGCGTGCGGCACGGCCGAGCGTCCGTTCGCGCGCGACGATGGTCGTCACAGCCACCACGTGGTCGGCGTCTGTGGCGTGGCGGAGGCCGAGCAGAAAACCGAGGATTGCGGCCGAAATCGCCGAAGGGATCACCGAGTCATCGATCATTTGCGAATGACAGATTCGGTGACACTACACGCACCGAGCGTCGGTGGGATCGGTGCCTTGGTGAGTCGCCAGACGCGGCCCCCGGTCAATACCGCAACTCCGGACGTCGCTCGGCAGCTTGCTGGGATTCCGCGGATGACACCGAAGAAGTCGTACAACGCACTTCCCGCGAACCGCATACCGTGGTGTGGGTCCACCAGCGCACGCAATAAACCATCGGAGCGAACGCCAAAGGTGACATCCACAATCTCGATGTCCTCGGCGCCGAGTAGTCGAGCGGCGTTCGCCTGCCCAACACGCGGTGCGTGGTTTACGAGGTTCGAGATCGAAAGCATACGGTCGTTGTTCGCCGCGTAAATCACGCGGCGCTGCGCGAGCGCCACGACCGGCACCGCGAGTGAATCGCGGAACCGTTGCGCGGAGATATCCGCGGCGAAAAACACAAGCGCCCGTGCGGGTTGCGCTATGAGCGAAGCGCGCTCTGCGGACTCTCCGTGCAGCGACTCTGCCAGCAGCTGTGCTCCCATACTGTGGCCGAGGAGCGTCAGCGTTCCAGGGTGCGTGGCGCGCATGACGACCCGGATAGCATCGCGCAGCGCAGGCTGACTCGCAACCGCAGTTGCCGAATCTTCTCGATACGCCCCGGAAATGAGCGCGCGGCGCGTTGGCAGCGTGGCGAGCGCGCGGTGCGCGGGCCACGAAAACACGATGAGCGGCCCTTCGGCCCGCCCGCGATGCATGATCTCCGATGCCTGTGAGATTCCGCGCCGGAACGAGGTCGCGTAGCCGTGCACGTACATCACCGCACCATCGCCTGTGGGCGCACTGCGTTCGTCGGCCTCACGGAGCGCACGCACGAACTCTTCGCCAGACAAGCGCACCGAATCTACGATCTTCGACGAAAATGGACGCAGCAACTGATCCGCCAGCACGGTCGACGGGAAATCAGTGAAACGCACCACCATCAAGCCGAACTCGAGTGAGTCGCTGCGAGCTTTCTGCAGTACGCCCCCACGGCGAACACGATTCGTGATGTAGAACGTAGTATCCACGACGGTGTCCGGCTTCACCTTCGGACCGCCAAACAGCCCTCCACGCGCGGGCTGCGCCTCAGCACCGCCGATCGCGGCAGACAGCAGCAAGCTCAGCGCGAGGAAGGAGCGGTTCACAATATCTCTACGAAACCGACTTGGTCTTTCGCTTCAAGAAGTCCATCAGGATGAACTGCCCGAGCGACATCGTATTTGTGAAATACGCGCGGCCCCGCGTAATACTCGAGACCATCTTCACGAACTGGATCAACGCCGGATCGCGCGCGAGCATGAAGGTGTTCACCATGATCCCCGAACGCCGGCAATCGGTGACCTCCTTGAGCGTTTCCTGCAGCACCCACGCGTCCAGCCCCATCGCATTCTTGTAGATCTGTCCGTCGGGCATAGTCAACGCGCTGGGCTTCCCGTCGGTGATCATCACGATCTGCCGCATGTCCTTCTTCTGCGCCATCAGTAACCGACGGGCAATCTTGAGCCCCTCAGCGGTATTCGTGTGATATGGCCCCACCTGTGCCCCAGCGAGCGCAGCCAGCGGAATCTCCTCAGCCGAGTCGTGAAAGAGCACCACTTTCAGTGTGTCGCCCGGAAACTGCGTCCGGATGAGGTGTGTGAGTGCCAGCGCGACTTTCTTGGCGGGGGTAAAGCGGTCTTCGCCGTAGAGAATCATCGAGTGCGAGCAGTCGAGCATCAGTACCGTGGCGCAGCTCGAGCGATACTCGGCTTGGCGCACCATCAGGTCGCCGTAGTCGAGGTCAATCGGAACGTCGAGATTCCCGTTGCGCACCAGGGCGTTCTTCAGCGTTTCATTGACGTCGAGATTGAGCACGTCGCCAAACTCGTACGGCTTACTCCATCCGTCGGACTCGATACCGGTGGAGAGCCAGGGCGTGTCGTGGGAGCCGAAGCTCGACTTGCCCAGTGAGGAGAGGATGCCGCGCAGCGCTTTGTAGCCGAGGAAGTCGACGCCCTTGTCGGTGAGGTTGAACTGGACGTCTTTCGCGGCCTGCTGCGCGAGCCCGCCTTTGCCGGTTACTGATTGGTGACCGGCGGGCATCTCCGGCGGATTCTCCATCTTGAGGAACCCTTCTTCCGTCAGGCGCTTGACGATGTCGTCGAGCAGCTGCGCGAGTTTCTCCTCGGAGAGGTTGTCCCCGTCGCCGCGGAGCGCTTCGAGCATCTCTGGGGTGAACTGTCCGCTTTGAATCAGCGCGTCAAGAATCGCTTGGCGAAGTCCGTTGAGCGATTTGTCGGCGTCATCGCCAGTTTCACCCCAGTAGGGGTGATACTGTGCGCCGCCGGCGAAGCCAGACTGCAGGAGGAAATCGGCCAAGTTGTCCAACAACGACTGGAGGTCCACCTGATCGGCGGCCTCGGGACTGAACTTGGTGTAGGTATGTGCGCGCATGCGTCTCCTTTCTACTCTAAATCAAACGGATTGTATCTCCAAGGGAAACCAACGAATCGCGTATCCGGTTCCCAGTCAGGGAGCGTTCGTGTGACGTAATTGCATGCGAGATAACGACTTGCGCGCAAACCCTGCAAACCGGGACTCCAGGGAGCGAGATTATAAGCTATGGCCACCTCCGTCCGCGCATTCAACCCATTCAGGATTCTTGGGCGGCATCGGAATTTTCGGCTCTTTTTCTTCGGCCAGACGATCTCGCTGATTGGCACTTGGATGCAGCAGGTCGCTGTCGGCTGGCTCGCGCTTGAGCTCTCCAACGATCCTTTCATGGTGGGATTGGTGAGCGCAGCGGGTTCGTTCCCGATTCTCCTGCTGTCGTTGCCGGCGGGCGTACTCGCGGATCGGACACACAAGCTGAAGCTCGTGCGCTTAGCGCAGGGCGCGATGCTCATCGAAGCGACCGTTATCTGGTGGTTCGCCTGGTCGGGTCACATGACGATCCACTGGCTCGTCGCGCTCTCATTGCTCGGCGGAACACTCGCGGCCTTTGAGATTCCTGCACGTCAGAGCCTGATTATCGATTTAGTGAACAAGGATGATTTGCTCGACGCCATCGCCCTGAACTCCGGCGGGTTCAACTTGGCGCGCATTGTAGGGCCGAGTATTGCGGCGTTGGTGATTGCGCAGTTGGGATTGGCCTGGTGCTTTGGGTTCAATGCGCTGAGCTATCTCTCGGTGCTGATAGGGCTGACGTTGATCAAGTTGCCGCCCCGCGATCCGTCGGTTCCGGTGGTGGCGCATGGTTCGCCGATCGAGGGGCTCAAGGAGGCCGTGCGCTATGTGCGTGGCGATCGGGTGATGTGGATTCTGATGCGTATGGTCACGGTGTTCTCGCTGCTGAGCATCCCGGTGCTCACGCTGCTCCCTGTGATGGCGCGCGATCATCTGCATCTCGATGCTGGTGGGTATGGCGCGTTGATGATGTGCTTCGGCGCTGGTGCACTGGCAGGAGCGCTGGCGATTGCTGGGGCTGGGCAGTTGCTCCCGCGCGGGCAGATGCTGACGATGTCATCAATCGGCATGGCGGTTGCGATCATGGTGTTCGCGGCGAGTTCGTCACCGGTGCTGAGCGGGCTCATGCTCTTCCTCTGTGGACTCGCGGCCATCACGAACAACGCGCTGATTAATTCACTGCTACAGTCGCGTGTCCCCGATGCGCTGCGCGGCCGCGTGATGTCGATCTACGTGATGGTGTATGTGGGGATGAACCCCATCGGGTCGTTCTTCGCCGGCTGGGTGGCGCGGCAGAGTAGCTCCGCTTGGGCGATCGGCGGGATGGCGGCGGCCATGTTCGCCTTCACGCTCTGGGCGTTTCGGCGGTATCCGGAGGTGCGGGAGGCGTAAGAAAATGGGCGCCTCAACTTGAGGCGCCCATTTGATACGCGCGTGAGCGCTTACATCTCTTCGGGATTCCCCCGCCGGCGCCGCCCCTCTTCCCGCGCCGCCCGAGCATATTGCCCCTGATCGCTCCGACTCAGCTTCCGCCGCGCCACGAGCGCCTCAAGCACGAGCTCGCAGGCACCCGCCGTAAAGGCGTCGTCCTTGGGATTGGCGAGCCCGTTGTTCGTGACCAGATCGATCAACCCGGGCACCACCTCGAAGGCTTTCCGCATCACGCTTGCGCTGGCGTCCTCGCTCACCTGCAGCGCCGAGCCACCGTCGAACCAGATCACGATATTGTCGGTATCCGCTCCCGGCGCGTGCTCCTTGAGCACGCCATCAGCCGCGCGACGAATCAGCTCGCGCGCGATCGCCGCGCCGCCCACCAACTCTCCCTCGTACTCGAGCTCGATCTTGCCGGTGATCGCGGGGAGCGCGGCATAGACGTCCGCCAAGCGCGGCACGATCTCGTTCTCATTATTCCGAATCGCGCGGCGCTCCGCGTTGCTCACCACATTTTCAACCACCGTGATCGGCATGCGCTGGCTTACGCCGCTGCGCTTGTCGATCCGCTTGTCGTTACGCGCTTCGAACGCGACACGCTCCACCAACTCGCTGAGCAGCGGCGACAACCGCACGGGACGCTCGGCGCCGCGCTTGGTCCACGCCTCCTGCGCGGTGATGCTCATGCCGAGCTCCACCGTCTCTGGGTAATGCGTGATGATCTCGCTCCCGATGCGGTCCTTGAGCGGCGTGATGATCTTGCCGCGCGCCGTGTAATCCTCGGGGTTCGCGGTGAAGCAGAGCAGCACATCGAGCTGCAGGCGCACGGGATAGCCTTTGATCTGCACATCCCCTTCCTGCATGATGTTGAACAGGCCGACCTGCACTTTGCCGGCCAAGTCCGGGAGCTCGTTCAGCGCGAAGATTCCGCGGTTCGCACGTGGGAGCATCCCGTAGTGGATCGTCAGCTCGTCGGCCAGCATATGCCCGCCGCGCGCTGCTTTGATCGGATCCAAGTCGCCGATCAAGTCGGCCACCGTTACGTCTGGCGTCGCCAGCTTCTCCACGTAGCGCTGGTCACGGCTCACCCATTCGATTGGCGTCTCGTCGCCCATCTTCGCGATAAGCTCGCGTGAGAACTTGGAAATCGGCTGGAAAGGCGAGTCGTTGATCTCGCTCCCCGCCACAATCGGCATGACGTCATCGAGCAGCGTGGTGAGCGCACGCAGAATGCGCGACTTGGCCTGCCCGCGCAGTCCGAGCAGGATGAAGTTGTGCTTCGAGAGCAGCGCGTTCACGATCTGCGGCATCACCGTGTCTTCGTAGCCGAGCACTCCGTCAAACAGAGGGCCGCCGGCGGCGAGCTTGGCGATGAGGTTCTTGCGCATCTCGTCCTTCACCGTGAGGTGCGCACGGTCGGGAGTCGCGAAGGGGGAGCGCCGAAGGGCGCCCAGTGTGGTCGGAAGGGTCGGAGCGGTCACGCGGTTGATACCTCTACCAGGTTGTCGTAAAACACAGGGCCACGCCCTAGGTCGGTCTCGCGTTGCGAGGTTGTGGCGTTGGCATTCTCGCCATCGCCGGCCAGCTTGGTCCACCAAATCGACGGGGCCCACACAACCGTTTCGCGCACGGCATCAGTCACCCGCGCGATAGCGGTAAAACCGCCACGATCGTTCGCAATCGTCACGCGTGCCCCATTCATGATCCCGCGACGCGCGGCATCTACCGGATGAATCATTACCTCCGGCTGCGAGTTCCAACGGAGCGATTCCACATTCACAAACGTCGAATTCAAGAACTGATGCCGCGGGCTCGAGATCAGCGTGAGTGGATACTTGGCCGCGAGCTCCGTCGCGATATCGGGGAACTCGTAGGGTGCGGTGAAAGCGGGGAGGGGGTCGAGCCCCATCTGCGCCATCCGCTCCGAGTAGAACTCACATTTCCCACTGGGCGTTGTGAAGCCACCTTCCGCATACGGCAGATATGGCCG
>Ga0214919_10002696_pt1 | contig 27562 bp, 28 predicted proteins | sample LL1503_MetaG_FD_177994 | JGI IMG/M metagenome (GOLD analysis project Ga0214919, IMG submission 177994) | Freshwater microbial communities from Lake Lanier, Atlanta, Georgia, United States - LL-1503 | ecosystem: Environmental > Aquatic > Freshwater > Lake | place: USA: Georgia | collected...
GCCTTCAAACATATTTTATTTTTTTTTTTTACTTTTTTTAATTCAATTTCGACGTTACATTTACCTTCCAAACAAAGAAATGAATTTTCCCATTTTTCTTCTGTAATTTGTTGGTCTTTTTTTTTTATATAAAAATCAAAAACGTTATCTGCATTTGGGTCTGTAATGTAATCACCCAAATCTTTAAAGCACGTGTCGTCCAGTGTACCAATTTTGTTATCTTCAATATTTGATGTAAAATAAGAAACAGGAGAAATCCTTAACCCGGCTTGTACGTTAATATCAGTAGAAACCTTGATTTGCGAAAAAGTAGCCACGTAATCGCCCTTGTAAAAAGGCTGAGTAGCTATTAAATGATAGGCCAGTGAGTCGCCATCAACTTGTTTAGGAACAAGTCCTACTAATTGCTTCAAATGCTTATCACAGAAATATTGTCGACCCGTTGTACTAATAATATTTTCCGATTCAATTGCTGCCTCAATTGTTTTAGCTACCAAGCTCTCTGTATCTACTTTTCTGTAAAAATCAAGGTCTATACCAACGACTTTTGTATATTGCTTGCATCGCTTTAATTCTTTCGTTATACTATCTTTATTTTTTTTTTCTTTTTTTGTATTATCAGTATTTGTTTTTGAGGGTTTAGATTGTACTTGCGGACTTTCCACCGGAATTTCCGCCGCACTGTTGGCTGCTTCATTTGCTGTTACTTCTTCTACTTCTTCTGATTTAACTGCTGGTTCGATTACTACCTTTGGTTCAAAAATTTTTTTCTTATCAAATGGTAAAAAATGATAGACGCAACGATGTGCCCCAAAATTAAGGGCACATTTTCTTTTTTTTATTTCCAGGTCACCATCGTCTCCCAGGACTTCACCTCTATTTCTAACTATAAATGGCTTATGTTTTTTCCATGCTTGTTTTAGTTTTTCGGGGTTACTGGAAATTCCTTTTATTTCAATAAAAACATCATTTATTTCATTACGCATATTTGTATTTAATTTGTCTAATGTATCAATAAATTCGCTTAAATCAGTGTTATCTGTTCTTATTCTACGTAATAATTCTTCATTTAATATACTATTATCTAAAACTAGCCTTTTCTGTTTGAGTGTAGATTCTTTCCAAATTTTAAAAAATTTTTTAGTATCACCTTCTTTTGTTAATTTTTGTACAAATTCTTCATCTTTAATTGTTTGTAATTTTCTTAGCAGTTTTTTATTTTCTTTTTCTAATTGTTTTTTTGTTTTTTGCTTTGGTGCCGCTAATGGCGTTGGTGGTGCTGCTGATGACGTCGGCGATGAAGCTGGTGATGACGTCGGCGATGAAGCTAGTGATGACGCTGGTGATGACGCTTCAGACATTTTTTTTTTTTGTTTTTTATTAAGTTTTTTTGTTAAAAAATTTTTTAATTATGTTATTGTTACACGATCACTTTCTGGAAATCCATTTGCACTTTGCCAATGGGCTATACGCCTATCAAATAAGTAGCTATTGGAAGTATTTTCAGTTAACCCATTACCCAAATGAAATCCGGCCTGAAAATGTTCTCCAGTTCTAAAAATCAAAATATTATTTGTTGCTTCCTGTTGAGTATACTCATATTGTTCAACTCCTCTAATTTTTATCGCTTTAGCGTAGCTTGGATAAAGCGTTGAATAATTAGAAGATACACCATATAGATCTCTTGCCAAATTCATTAAAATAAGTCCTTCAATTATTTCATCATTTGTTCCCGGAATTACTATTCTTAGTGATTTAATAAAATCGCCACTCCATGGCAATTGAGCTTCATTTATATAATAATACTCATTCCCCATGGATGTAGTAAAACAATTAGCAAATGCTTCTTTATGCTGATCGTAATTATTTTGTAAATTAGTAAATAATGTATTTAGTAATACTTCACGAGAAGCTCGACTAACATTACTCAAAATTGGTAATCCTCGCAAACAATTAATTGTACTTCTATTTCCTACAGCGTCATCATAAGTAAGAAGGTTTTCAAAAGAAAGTCTGTAAAATTGTAACTCTATTATAATTGGCCTATTAATAGGATTAGTTAGTTCAGTTATAATAAATTGCCTAAATTGATTGCGTAAATCAATTGTAGTAAGTCTACTTCCAAATTTAGACAAAATTCCACGCAAAGCTCTGAAAAAACAATCTCCACTGCCGCCATAATCCCTTATGTTTAATGCATTGCCGTTATATAGTATGTTATTGTATGCTGCCGGCAACAATCTTGCTGTGGATTGCTGAGACATGGTTGTATTTTTAGAATTTTTTGTTCTTAAATCTATTAATTCTCCTGCCTGTTTGTCTGTTATTTTCGTATAAAAATCGCGTAAAATTTTATTTTTAAACAATTTAGATTGTTTTGTTTCATCTGATTCCTTGTTCAATTCATTTAAGTAATTACTAATAATAAAACTACTTAATAATTGTATTTGATCATTATCATCATTAGCTTTATTAATTTGGTCAATATTGCTATCATAAGTAATTATTAGATTATTGAGTGTTTTGCTTATTCCGCCGGTTTTTTCAGAAATATGCTTAGGACGAGCCTGTGCCGGTGCCGGTTGTTTATAACCGGTTAATAACGACTGTGACGGTGACGGAGCGTTTGCTTGTATTTTTCTGACTTCGCCAATTGTTATGCGATTTGGCAACGCATTTTTTTTTAATTTTCCGTACTTATAGCATTCTTGTTGTTCTAATTTATTTTTAATTATACCTTTATTAATGTCGTAATTTAAATATAATTCATCACCTATTATCAAATCCCTATTTAAAAAAACCCCATACATTGATTTATTATTAAATGTTACCATTCTAATTTCGCAATTAATTAAAGCATCATCATCAGTTGTAGGAATATAGTTTCCTACATCATTATAACCAGCGTCACAGCTAAAAAAACAAATTAATGATTTTTTATTTCTTGGTCTTAAAGTTTTAGCAATAAATTCTATTTTATTTTTGGTTTCTTTATCATTGTATTTACGATGAAGTTCAATACTATATTTATATTTGATATGATTATGGCAAAGTGTTACACGACAATCTGTTATATTAAATAAAGTTTTACTAGAATCTGAATCAATAGAAACAAAATAATTTTTAAAATTACATAAGTAGCAGGTATGTTCCGTCTCTTTGTTTAAAATAAATTTTTGATTTTCAAAAATTTCACATTTTACCGTAACTATAAATTTATTGTCTATTTCTGGTTTTCTAATAAACCATAGGTAGCTTTCAAATTCTTCTGGTAGTTTTTCCTCAATTTCGTCAGAAATGATTTTAATTTTAAATAAATCTGTTGATAACTTATAATTGTAGTAACTATTGGGTAACAATTTAATATCAATATTAATATTTTGTGAAATTTTTACACCAAAAATAAATATATTTTTTTGATACAATAATTTTAAAAATTCTACAAATTTGTTTTTGTCATCACCACCAAGGTAAATATAACAATTATAAGTAGGTTTAAAATTACCATACATTAAAAATTTTGAAAAGTAATATAATTTTCCTTCTCCAAAATTTTGGTCGACTAATGGTTTTGGCAACGTAGTATCCCAAAAATTATCCATTTATTTTTTTTACTTTAAAAATTAATTAATTAATTAAACTTTTTTTTAAAAAAAATGCGCACAAACAATTAACAATCAATAGTTATCCAATTATTTTAAATTTTTAATAAAAAAAATGAAAACAATAATTCATGGATTTTTTCCACAAATTCTTTCGGAAAAATACAGCATTATAACGGTCCCAAACTCCAGCCCTGTTGAGGGCAACCTTGCGAGTCGACCCAATGACTCATTGATCCTTTCCGCAGTTCAGGCTTTAAACGGCGCCGACTCTACCCTAATAACAAAAAATTTTAAAAAAGCACCAAAAAGTTTACAAGTTGACGAAAATGAAATTCAAAATGAATTTCTTAATGAACCTGAGGAACATCCTACAATTTACAAGGAAATTGCCAATAGTCCAAAAGAGCTTAATGCTCCGGAGGAGCCCGAATCTTCCAATTTCCTGGAGGAGCCCGGGGCTCCGGAAAAGCCCGAATCTTCCAATTTCCTGGAGGAGCCCGGGGCTCCAGAGGAGCCCAATGCTCCGGAAGAGCCCGAGGCTCCAGAGGAGCCCAATGCTCCGGAGGAACCAGGGGCTCCGGAGGAACCAAGGGCTCCGGAAAAGCCTAATGTTCCGGAGGAACCCTGGGCTCCGGAGGAGCCTAATGCTACGGAGGAACACTGTGCTACTGAGGAACACTGTGCTCCGGAGGAACCCGAATCTTCCAATTTCCTGGAGGAGCCTAATGCTCCGGAGGAACCAAGTATTGCCGAAAACAATGCTCCAGAGGAGCCCAGGGCTCCGGAGGAGCCCAATGTTCCGGAGGAACCCGTCGCAATACCCGGTGCAATACCCGGTGTTCCGGAGGAGCCAAGTGTAATACCCAGTGTTTCCGCAAACGAATTTACCGACTCTCCGACCGCCGAGTCCCTTGTGGCCAAGTACAACCGACCTCAGCTGGTTGAAATGTGTGGCGCTGCTGGGCTGTCCCGTTCTGGAACAAAAGATGCGCTCGCCGAGCGTTTAATTTTAGCAAAAGCATTGCAAAAAAAAAAATAAAATAAAAAAGATAATTAATTAATTAATTATTTTTTAAAGCTTGCGCGAACAATAAAAAAAAATGGAAATTGCAGAGTATTTGCGGAGCCGCATTGCATTTTTCTGCCGCAAAGGATTCCGAGACAACGAAGAATTCAAAAATATGGCGGTGGAAACGGCCCTGTTGCAGGTCAACCCATTGAAAATTAGTAACGGCGACGAACGGCAGACCGACATGCTGTTGGCCGAGAGCTGCGCCAACCTTATTGAAAAAAATTTTGAGTACACCTACGTGGCCTCCCGGATCCTGCAAACCCAGATTTACAAGACGACCGAGCCCAGTTTCAGTCGCTGCGTCGCCAGTATTACAATACACAACCCGGCGTTGCTGGACGACTCCTTCCTTGCGTTTGTGTCACGCTACGCCAAACGCCTTGATAATATGGTGCGCCACCGTTACGACAAAAAGTACACCTACCAGGCCACTAGCAAAATGTTTCGGCAGTATCTGCTGCGGCAAACGTCGGGCGAGTCTACAGTCCCGACGGTGTTTGAGCGGCCCCAATATATGTATCTGCGGATTGCCGCGGCACTCTTTTTTGAGAATACTATTGAGTCATCCGAAGCCGAGGAAAAGATGCTGCACACAATTGAAAAGTTTTACCGCAGCTTTGCCGAACAGAAGCTGTCGGCGGCGTCGCCAATGATTTTCCACGCGGGCACCAAGGTAGGCCAACTGTCTTCGTGTTTCCTCGTGGGCGGACCCCAGGATAGTCTCATTTCCATCCTGGAGACGACGACCCAATTCGGTCTCCTGATGAAGGGCGCGGGCGGCATCGGCTGCAATGTGTCCCGGATCCGTTCGGCCGGACGACCAATTAATTCAAGCGGCGGCACCTCCAACGGCGTCGTGCCGATGCTCAAGCTGTTTGACGCCACGGGGCGTTACGTCGACCAGGGCGGCAACCGGCGTCCCGGCGTCGTCAATGTATCGATCGAGCCGTGGCACCCCGAGTTTGTGGAAGTTATTGGCCTGCGGGCTCCGGGCCGTCAGGACGACAAACGCCTTTTCAATGTCCACCTCACCGTGTACGTCTGTGACTTGTTCATGCAGCGCGCCCAGGCAGACTACCTGGCCATGGAGCGCAAAGAGCCCCGGATCATGTGGTCATTTTTCTCGCCGGACGTGGCGCCGGCCCTGGTCACGACCTGGGGCCCGGAGTTTGAACGACTCTACCTGGCACTCGAGGCCGACAAAAAATTCTCCAGCCAGGAACCGGCGGCCAATATCATGCAGAGCATCGTCTACTACCAGCACTGGACCGGCGAGCCCTGTGTCGTTTTCAAGGACAGTGTGAACCGGCACAGTAACCAGTTGCACATGGGCACCCTCACAAACCTCAATCTATGTGTGGAAATTGCCCTGTACTGCGACGCCGAGTACACTGCGGTCTGCAATATCTCGTCGATTTGCCTGGCCAGTTTCATTCGTCGCACTGGCACGAGCACTGCTCTCTTTGACGCCGACAGCGACCAGTGTCCCTTTGATTGGCGCGGCTTTTACCGATCAATCCGCCAGGCCGTCAAATTTCTGAACCAAGTCATTGACCGGACCAAGTATCCGGTCCCCGAAGCCCAGCGTGCCTCCGAAGCGTTGCGGCCAATCGGTATCGGCATCCAGGGCCTGGCGGACTGCCTCATCGCCATGGAGCTGCCGTTCGGCTCGGATCTGGCCAAACGCTTTGACACGACGGTGTACGCCGCACTGTATTTCTTTGCGGTGCACAAGTCCTGCTCAATGGCCAGAAAGACGGAGCCGTATCGCTTTTGGAAAGAATCGCCCTGGTGCACCCAAAACAAACTGCACTGCGACGGCTTCCCGGGGATCCCAGGGATCCCAGTGCTCCCGGGCACCTCGTCAACCTTTATTCCGGAACTGCGTCGCCGCGTGGCCCAGTACGGGTTGCGCAACTCTCAGTTGGTTGCGCAGATGCCAACCGCCTCGACCGCCCACCTCACCGGGAACACTGAATCGTTTGAGCCGCTGGAGAACATTCTGTACGTGATGCGGGAAATCTCGGGCAACTTCATTTGTATCAATGAACGCGTCGCAGCACTCCTGAGCAAAAATGATCTACTGACGCCGGAGAATGTGCGGATCATCAAGGAAAGCGGCGGCTCGGCACAGGGCATTGTAGGAATTTCACACCACCTGAAACAAATACTGCGAACGGCCTACGAGATCCCGCAGCGAGAGCTGCTGGAGCACGCGATTGCCCGGACGCCGTACGTGGACCAGAGCATGAGTCTCAATGTGTTCTTCAACCACGACGCGTCCGCCAAGCTGCCGTCGTATCTGTTCCATGCGTGGCGCAACGGCCTCAAGACGGCCACCTACTATGTGCGGAGCAAGCAGAAGGGTGGCTCAATTAAATTTACTCTGGCTCCGGGCGGTTCGGGGAACTCTGAGCCGGCGTGCGAGTCGTGCAGTGCGTGATAAATAAATTTACAAAAAAAAAAATAATATTTTAATGAATTAAAAATTTTTTAAAAAAAATGGACGTAAACGCAAACGTAAGCGTCAAAATTCCCAAAAAAGTCTTTCAGGTATGGATCGGCGATCCGAAAAACATACCGGAAACCTACAAAATTAGCCTTGCATCAATCGAAAAATTCATGGTTCGATACGGTTGGGAATATAAGCTGCTCAAAAATATTGAGGCGTTGGAGTTTGTCACGCGGGAGTACCCGGACTTTTTGGATACCTACAAAAATTTTGAATACGATATCCAGCGGGCCGATGCGATAAGACCGATGTGGCTCAAAAAGCACGGTGGCCTTTACATGGACATGGATTTTGAGCTCTTAAATACAATTGACCGACTTTTTTTATCGGAAAATGAAGTATATTTGCTACCAAGCAGCAACACTTTCAAGATTGGCGGAACTTTTACAAATGCCATAATGGCGTCTGTTCCAAACAGTACTTTTTGGGATTACTATATTGCTCATATGAAAAAAAAACCAAAATTATCAGCAGTTGGAAAACATTTGGAGGTAATGACGACAACAGGCCCTATTGCACTAAGCAAAGCCGTTGAAAATTCAAAAAAACCAATAGCTATTTTACCAAATAAATTATTGGCCCCGTGTTCGGTGTGCAACGTAAAAACCTGCGACCACCGGCATTCGTTGATGCGCCAACTCCCAGGCAATTCCTGGCACTCTTTTGATTCATCCGTAATTAATTTTTTTTATTGTAAAAAATGGTTCATTTTAGCGGGCATCTTATTTTTTATTTTTTTATTTTTCTTGTGGAAATATTGTGGCCGAAACAGAAATTAAAATTTTTTTAATAACCGCGCCTAGCATAGGGCGCATTTAAGCCGCCACCGTAGCTATCAAAATTCTGGTTGCCGTACCCGTAGTCGTCGTTGGTAAAATCGGCGTCGCCGATACCGCCGTAATTAATACGATTCACCACCGGATCGGTGCCCAGGCTGGCCAGAAGCGCGGCGTCGTTTTGGCAGGCGTCAATGGTTGCGTACACAAAGGACTTCAGGCCGGTCTGGTCGTAGACGTTTAGCGGCACACACATGTACTTGTCGTTGATGACGTACTGTTGATTCATTTTTATTTCAAAAAAAACCAAAAACTAAAATTTTCAATTTTCAATTAAAAACAAAAAGTAAAAATATAATGTCTGTTACTTTCAATTGGGATTCCTATGCCATTGCCATGCTGGCCCTCAATGTCGCGCTTTCCGGCACAGTACTCGGCCTGAGACTGGTCAAGTGGGTTCTACCAAGAACCCCGGTTCCAATGGGAACCCCAACGGGAACCCCAGTAAACCAGAGTGCCGTTGAATTCGAAAACCCCACCGTCCGCGACAGACTGTCCTCCAGTCAGGACCTAAACACCAAAAGTAGCAGTAGCACCAAAAGTAGCAATAGCGCAAACCGTAGCAGCACCAAAAGTAACAAGGACGAAATTGTATAATCAATTGATCCACGAAAAAGTAGTATCAAGCCCCAATGCAAAAAAGTAAATAATGGCCCGGGCCTGCGAATCCTCCAGCACCGTGCGGCCCTTCAAGTTTTCCAAAGCCTCTTGGTTCCGACGGCGCGCCATGGCCACAAATTCCTCCGGCGTCCGGATCCACTCGTGGACGTGCCGGGCAACTAAAGTGTCCCGGAGCTTGTCGATTGCCAGAAATGGCCGCACCGTTCTGCCAGGACGCATCAAAAGACGGCGACGGTCGCGGTTAAACTCGCGCGCCAGCGCCTGGATGTATACGTTGGCGACGAGCACCGGGTCCTCCTTCCACTGGATGGCCCGGGTGTTATTGAGGATGCGGAAATACCGGATGATATCCTCGTCGCGCTCAAACTCGCGGATCGCCACCATCACCGGAAAATCCGGGGCTCCTGGATTATTTTCAAAATATTTTTTTAGCACATTACTCCGGTGCTGGCCGTCAATGATGTAGTGCTCCGACCGAAAGTCGATGCCGTCGACGATAAGTGCTACCCGGAATGGATTTGTGTCCAACGACTGGATATTGTCCTCGACGCCCGCGTGGATCTCGGCAACATGGCTCTGGTCCAGGACCCGGTTCCCCTTCCAGACCGGAAATTTGATTATTTCCTTCGCCGAGGATACCATCCACACCGACCCGTCCGACGATGTAAAAAGAGACATCTTTATTCACGATTGCAACAACAATCGCGCACTAACTAAAAATTCCAAATAAACGCAATTGTTTTTTTTAATTAAATTATCAAAATGACTACCCCGCGGACCAACATTCGTCCCGCCGTCAGACTCCAGGTCGCCGCCGCCCAGGCTTACTGCTGCGCCGAGTGCTCGCTGACACTGGGCGCCACCTTCCACATCGACCACAAGGTCGCCCTGTGCCTCGGCGGCACCAACGACACTTCAAACCTATGCGCCCTGTGCCCAAACTGCCACGCGGTCAAGACGAGCAGCGACATGCAGCAGTACTGGGACTCGCGAAACTCGACGCGCCAAGAGATGCGCACCGTCATGGACAAAAAGGTGCAGGAGAACCGGGAGATCGAGGAAGAGCTGAGGATTATGGCGGTAAAGAGCGACCAGCTGCAGGAGCTCTACCGGGCCAACATTGAGATTATTGACAAGATAATGGGCGACTGCAGCCACGGGGAAGTCGTGGAGGTCAAGGCAAAGCGCATGAACGTGGACAAGACAATGGACGTGTACCGGGCCAGAATTTCCCAATTGCCCCAGGAGCGGTTCCTTGAGTTTGCCGGAGCCTTTATCACTGACTACCGGATGCGGGGCTCCGATGAAACCACGTACCCCCGGGAGCGACACGCGGCCGTTCTTATCGAGGTGATAAAGCAAAAAGGATTTTTGCCGGCCGGATTCATTAGTGCCAATAAAAAGGCGGGACGCTACGCCGAAAGTCTCCCCGGGGGACTGTTGCGGCCCGACGAGGAAGGAACCGGACCCCGGGCGCGCCTTATTTTTATCGGCGGCCGGAACCATTTTACCGGCCAGGAGCAGTCGTTTTGGTCAATCCAGAAGTCGGACTACGTCTACGACGACGGAAACAGCGCGCCGCTTTCAACCACGCCCAATAATTTCTATTAAAAAAAATTTTTTTTTATTTATCACCGAAAGGTAAATGCTGGTTTTTCTTTTGGCGCCAAACTGCTGGAACCGGTTTGCGGTCTGTGCGTCATCGTCGTCATCGTCTCCAGGAGGTCCAGTGGCACCTCGGTGACTCGGGTTCCGTACAGACAGCACAGTGACTCCCGCAGTCCCGGAACCTCGATGATCTTGTAGGTCAGTGTGGAGAGCAGCACAGTTTCGTTGCCGGGCGGAGACAGCCAGAAATTTTCCGACATTTCCTGATAGCCAAGCTCAGTCAAAATCGCCGACATCTGACCGGCAACGGTGCGCGAGCGTCGGCGCTTTGCGGAGTCCGTTAACTGATCCGTTACCTTGTTCCACCGGACGTCGTAGTGGACTGATACTCGGCACTCGGTATTCATTTTTTACTTAATTTATTAATTATTTAACTGTAAAAAAACCAACCGGAAGCGCCGCCACAATGTAACACAGTTGGCCCAGCGTGTTGTACACAAAATCGTCCAGCTTGGGAACCATGACGTTTTGGTACGATGCACCGGGACATCCCCAGGTCCGGGTGCCAGTCTTAGTGACATGCGGCAAGCAGTGGTTCGCAATGACCTGTAGCAGAAACCATGCCACTCCGACAGCAAAGATGGCCAAGTGGTCGGCGATACTGACGGGTTGCAGAATATAGCACAAAAGAAAGAAAAGGACCACGTGGATGCCGTTCCAAAAACAGAGGCGCAGCTCCAAACGGAACAGGGTCCGGTTCAAGTGGTCGGAGCACTCGCGGGGCGGGCCGCGATGAGAAGCGTCCGACAGTCGGTTTGCATAGAAATGAATTAGCACGATAAATAATGTCATAATTGCGACCAGTATCCAAAAACACTTGTAAAATGGAAACCTCATATTTTATTTACTGCCAAAAGTATTTTCCTTTGAGTAGGTCGCGTAGAGAAATCCGTCGGCGTCCTTGTGGTTTTCGTACAGCGAAATCATGTTGGCCGACATCGGAGCGGCATGGCTCTTGTTGAAAAATATAAAAAGCGCCTGTTCGGGGGTAAGCCTCACCCGTTTCCGCACCACCATATAAAACTGGCTCATCGTAAAGTTAACCGGCACCAGAAACTTTTTTTTGTCTAGCAGAATAGGGGAATTAGCAATGTACGGATTGGGCTCCACAATCACCGGGATCTTGAGAGGATTTCTCTCGCGAATTTTAAGGCTCTCGGCGCAGCGCGCCTCAAAAGTGTTTTCGGTTTTGTATGTTGCCAGCATTACCGATTGACTTTTTTTCCCGCAACAAAAAATTATCAATAAATTTTTTTTTCTTAAATTAAAAATTTTTAATGGAACCCGACTGTTGTCGCGTCTTTTCCGGAACTGAAGGCAAAGCCCGCTGCTTCTTCCCTAAGGAAAACGCCGAGCTCTCAAAATTCCGCGTCGTCAACTTCCCCCGGTTTGAGCTAAACCAAATAGGCAAATGCTACGTCTTTTTTGACACGGAATTTGTGTCCAGCTTCCCGTTGTCGGCCGGCGTGGCGCTGCCGTTTACTGCACGCACCATTGAAACGGGTCCCGTGCTAATGCTTGTTATGAAATTTTTTGACGGCACGGTTGCCGAAGACTTTCAAGTAAAGCTTGAGTACCATTGCGACGTTTTTAATAATTATAATGAATTATAAAAGGTTATACACCTTTAATAAAAAAATCACAGCATGGCGGGCACTGCTGGCAGTCAAAAACAAAAATGCCCCATCTGCGTTGCAACAATGTGCCCGTCCAGGCAGTTTATCTGCCCGGGATGCCAATTCATCTGCTGCAAAATCTGTATGCGGACCTACGTGCTCAACTCGCTGGAGCCGTCCTGCATGAACACCGACTGTCGCCGCGTCTTTTCCATTGAAATCCTGCTGGAACAGCTGCCCGACAACTTCCGGAGCCAGTACAAGGACCACTTGGCCAACATCGAACTGGAGAAGGAGCGCCAGCGTCTGCCCGATATGATTGCCAAGGCAGATAACGCCCTGAAACTGCGGCGCCTGGAGCACAAAATCTCCAAGGCTAAAGCCGTCGTCTCCAACCTTGAAATGGACAAAAATATTCTTCTGATCAACAATAACCAGGACCCGGAGGATACCAGAAGGGCCTTTATGAAGAAGTGCGCATCCGAGACGTGCAACGGCTTTCTGTCGAGTAACTACAAGTGCCGACTCTGCGAAAAGACAACTTGCCTGCACTGCGGAGTCATCCGGGAGTCGGAGGATCACCAGTGCCTTCAGGCCAACATCGACACGGTAACCCTCCTGAAAAGCGACACCAAAAATTGCCCCAAGTGCGCCGTTCCCATTTTCCGGTCGAGTGGGTGTCCCCAGATGTTTTGCGTGCGGTGCCACACGGCGTTCGACTGGACATCCCTCAAAATAATCAATGGTCCAATCCATAATCCCCACTACTTTGAGATCATGCATGCCCTGGCTCAGACCACTCAAACTGCCGGCCAACAACCAATCGGCCAAGACTTGCCCTGCGACATCCAGACCCAGGACAACCTCCGGCAGATCTTTAGTGCCCGTACCGTCTTTTTACAGGGAAGTTCCAGTTTCAATTCGTCGATCCAGCGCAGTCTAATGCACCTGCTCATGTACTCGCTGCCAGAGTTCATGCCGGTTGAGCGCATTGAACACCAAAAAAATAAGTACCGACTCGCCTTTCTGCTAAGTAATTCGGTGATCGACGACGAGACCGGAGAACAGTTCCCAAAATTTGACGAAGAAGAATGGCTGTACCGCATCAAACTCCAGCAGTCCGAGCTGCTCCGCACCAAGAGCAACCACGACATCCTGCAGACGTACCTATTTGCGATGGGCGACCTTTTGCTCAAACTGAACTCACCGGACCCGGAACTCCGGCCCCAGGACGTCTACGACGAGATGAACACTTTGCGCAAGCTCGTCAACCGGAGCCTGGCGAAAAATTGCAAGTCGCTGGGAGTCATGCGCCGTAAAGTCGTTAACCGGGTTAGGCCACTTACCATGGATTTTCCGAGGTCTTCGTCACGCCGAGGCATCGACTGCTGGAACTTGGATTTAATTACTGTTGCCAGCAAGCAAGCCGGTAAACGGCCACGGCTTCCGATTTCTTCTCCTTCTTAAAAATTAATTTTAATAGAAATTTTAATAAATATGGGTTTTAAAATACCTTCAAACCACGAAAATCCCCTAGACATCCTTCTCACCGGAGTCGCCAGCACTCTTAACCCGGTTTTCCGCGCCACCGGCCACACCCCAAATCTTATCACGACGTACTCATTCGTCACGGGCCTCCTGGCCGTCTACTTTCTCTACAAGGGCAACGTCATCCTCTTCTCCGTGCTCTTTTTTGTTTCTTACTTCTTCGACTGCTGCGACGGTTCCTTTGCCCGCAAGTACCACCTCACGTCAAAATTCGGCGACCTCTACGACCACATCACCGACGTCGTCGTCTTCTCCCTGATCGTCGTCGTCGTTATCCTCCGCTACCGCTCCGCCATAGACTGGCTTTCTATTCTTTTGTTCGGCGGGTTCTTAACGCTAACCCTCGTCCACCTGGGCTGCCAGCAGCGCAACTGCAGCCCAAAGGACTGTAGCGGCGAAGAAACCCTGGACAACCTCAAAACAATGTGCACCGACCGACGCCACATCGCCTGGACTCGCTATTTTGGCACCGGCACTTTTATCGTCGTCATCATATTACTGATCCTCTACCTCCACTACAAAACTGTTTAAATTTTTTGCTTTTTATTAATCGTCCAAATGGCACAGGCGCGTTTTTAGCGTGCACGGATACGGTCCAGTAATTTGGTACTCCAGCAGCAGCGGCGTGTCCGTGTCCATCGTCAGAGTTAGCTTGGCAACTGGACTGCCTGCGGCTGCTGCCATACTATTGATCAATCCTATTACCGAAAAATTTTTTGTGTACTTGACCGAGTCACCCTTCGGCTCTTCTTTTTCAAAAAGATACCTCCGCAGCCCCGGTGCCGATATCTCAACCCCAATCCCAGGGTAGTTTGTCACCGCAACGCTTATGATCCCGAAGGACACCAGTGTTTCCAAGACGTCATGCAGCTCCGTCACCGAAACGGTCGTGGGCTCCGTGGAACAAGTTGTTAATGCCGGTTGACCGAAAAACTTTTGTTCAAAGCACTCGTCCACCGGCTCCAACCAGTTAATTTTGAACGGACTCACCGGAGAGCTGTACTTATTGTTTCTGTACTCCCGGCGGTACTCTTGGCGAGTTTTCAGCGGAACCCACAGCTCAAATACCAGGAACGAGACCTGGCATATTCCGCTAAAAATGAGCTCGGGAATTTCTTTGTCGCTGTCTTCGTTCCACCGGATGTTGACCTGGTGACTCAGGCGCGAGCACCGTCGCAGCGCTTTTCTCACTTCTTTGCTCATAAATAAGTGTTTTCTTTAAATTTTTTTCATGTGTACAAGTCACATTATAAATTGTGAAAGCAAACGCAACACAATCCGAATGTACAAGACACGCAACTGCCGCTCATTCAGCACTCTGGGCAAATGCCCTTACGGAAGCAGATGCCAGTTCGCCCATGGAAATGAAGAGCTCCGCGAAACGATTCGGCCTGATTTGGTAGCTTTGCTATTATAAATTAATAAAAAAAAAGCTTTGCGATTATAAATTAATAATATATAATTTATTATTTATTTTTTTTTTACAGTACAAGTCCAAGCTTTGCAAAAACTTCAACAGTGCCAATATTTGCTACTACGGCTTGGATTGCAACTTTATCCACATCACCAACTGTCGCAAACACATTTTCGAAGAACTGTTTTTTAAAATGACGCCAATGCCTCAACGCCAATGTCTTAACGGCCGGCTGCCCATTTTCCAACAAATCTGCAATAAAAATAATTAATTTTTTTTTTATTTATATTTCCGGGCGATAAATATAGTCCAAGATAGCTCGGGCAACAATGCGGTAAAAGGGCCTCGCCTCCTGGGGCAATTCGTGGTACTTGATGTTTCGCGTATCCATAAAAGCCCGGTGGCTTTCAGGCAATTTGTCACGCCAGTGCGTGAACGACATTCGCCACCCGGTGTGCGCAACTTCAGCTAAATCGTCTAAATTAATGTCTTTAAATTCAATGTTTAAATTTTTAAAGTACATTATCCTAGCGAAGCAGCAGTTTACCGAGTACCGGAAAGCGTCCATTTTGAAATTGTATCCGTAAGAAGGCGGATTGCGATAAAATGGCCTAGTGCTGTAAAAATCAGCCACAGCACAATCCGCTAAAAAATATAAAATGTTATTGCTCATATTTAATAAATTACAAAAAACATAATTTTGCATGGAAAAAAAAAACGAAGTGATACTCACACATAATATAGACGCAATACTACTTTTTGCGCAACGGAATGGCATACGAGACATTAACATTGACGTTGATGATAGTATTTCCCGGCTTGTTGTATTGATTGACACCGGGACTTCACTTGAGATACTGCTTGAGACTGATCGTCTATTAGCGGCGTTGCTTTCTGCAAAAACTCTTGACATCACATGGAAATTGCTATTGTACAAGGCACTGAAAAAGGCCAGGGCACTCGCAGTCGCCCGCGAAATACTGCGCCACGCTCCTCCCGATTGGCTGTCTCGGGTGTCGCTGACCGAATTATACTGCATGTCCCGCGGTCATTTGGAAAATTTGCTGCGCGCAGAAAACGACGCTACGCTATTTAAAAGACAAATGCTATTTGATGTAGACTCCATAATTACCGATGGCATAGCGTGCGCCAACCCTATGTCGTACCGCGAGTACCGTCTCAAGAAGTGCCGGCCGTGCGGGTGGCAGCAGGTCAACAATGACTGCTGGCTCTCCGGGTTCATGTATGCGGCATTTGCGTCCGATGTGATAGCACCATTTTTTTCCGCGGCACTGGACCGGATGTGGGCGAGCGACTCCCAAGAGCTGCGCTCGCTGGCGGTGCAATTGTCGCGGTTCCTGGCGGCGATTGACAATCCCCAATTTCCGGGGCAGTGTATTGTAGGAATTAAGCAGGAAATTTATGGGGCCATGGATGCCTATCAGAAAAAAGCAGATTTTATGGACGCGTGGAGCACGGCAATGGAGGATGAGGTAAGCGTGTCCGGCGACGGCACCGTTGGGAGAGGGTCGGTGCAGCCATTGCTTAAGTTATTTTCGCACGTAGGGAGCGACACAATAGCACTGGAAATGAAATTTACCAGTGGGTGCGACATTATTTCCACGGTTCTGGGAATCATTGCTGCGCAAGGTCCCGGTAAAAAAGTATTCATTATTAATTTTGACGGAATGGATCCAGTACGGTGCAATGAAACACTGACTCCGACAAATCGAACGGCCCTGGAGACGGCAGTAGCCGCGAAAACCGGCTGGACGCTGCAGAGCGTGATCTACGGCAATAATAATCATTACTGGGTAGATGCGCGGTGCGGCGGCACCTGGAGCTCCTACAACGGGATCACTGTGGGACCAACGAGAGCCTGGGAAACTATAAATTTGACGGGATTTACGCTATTTTTTGCAAGCGACGCCGTTGTCACAGTACCAGTGATTAATGCCGGTCAATTGGCATAGAATGTGGACGAGTGCGCCAGTAATAAATAAGCTGAGGGCGACTTGCCACCAAAAATTGTATTTTTTCCAGGTGAAGTCACGCTTGGAAATAAACATGGATGCTGAAGTAATAATAAAGCCGATCACGGCCGTAACCAGACCAACACAAATTACTTCCAAACAAAATCGCCAAAACATTTTTAATTATTTTTATTTATTATATGATTTAAAAAAAAATGAATAAAGGTTAAAAAATATTAATGTGTGTGGGTTTAGTTGTGATTGTAATAGTTGCAATAGCAGCAGTAGTTGGATTGGCCTTTGATAATAATTATGAAAAAAATAGTGATTGCAGCAGATGCGAAAGCAGAAATAATTTAGAAAATAATTTGGATAAATGTAAAGATTACGAAAATTCAAAAAGTAATATTGATGAAATTCACGATAATTTATTTGAAAGTTATAATAAGTCTTTTGAAAAAGCAGAAAGAATTGGGGTTTTGAGAAATTTAGAAAAAATTAACTACTCAGAAAAATACAATGAATTAAAAAAGTTTTTACCAATTTCAAAAAAAAAATTTTTAATTAATTTTTGGTTAAAAAATTAAATTAAAATAATAACACTTTGCACATTTATTTGAGATAAATTTCTTTGTTAGCATATAAGACTGCATAATGTTTTTTTTTTAGTTTTTCTTCTTCTTTTTGTTGATCATCTCTATATTCTGGATAATAGTCTAAAATTTCTTTTCCTTTTTTGTTTACTATTACTATCTTTTCCTCTGCATTTTTTTCTAATTTATATTCCATGGCAGCCAGTTCATCCTTTGTAAAAAAAGAACCCAATAAATTAGGGCCGGTTGGTGATAATACACCTTCTCCATAAAAATTGCTATTAACATTAAGTACAATTTTTTCAATACACTTTTTTAATATGGGATTATTGGGGTAACAGCACAATATTCCATTAAATACATCATTAGTACCTATATCTTTAACCCAAACATTACTCCTTAATTTAATAAATTTTTCAAATGTAAAATTATCGATGCACCTGAATTTAATGTCCACATACACTCCGCCATTTATGTATAATACGCAATATCGCCAAAGATCTGATTTATAGGCTTCTGGAACGAGAGTCAAATACGCACTTACAACGGAACTATCAAAGTTTTTTTTAATAAAGTCCAGACTTTGAGCACTATTATAAAATAAAACTTCAAAATTTACATTATCAGATTTTAGTTTTTCTAAATTTTTTTTCATATTAGCTGGTAAATCTTCAGTGTGCCACGTCGTATATATTTTTCTTGGGATGTAGTTTATAAAATTTAGACCTTTGGCCATAAGATTATTATAACAAGTTTTATAAGCAGTATGGTGTCCGCCTACATTTAAGTCCTTTAGCCCGTCGCCAGAGTTTCCTTGCGGAAGCTCACACCCCGAGCTCCACCACAATTCCAGATTTAATTTCGCCGCTCTTATCTTCCTGACTTTAATGCCATTGCCTGCAAAAAAATTTCCTAAGATAAGGTCATCGCTGCCAAAACACACTTTGTCATTTTTTAACAGATTGTAGTACTCAACCAAAGAAATAGGAACATTATTGAAAATTGAACTCTGAAAAGCTACTGACATAAACCCTTCAGGAATGTCAACATAAGTAAGCATCGCTTTTTTCGACGGTTGTTTCCATTCTCCATTGTTAAAAATGATTCCTGAAACGCAGTAAACGCTTTTCGGATCTTTAACAATAAATTTTAGGTGGGTTTCTATTGTATGTGGCAAAAAAAGAACGTCGTCGTCTGTGTAAATCACGACAACGTTTAAATTTTTTCGGTAATCAATAATTGTTGGCAAAACCTTCATAATTGGACCGTAGTCTTCATCGTACCAAAAAATCTTTATTTTGGGATTGTTAGTAATAAATGACGGGATATTGTACGGAGTATTTGTCCTTTTGAAAAATCGCGGTAAATTTAAACGGATTATAGTAGGCGGGACGGTTTGCTGCAAGATGGACTCAATAACACCTTGCATCAGTAAAATCCGAGTAGGAGACGTTGTTAATGATACTACTATCTCAGTTTTTTTTATTTTTGTTTGTATATCATTTTCAATAGCTTTACCGAAATACGATTTTTCGGAGGTTTCCATGCTTTCAACTGGCTTGTTGTCAATATAGATGGAAATTGCGAAATAAACAAAAACACAGTAAATTACAAGTATTAACAATAATAATATAAAAAAAATAAATATAGGTAATTTTCTGTTGCTTTGTGTCATTTTTTTTTAATAAAAAATTTTTTAAAAAATTTTTTAATTAAGCGTCACAATTTTTAATAAAAAATAACAAAAATATAAATAAACTAATAAAAAAAAATAAAATGTCAAAAAAAACGGCTTTATTAATACTAGTACTGATATTAATAATATTTGGCATTTTTTATTTATTAAATTATTTTTTATACTACGCTAATAACTATGACTTAAATTTAGTAAACAATAAAGTAGCAGAAAATACAACAGCCGAAAATTATCGAGATAAAATAAATGATTTAAATTTGGTCATTATTGCAACGACAATTCCCAATAATTTAGTAGCAGAGAAAAGAAGAAATAATCTCGTTAATTTTTTTAGCAATTCAAAAGTTTCTATTCTGTTAAACCACGGAGAGCGCAGCAAAGACAAAAACAAAAATACTTTCATGACATTAAAAAATAGCATTAAAAAATTTAACAAAACTACTTTTAAGTACGGAATTGTTTGTGACGACGACTTTTTTCCAATAAATAATTTTATGCAGGAATTAAATAAAACAGTAAAGCTTTTGCCGAAAAATTGGCGTTCCCTACATTTGTGTCCAGGATTTGCTTGGGGGAGAAAGTTTAGAGACAACACCAAAATAGGATTGTTTAATCCAGAAAAAAATATGAACGATTTTGACGTTCATTTGTCTGGACGATTTTTTAAAAACTGCAATGGGAAAAAATACACGGACAATGAATTTTGGCTCGGAGGCCCTGTGTGTTTTTTAATAAATAATAAAAGCGCGTCAAACTACTTAAATGAAATAGAAATTCAATTTAATGAAAATAGGGAACCAAATGATGTTTTGCTTACAAAAATTTTAAGTAATAATGATTATATATGTCGGTACCCTCAGCTAGGTTATGAACGAGAGGAAGGAGGAAGTACACTAGCTCCTGATTAAATATAAAATAAGCAAAAATTTAACAAGCAACAGCTTAACAATCAATATAATTTTTTTTCATTTTATTGATAATAATTTATAAAAGAAAAAAATATAAATATGAAACAAATTGTAAAACAAAAAATGTTTTTATTTTTTTTAGTAATAATAATTATTTTTATTACAATTATGTTGTTTTGGTTTGCTTTATTCGGTAAAAAAAGAGTTTATAAATATAATGAAGATGATTATAATAAATACATAGATCTATTAAAAAAAATTGACTATGGAAACCCAAAAGAAAATTTTAAAATTCCAATGTACTATATTAATTTAGAAAAATCTAAAGATAGAAATGATGCAATACTTCAACAAAAAAAAGAGTATAACCTTTCTTTAGAAAGAGTTGAAGCGGTGTATGGGAATGAATTTAAAAACACACAAAATGACAGTTTTTTTATAACACCTCATCAAAAAATTAATTTTATAAATTTGTTTACCGAAACTAATATCAGTAAATCCATTATTGGCTGTACATTATCTCACATTAAAGCAATTCATACCGCTTTGGAAAATAACGATGAGCTGGCTATAATAATGGAGGATGATACTTCACTTATTACTTATAATCATTGGTCAAAAAAAATTGAAAAAATAATTGAAAAAGCTCCGCCATCCTGGAGAATAATAAATTTATTTCATTTTTGTCAAAATAAAACAAGTCAAAAATTTATATCGAACAAAGAAAATACCTGTGCTTCTGCATCATGTTATATTATAAATAACCAAGGAATGAAAGAGTTAATTGATCTTGTAAAAATAAATAACACAATCGTTCTAAAAAAAACAGGAAATACAGATGTATTGGCCGCGGATTTTTTTTTATATAATTTAGTTGAAACCTATCATTATAATGGAAAAATACTAATTTTTCCTGATATGAAAATACAAAGTACTATTCATGTGGAACACTTTGATTTACAGTTAAATAATGTAGTAAAAAAAATAAAGAAATTTTTAACATCAAAAAAAAACAAAAATGTTAAAAATAATTTTTGTTGTGCTATTGGTGTCTAAAAAAATTTTTTAAAAAAGATTAATTTTATAAAATGAATAAATTAATCTGGAGTTTCTGGGAAGAAAACCCTTCCTCGGCATCTGAGTCCGACAAAAATCTTTTGGCCGATTGCCTTGCGTCTTGGAAAAAATACTGTCCAGGCTGGACAATTCGCATCCTAAATTATTCAAATTACACCGACTGGGTTCCTTCGGAATTACTGCCAAAAAATTTCAGTGACCTAACTTTTACTTTCCAGTCCGATATCATCAGGCTTGTTTTATTATTTAAGTACGGCGGCCTCTGGGTCGATGCCACATACGAGTTCCTTGAAAATATCAAGTGGCTTGAGGACTTGGTAGGCGGCCGCCATAATAACACAGATTGTTATGGTTTTTTTAATAACATAGTTTTTCCAGAAAATCATTTTTTATATTGCAATGCCCCTGGGAATGCTTCTGTTAATAACTGGCTTGCAACTGTTGTTAGCATGGCGGCATATTCGCCGGATTTTTCAAAAAGTCCTGTGTATGAAACGCCAGGAGTCTTGGAGAAAATAAGTAGGCCAAATTACTTTATGAGTTACGCGGCCTATATGCATTGCGCCCATAACGCCGATAAATTAGGATTTGTTGGATTTAAAGAGCTTCCAATAGAGGTTTACGTGTTCTATATTAGCAATGTATTATTACCCTATATTCCCGGAACTAACCGTAATTCTATGTTGTCCAAGAGTAACTTACATGGAAATGATATAAAATTAATTAAGTACGGCCACAATTGCCGATATTATTTAAAACATAATAATTATATATTTTCAGTATGGATGTTAATTTTTTTAGTTGGCGCGGCACTGGGGTATTATCTTTGGAAACCTTCGTCCGCTTTGTTTTTACTTTTTTTAATTGCATTGCTTATCACTTCCGGAGTCGTTTGTGTACTATTATTCAGACTTTTTTTCCAATTTAACAAGTAAAAAAATAATAAAATTTTTTTAATATTTAATTTTTAATAAAAAAAAATGAGCATTATTCTTAAAACTATTTTTATAATTTTTATAATTATTGTAGTAAATTATACCTTATATTTTGTAATTAGATATTTAATAATTCATGTAATTGTGTTCACACTTTTAAAATCGCCCGTCGACTACAATAGGCGCGTGCTATTAAGCGATATTCCTCCGGAACCCCAGTCGCCGCATACACAAGCAACTGCAAAAATCCCAAAAATACTTAGCCAGACATACCACTTGCCACACAAAATTCCGGAAAAAGTACTGGAGAATAAAAAAAAATTTGCCCCAGATTATAAAGTAAAAATATACGATGATAAGGAAGGAGAGGACTTTATAAGGCAACACTTCACAGACCAAGTCGTCGATAGATACAACAAACTCTCCGGAGCACATAAAGCCGATCTATTGCGCTACTGCATCCTTTACATCAATGGTGGCGTCTACGCCGATATAAAAACAGAGTTCATAGCCCCGCTGTCGTCGCTATTCAAAAATTCTTATGGCAGTAAGCCATTGATATATTTTGTCGATTCAATTCAAAATACAATTTACAATGGAGTAATAGCAACCCCAGAAAAACAAAAAATATTTTTGGACGCTATAAATTTTATTGTTCAAAAAAGCATATTGCTTCCCGAGCTACACTATGGCTGTTTTATTGAAGATCTTTTTGATAAAGTGTCAGCTGATTTGCAAACCAGAAATTTTAAGACCGGATTCAATGAAGGACAAAATAACAACTACTTTTTCTATGAAGAAATTTTGTCCAGAAATGCATCCGACTGTCCGGACGGTCTTGATCGGTACGGATACTGTTCCTGGATTTATGACAGCGACACTCGGCCGAACAGACAGGTTATCAAGACCAGGTACTCTGACTATCCTTGGTAAATTCATTTACCTGTACTTGACTTTAATTACAATTGCCCAGACCAGGGCCGCTAGTAAAAGTATCGCCCCAATCACCAAAAGTACCATTGGTCCAGCCGACCCTTTTGTCTTGCAGCCCATAGTGATTGTTTCGGCTTTACGACATACGCCAGAGTCCCAGATCGAGGTACAGTCTCCGACATTTACATTCTTCTTGGCGCAGTCGGCTTCATTTTTAACATCGGGAAATACCAAGCTTCTTGCCCAAACGATACCGACAATGATTAGTACTACCGCCACTATGAAGCAGGCAAATGCTGACCAGTAATTATTAACAACGTTTTTAAACATTTTTTTTATTATAATAATTACAAATAATTTTTTAAAAAATACAAAGATCTTTAAATTGATTGGCCATAATACTGGCTTCCTCCGGAAAATCAATTGTAAATTTGGCCAATCGTTCCGGTGTCACAATGGCGTCTTTGTTATACGTTCGCATCAGTTTTTTGCCCCAGCAGTGCAGAAATAAGGGGAAGACGATGCAATCAAACGTTGCTTCTTCGAGTTTTTTTGAAAGCTCTGCTGTTTTGCGGTGGTACAATTCAAAATCTTCTGGTGATCGGTCACTGCTTGAAAAAAAATCTTTTTTTTCCTCGTTCATCTGCATTGCCAAAATTTTCTTTAGCTTTTCCGCCCGTCGCAACTTATTAAATTCGCTTACCAATGGCGTCTCTTGGACATCTTGTTGTCCGTACCGCGACGGCTGCGACATAAAAAAGTCCGGGGAATCCAGGTAGGAAAAACTTTTGCCTTTTGTTATATCAGGTAATATTGGGCGCTCGGGGATCAAAAATTCAATTGATGGGGCCGGAGGAACTAAAAGTTCAATAATGGGTTCTGGTGAGCCGCGAATAAAACTCGGTCCCCGGGTTGACCGATGAATAATCATCGGCGTTAACGGCTTCGGCAATTTTTTTGGCGACGGCGACGGCAATGGCAATCTTTTTGGCGACGGCGACGGCGTTAACAATTTTTTTGGCGACCTTGACAACCTTGGTGATTTTTTTGGTGATTTTTTCGCTGTTTTCTTTGGCGATTTTGTTAAAGAACGAGACGGCTTTCGCGTCGCCGTTTTTTTTGGTGATTTTGATGGAGAACGCGACTGGCGGGAATTTTTTCTTTCTGTTTTACTACGCAAATGTTTTTTTTTTGCCATGTAGAGTTTTTTATTAAGAAAAGCAAAAATGTATTCTGAATTTTGGTTGAAAAAATCAAAAGAAAAAAAATATGAGGAATTAGTTCTTTTTGTGGAGTCGGAGTCCGAATCGTCGTGTCCAAACAATTGCTGGTGCGTCCGGGACATCTGCATCGATGACCCGGTGGTACTTGGAAAGGGTTCCAATGGAATTACCTATGCGTCGTCAACTAATGGAGTCATTTTAAAGATGATTGTCACCAACACCAAGTTCCAGGTCGAGACAGCGGAAAAAGAAACAAAAATACAAATCGAAGCCGGAAAGGCACTACCGACAGTAGTCGCCCAAATTTACCATGGAAAATTTTGTCACCCAGAATGCCTGGAGCCTTACCAGGGAATCTACCGAATCACTATGGAACGCCTTGGTATGTCGTTCACTGACTTGATGAAAAAAACGCTAAACAATTTTAATAATGTTAATAATGTTAATAACGAAAATAATTTAAAATATATTTTTTCAGAGTTGCGCAAAGCCGCTGAAAAATTCACAGTACTAAATAGAGCAGGCTACTGGCATGGCGATGCCACGGTGGTAATATTTTGCAAACGCTCGACACCAATCCCAGTTACAAAATAATAGATTTTGGCCACGCCCAAAAAATAGAGCCACAAAACATTCCGTTTATGCAGAATGTCGACGCATTCTTCTTCATCATCAGGAGTATTGTTGACATGAATGTGCATTACAAGGTAAACCTCCGGCTTTACCCAAAGCTAGTGTCCACCGCAGCGACCCTAATAGCGGACTTTATGCCAACAACAAGGGCCAAAGACATGTACAACGCTTGGGATGATCGGGTGAGCTCTATGTTTTTACCAGAGTACGATAAGTTTTACCGGGAGCTGCTCAATGAAAAAATCAGTTTGTTATTGGAACACAAAAAAAAAACCTTTGCTGTAAAGAAAAATGAAATCCATTAGCCATAGCTGGGTAAATCTAGAAAGTCTTGGATTGATACATACGGCGGCGCTCGACTCGGACATACAATTGTCCTTGAGAATAATAACGGCCAATTCCAAAGCACAGTCAAGAGTACTGGCACATTATTCTCTGGACGGTATTGACGCAGAGGCGTGTGGCGCAACGGATATCACAGTGAAAGGGTCCGCACGGAGTCTGGGTAAAAGTTTTTTTACGGCTTTTGCGAATTATGCGCCATCGTGGTACGGAGCCGAATGGCCAGCAATGGTTCCAGAAAATCTTGCGGCCGACATTATCAGCATTTTGGGTCTTGATAATTACGGAACGTTTAGACCGGCAGGCCTGGAGACATTTTTGCCTTCGGCTTCTTTCGGCTACGGATTCACCGGTTCTAAAATGGCAGAATTATATAAGTTTCCTGCCGGAAACGGAAGCGGTCAAAATATTGGGATAGTTCAACTGGACGGATCCTTTAGCCAAAATGAGTTGAATTATTATTTTTCATCTCGTAATCTCGGTACCGCTCCGGCTGTGAATGTTGTGCTGCTCAACGGAACCGCCCAAAAAACCAACGAGGCGGACATTGAAGTCGCCCTTGATGTTCAGATTATTGCGGCAGTCTGTCCCGCAGCGAATATAACCATTTATTTTTCGCCCAATTCAATACAGGGATTTTATGAGGCTATCCGCGTCGCCGGACTAAACAATGATGTTGTTTCCATTTCCTGGGGACAAGACGAACAATCGTATTTGCAGACATATGGCTACCTAAATTCATTTTCAAATTTAATTGGCGGACTCGGCAAGCCCGTTTTTATAGCCTCCGGAGACTACGGAAGTGCCGGGCTAACCGGATCCGGACTGCATGTGAGCTTTCCCGCGTCCGTTCCAACGGCGTTTGCATGCGGCGGGACGACGATTGTTACCGACGCCACGAATACCTCCATCGTCGGGGAAACAACATGGACCGGTTCCGGCGGGGGCTACAGTGCCTATTATCCCATTCCGGTGTGGCAGACGTCGATTGTGCCCGGATTGAAACGTGGAGTGCCTGATTTTTCAGCCAATGCCGACCCAAGGACCGGGTACTCTGTGTACACCCAGCGAACCGGCAATATAGTTGTCGGAGGAACAAGTGCGGTCGCGCCCCTAATGGCTGCCCCATTTGCCCTGATTAACGGAAACCGCGGGGCCACTGCCAAAATAAGTTCCATTAATTCGGATATGTATACGTTTCTTGGAATGAATGTGTACCGGGATATTACTGCCGGGTCCAACGGAGCCTATTCGGCCAGCAGTGGCTGGGATCCTGCTACAGGATTGGGAGTCATCAATGGCATCAATTTGCAAAATCTAATTTACCCGGCGCCCCCGGCGCCGCCAAAGCCCCCAGCGCCCCCGGCGCCGCCAAAGCCCCCAACGCCCCCGGCGCCGCCAAAGCCCCCAGCGCCCCCGGCGCCCCCGGCTCCGGTAGCGCCCACGCCTGTTATTTTATCAGTGAGCCCATCTGTAATTAATCGGAGTGTGGTGAATCCCCAAATTACTATAAGCGGAACAAATTTGCTGGAAATAGTTCAAGTTCTTGTTAATGGAAAGGCGGCGCGCATCGCTCAGAAAACAAACAAATTCATTATTATTTTCCCGGGTCAGTTGGTAATCGGCCCCGCTCAACTTACATTGCTGACTAAGAGTGGCCTATCCATTGCGGTTAGCGGAAAATTAAATGTTGTTCCCGTTCCCGCAACGCCAAAAAAACAGGCAGATCGAACGGCTGAGCAACGGCGCATTTCAGCAAATCGAGGAAATTTGATTAAATAAAAGATTATAAAATTTATTAACAAAACATTGATATCGTGGAAATTGGAATGCGAACCCATGTTGGTAGCGAATCGTACTGGGAAACGCAAGTTACAATGGAGTCGCCGCAAACGTCAATCGAGAGAACAGATTCCATTTGCATTTTAAAAAACACAAATGGCAATGAATAATGTTCCACGGCTTTTCCGTCCGGCGACAGAAAAACAACCATGTGCATGTACCGACGGACAAGACAGCTTTGGGCCAGGTGAACAATGCCAATAAAGCCGCTCCCGTAAGCGACAAAATTAGTTGAGCTTTTTACTTTTTTAAATAATTTAGGGGTTTGAAAATTACTTACATTTTCAAGAACCCTGTCGCGGACGATTTTTCCCACAGAGTAAGGAAACCAATTGTAAATTACAACATCTTGGTCCAAGAAAATCCAATTTTTTTCACATGCCGGCTTGACGTCCAAATCACATTCAACCCAGTCGGTCACCGGCTCCAAAAGGCTCTGAGCCGGTAGCCGACAGCGGAAATTTCGCGTGTTGATGGCCGCCTCCGGCTCCGATTCGTCCAGAATAATGTAGTTT